>Ga0335071_10003268_pt1 | contig 17177 bp, 11 predicted proteins | sample Lox_Sample_15_FD_206724 | JGI IMG/M metagenome (GOLD analysis project Ga0335071, IMG submission 206724) | Soil microbial communities from Loxahatchee National Wildlife Refuge, Florida, United States - Lox_Sample_1.5 | ecosystem: Environmental > Terrestrial > Soil > Wetlands | place: USA... | reverse complement strand
TTTTCTGGAGGTAACAAATGAAAGCTTTCACTCGCAAACTGACGTGTATCGCCATCGGCACGGCGTTCGTGGTGGCGATGCTGACGATGTCTTTATCGCTTCACGCTCAAACATTCTACGGATCGATCGTGGGGACGGTAACCGACAGCTCGGGTGCAATCGTCCCAGCCGCTGCGGTAACCGTCACCGACGTAGCGACCAATGAAAAGCACACCGCACAGTCGAACGCGGCAGGTGAATACAGTTTTGTGAACCTGGTTCCTGCCACCTACAAGGTCGATGTGCAGAAAGCCAACTTCAAACGCTTCCTGCGCGATCAAGTCGTCGTACAGGTCAACTCCACGATTCGCATAGACGCCGCATTGCAGGTGGGCGCCGCCACCGAAACCGTGGAAGTGACTGAGCAGACGCCTCTTCTGCAGACCGACTCCGGAACCCTGAGCGCCGTGGTCGAGGGAAAAACAGTCACTGAGATGCCCCTGAACGGCCGTAACACCATGAACCTGCTGGCGTTGGCTCCCAACGTGGTGCCCCTCGGCAATTCCATGGGTGCAACTACCCTGAACGGCGGCGGGCATACCCAAGTCGGCGAGTGGGCAGACTACTCGATCGGCGGCAGCCAGGGCGGCCAGAACGCCATGTATATCGATGGCGCGCCCCTGAATGTACTCGGCGGCGGCGGCGGCAGCAGCATCGGCTACGTTCCCGCGCAAGATTCCGTTCAGGAGTTCAACGTCACCACCAACTCCTCCGACGCGGAATACGGACGCTTCTCGGGCGGCGTGATCAACATGACCACCAAGAGCGGCACAAACGGATGGCATGGTTCCGCTTACGAGTACCTCAGAAACAACAAATTGAACGCCAACGAATTCTTTAACAAGCAGGCTGAGTATTCAACGACGAATCCGAACTGGAACCAGCGGACGCAGTGGAACCAGAATCAATTCGGCGGCGTCTTCGACGGGCCCATCAAGAAGGACAAAGCCTTCTTCATGTTCAACTATGAGGGATTTATCTCCCGGACGGCATCGCTGAATTCGGCTAATGTGCCAACCGCCGATATGCAGGCGGGCTGGGTTCAGTCCACGCCGGCAAACCCCAACGGCCATCCGCCATCCCCGGGCACCACTCCGAACCTGGCTGCAATTAAGGTTTACTGCCCGGATGCTACGTCGGGTACAAGCCCCGATGGCACACCCAATAGCGTTTTGATTCCAAGCAGCTGCTGGGATCCCACCGCAGCCGTGGTAATAACGCAGTGGCCAAGTCCCCGTAATGGGGTTGGGGCCAATAACTACAATCTGCCGGGAAGCACCGGCACCAACGACAAATCCTACACCGTGCGTGTGGACTATAACCTCAGCGAGAAGCAGAGGCTCTTTGGCCGCTATACCGCCAGCAACATCAAAGACCTCTCTCAGGAGACCATGCCCGGCGGCACATACAAGGGCAAGTTATGGCACATCGGCGGAGGGTTCACCATCAGCCGCACCATAAGCGGGGTGCTCGGCGATACCTATACCTTTAATCCGACCACGATTCTGGACGCTCGCCTCTCCTATATGAGGTGGGCCGAGAGCTCGGCAAATCCTACCACCGGCATGGATATGTCGATCTTCGGCGGCGCCTGGGGTGACCTGCAAAAATCCATCACGGAAACCACTAACATAGGCATGAACCTTGATCGGAGTGTTAACGATGTAAATATCAGCGGTTTCCGCGGCACCGGCGATGGTTCGAAAGCCTGGTACGACAACGAAGCGCTGAGCGTCGGCCTGACCAAGATCGTCGGCAAACACAGTCTGAAAATCGGCATTGAAGACCGGTATATGGACCAGGTCAGCGATGCTCCACCCTGGGGATGGATTGGCTTCACTTTTGACCAAAACCATTTCGCTGACAGCACGTGGGCCAATATCCTGCTCGGAATGCCCGAAAACGCATCTATTTCCAACTTCAGCGAAGTCGGCTCGTTCAACTGGTATCAGGGCTATTACGTAAACGACAGCTGGCAGGCAACCCACAAGCTGACGATTACCGCCGGCCTGCGCTGGGAGCTGCCCGGCAACATCAAGGAAAAGAGGGATCGGTCGATGGTGTTGATGCCGAACCTCGACGATACTTCTGCGGACTGGAAATCTCCCGACGGCGTTTACACCGGCGTACACGGCATAGCGGTGCCGGTGAACTCTTCCGTTTACAAGGACAGGGGCTCCGAGCCGGCCAAGCACGACCTGATCACGCCGCATGCGGGCTTTGCCTACCGGCTGACCAACAACGATGTCATCCGCGGCGGCTACGGGTTCAATGTCGTCGCTCCAGACTCGCAAACCGGCATGTTCCCGCAAAACTACAGCATGAACACTGTGAACAACAGCTGGGATGTAACCCATCAGCAAACTCCCCACCCTCTATCCGATCCATTCCCGGATGGGCTTTCTCAGCCGCCAGGGATCGCCGGCTTCGACATGAATCTGTTTTTGCACGCGGGCGCGAACCTCTCCGCTCCGGTTCCGACGACGAAATTCCCGTATACCCAGCAATGGAATCTCGGCATAAGCCATCAATTCAAGGGCGACCTGGTGGTGGAGATCGGCTACGCCGGATCCAGGGGAACCAACATGTCGATGGGTCAAAACCTCAACGAACTCGAATCCAAATACTGGGCCGATCAGACCCAGGTCAATAATTGGCAGAGTGACAGGCCGTACCCGGCATGGTCGACCTTTCAGGACGTGATTGGAAATATCGGCACCTACAACTACAACTCGCTTCCTGTCAGAGTAGAGAAGCGCTTCAAGACGGGCGGCGTCGTGACAGCATCCTACACCTGGTCCAAATCTATCGGCGATGTGAACATGGCCAGCGGCGGCGGTCCAGGCGGAGCCACCGGCGGCGTTCAGGACTGGTACAACCTGGCCGATGAACACACACTTACAAGCTACGATGTTCCGCAGCGCTTGATTGTCAGCTATGTCGTCGACCTTCCCTTCGGCAAGGGCCAGAAATACTTTGCCGGCGTGAGCAACGGGGTCGCTCAAAAACTTATTTCCGGTTGGGCGGTGAACGGGATCACAACCTACCAACAGGGATTCCCGTTGAGCTTTGGCAGCGCATCGTATACGCAACCAGGACAGAATATCAACATTCCGAACACGAATGGCGCAGGGCTTCGCCCCAATGTTGTTGCCAGCTGCTCCAAGAAGGAATCGGGATCGCTGGTTGATCACGTGATCGCCGGAACTCCGTTACTGAACGGCGACTGCTGGTCTGCTCCTACGGCCAGCACCGACTACTACGTTGAATCTATCAACGGCGTTCCGCAGCCCCCTGTGGTCGGCTACTGTCCTAACTTACCCCCTAACTCTCCCATTAGTTGCACCAATTACTACACCAGCCTCGGTAATCAGCGCCTCACCGATGGCGCCTTGAGGGCTCCCGGTATTGCAAATTGGGACTTTTCCGCGGTGAAAAAGACCAATATCACGGAAAAGGTCAATCTGGAATTCCGCATGGAGTTCTTTAACATCTTCAACCACACGAGGTTCGGCGCGGAATCCACCTCTGTTGGAGCGTCGAGTGTGGGAGGCGGATTCGGCGCCACTCCATTCGGCGTGATCAACAGCAATTCACAAGGGGGAGGCCAGCAACGCCTGGGTCAGGCCAGCTTGCGCCTGAACTTCTAAGTGCGTTCACGTACCTCCGGGCAGGGTGCTTGCCGCCCTGCCCTCTTTTTAACTTTTGCGCAACTCCTGGAGCCTTTTGGGGAATGAAAAATGGATGGGGTATATCTTCCCGTCAAGAAGTTACAGATTCACCCGATTGTCCTCTCGCATTCCAGTTATTCGTCTAACTAAGCAAGCACTCGTGCATGGGAGAAATAGACAATGAACGATGTTTGTATGCCTTTCAGTCAATGGAAACGGCATGTTCTTTTCCTAGGGGCAGTTATGCTGCTGCTGGCCGGTCTCGCAACAGCCGCAAAGGCAGAGAGTTACCAAAATCTGGCCGTAGTTATGCCAGTCATGTCGTGCGGTCAACTTATCAAGACAGACCTGGCTAAGGCAGTCGGCGCCGCGGTCACCATCAAAGCGGCAGCCGAAACCGACACCGCCAAAGGCAAGTACTGCAAGGTGACGGGAACGATTGCGCCGTCGATCAACTTCGAGGCCGACCTGCCCATGGAGCACTGGACGCAGCGCTATGCGCAAGGCGGCTGTGGAGCCTACTGCGGCAACGTGAGCGTGAAATTGGAGCGCGCCGGCAGCTGCATGCCGGCCTTGAACGGCGAATTTGCGGTGGCGGCAGACGATATGGGTCACCAGGGCGGCATGGGCGGCCCCGGCAGCTCCAGCAGCCAGCCCGAGGGAGCCTTTGGCGCCGATCCGGACAAGCGCATCGACTTTGCCTATCGCGCTAATCACGAGACGGCGCTGGCGACCAAGGCGTTGATCAAGATCTTTTACGGCCAGCCCCAGAAGTACGCCTATTTCCTGGGCTGTTCGGACGGCGGCCGCGAGGCGCTGGTTGAAGCGCAGCGCTATCCGAATGATTTCGACGGCATCTCGGCCGGTGCGCCGGTAGCCATAGTCAGCATGCACAATTCCTTCTTCCACGGCTGGGAATCGGCGGCCAACAAGCGCGCCGATGGAACCTATATTCTTCTTCGCGACCGGCTGAGCATTTTGCATGATGCCGTCCTCAAGCACTGTCAGACCCTGTCGGGCGTAGATGATGGACTGTTGGAAGATCCCGTCGGATGCAAATTCGATTCCGCCTGGGTCGAGTGCGCGCCGGGCGCGGCCGACACCTCGAAATGCCTGACGGCTGAGGAAGCCGCGGTCGCGAAGAAGCTCTACGATGGTCCAGGCGACGGGCAGGGTCATCTGTTCGAGATCAGCGGCTTCGATATGGGCTCGGAGATGGATTGGAGGATTGCGTCGAGCGCCACGCCCCAGACGAGCGGAGGATCAGGCGGAGGCGGCATGCAAACGGCCAGCGTCAAATACCTGCTCCTGCCAAACGTGGCTTCGGATGATGAGATCTCCAGGTTTGGATTTACGCAGGAGTGGTTCGACAAACTTGAGCCGATGGCGCATCTTATGAACGCCGCCAACACAGATCTTAAGCCATTCGAAGCGCGCGGAGGCAAGCTGATTATCTGGCATGGCCTCTCCGATACGTCGGTGCCGCCAGCTATCTCGGTGGCCTACTACCAGGGAGTACAAAAGCTGTTGGGCGAGAAAGTGACGGATGAGTTCCTGCGCCTATTCCTCATCCCCGGCGTGGGGCACTGCGGAAATGGCGAGGGCTTTCCGCAGATCGATACGCTTTCGCCCCTGATGGCCTGGACGGAGATGCACCAGGCGCCGAAGCAGATCATCGCTGGCAGGATTTCGAACCAGACGGCGGGGATGGGCTTTGGCAGTCCGGGCGGTCAGGGTCAAGGCGGTCCGGGTGGAGCACAGCAAGCAGGCCAGGGCGGTCAGGGTCAAGGCGGTCCGGGTGGAGCACAGCAAGCAGGCCAGGGCGGCCAGCGCCAAGGAGGACCAGGCGGAGCCAGCACGCCGTATGCACAGGCGGACAAGCCAACCACCGCCACGCGGCCCGTCTATCCCTATCCGTACGTGGCGCACTACAGCGGCAAGGGTGATGCGAACGATGCTGCAAATTACGAGCCGGTGAAGGTTCCCGAGTCGCTGCCTTTGGTCTTCAACACCGAAGCGACGAAACTGATCGGCCCGGACAATCAGTTGTTCTATCACTCGGAAAACGGCCAACTGGTCGGAGACAAGAAGTAGCCGGCTATTCAGGCGGCGGCGGTGAGCAGCAAGTTACGTTTTTTTTATTTCGGAATCGGAAGCGCCGATGGTCTGGTGGAATCGGAGATGACGATCCGCAAGGTCCTGGACGACCACGGAGTGAAGTACCAGTGGGTGCTCAAGCCCAACTACGGCCATGAGTTCAGCTTGTGGCGGCTCAACCTCGAGGAATTCGCGTCAATGATGTTCCAGCCGGTTCGCTGACGCAGTTCAACAGAAAGAATTCGGGAGATTAGTCGATGAAGATACGAATTGCTCTTTTGCTAACGGTCGTCGTACTGTTCTGGGGCACGCCCACCTTTGGTCAGTCTGCCGCGCCTGCCGCTTCGTGCGAAGCCTTGGCCAAGCTGACGTTGCCGAACACAACCATCACCATGGCTCAAGTGGTTCAGCCCGGTGAGTTCAAAATGCCGGCGCAACAGGGAATGGGCGGCTCTCCTCAAGGGGCTCAGGGTGGTTCCGGTGGACAAGGCGGAGCTGACGGCGCTAGTGCTCAAGGTGCCACAGGCGCCCAGGGCGGATCCGTCGGTCAACAAGCGAGCACTGGCGGTCAGGGCGGTCCCGGTGGCGGTGGACAGCAACAAATCGACACAAGCAAGATGCCGGCCTTCTGCCGCGTCGCGGTCACGTCGAAGCCTTCGAGTGATTCCAACATCAAGATTGAAGTTTGGCTTCCTGTCTCTGGCTGGAACGGCAAGTTCTACGCCGTTGGCAACGGTGGATGGGGCGGTTCAATTCCGTACCGCGGCATGGTAGAGGGGATCGAAGCGAATTATGCAACCGCCGGCACGGATACGGGCCATGATGTCGGCGACGGATCGTTCATTCCCGGTCACCCGGAGAAGTTCATCGACTACGGCTACCGCGCCGATCACGAGATGACGCTGCGCGCCAAGGAGATTATCAAGGCTTACCTTAAGAACGATCCCAAGTATTCCTACTGGATCGGCTGCTCGCTGGGTGGCATGGAGGCCTTGGTCGAAGCCGACCGCTATCCGGCGGACTACGACGCCATCATCGCCGGCGCGCCCATGAATCCAATGTCGATGTTCAACGCCGAGCAAATCTGGAACGGTTGGCTGGCATTGAAGTTTCCTGACGCCATCATTCCCAATGCCAAATTCGCGGTCATGCACGAGGCGGTGATGAAAGCCTGCGCGACGCCCATCGGCCAGAAGCAGGGCTTTGTCGAAGATCCGGGCAGTTGCAAGTGGGATCCGGCATCGCTGCTGTGCAAGAACGGCGACGCGCCCGATTGCCTGACCGCCGCGCAGGTGGAGACTGCACACAAGATCTACGAGGGACCAGTGAACCCACGCACCGGCGAGCACATCTTCCCTGGAATCCCGCTGGGCCTAGAGGGAGAGTTGGCGCAGAGAGGCATGAGCGGGGAGTCGAAAATTGCTACCAACCTCTATCGCTACGCCGCCTACCAGGACCCGAACTGGGACTGGACGACGATGGACTACGACACAGCGATCACCAAGGCACGGACGGTTGTCGACCCCGTGATGCGCGCCGGCAACAACTTAAATGCATTCCTGAACCGCGGCGGCAAGTTGCTGATGCATGGCGGCTGGGCCGAAATGCGAAATGGCAGCGAACTGGCCCAGTACTACCAGGACGTGATGAGGAACGCCGGCGAGAGCAAGGCCGATCAGGTACGTCTTTTCCTGATTCCAGGCATGGGTCATTGCGGCGGAGGTGCCGGTCCCAACCAGTTCGACAAACTCACCACGCTCGATGATTGGGTCACCTCAGGCAAGGCTCCCGACCAGATTGTGATGTCGAAGAGCAGCGGCGGTCAGGTTATCCGTACGCGTCCCGCCTGCGCCTGGCCTGCTGTCGCCATGTATAAGGGCACAGGCAGCGAAGACGATGCCGGCAGTTACACGTGCAAGAAACCGCAGTAGCCGACCGCCACTGCGAGGTCGAAAGAGCTTCCTGAAAGGACGTTAGCGATGATGTGTTCTCGAATCCATCTGTTGGCGCAGGAGCCGGGCAATCCAGGATTCGCGTTCTAGGGCGTATTTTGCCAACGGCCTGCGTGCTGGGATTTTGCTTGAGCGTGATGGCCTTTGGCCAATCCGGCAAGCCGGTCACGCACGGATGACGCCGCAAGCCTTGACTGCTGCAAGCTGTAGCCACACAGATTGGATGAACGATCCACACGCCAGAAATCGCCTGCCGGTTTCGGTTATCAACAGAGGAAAAGACATGATTCACAGAAGGATGTCTTCGATCGGATGCAGCCGCGTCATCGCTCTTACTGGCTTAGGGCTCGTTCTCATGACGGGCTCTGCAGTCAGACTGCACGCGGCCGATTACGCGAACTTCCCCGTCGTCAAGCCGGTAATGAGCTGCGAGCAGCTTGTGCAGGCTGACATCAAAGCTCCAGGTGGCGCCAAGATCTCCATCAAGACAGCTACCATCCGGCAGACAGACAAGGGCTCTTACTGCACTGTCTCTGGCTCCATTGAGCCTGGTTACAGTGTGCAGGGTAATCTGCCCATCGAACACTGGACCCAGCGCTTCCTCATGGGCGGATTCGGTCAGGCCAGCGGTTGTACGGCGGCCATGAACGGCGAGTTCGCCGTAGCTTCAGGAGGCTTTGGCGGATATAGCAGTCCGAATGCCGACACCGATCCATCCGCGGCGGCATGGGGTGTTACACCACAGGCGCGCATCAATAATGCGTATCTCAGCAACCACATGACGGTGGTCGCGTTCAAGGCTGTGATCAAGGCTTTCTACGGCGAAGGTCCCAGGTTTTCCTATATGACGGGCTGCTCGATCGGCGGTTGGCAGGTTCTGCAAGAGGCCCAACGCTTCCCCGAGGACTTCGACGGCTACTCGGTCGGGGCGCCGCCGATCTACCAGACAGTGCACGACCTCGGATTCTGGCACGGCTGGGAGTATAAGGCCAACAAGCGCGCCGATGGCTCAGTCGTTCTGTCCGCAGACAAACTTCCCATTCTCCACGACGCCGCCCTTAAGCATTGCGCCGCGGTTTCCGGGATCATAGACGACGATCTGCAGCAGCCCACCGCCTGCAAGTTCGAAAAATCCTGGGTGCAGTGCCCGGCCAGCGTCAGCGGCGCCTCGAATTGCCTTACCGTCGAGGAAGCCGACGTGGCCGAACAGCTCTATCTCGGTCCCAACGACGGCAAGGGTCATTTTTTCGAAGTCAGCGGCTGGCCGCCCGGCTCCGAGTTGCAATGGAAGCTGAGCACGACCGGAAAGCCAGCAGATAACGAAGGCTTGGCTCCCCATGGAATCCACAGCTTTCTCATGCCGCCGTTGAGCGGCAAGAGCACGGAGGAGATCATGGCCCAGTACTCCTTCACCCAGGAGTTTCTGGACAAGACGATTGAAATGCGGCCCCTCTACAACGCTACGAATACCAATCTGCGCAGGCTGGCCAAGCTGGGCGGCAAGATCATTCTGTGGAACGGCGCCGAAGACACCACAGTGCAGCCGGCCACTTCTCTCTCCTACTACGAGGGTGTCCGGAAGGAGATGGGCGCGAAGGAGACAGACAACTTCTTGCGTTTTTTCCTGCTGCCCGGAGTGGGGCATTGCGGCGGCGGCGATAGCGCCAACCAGGTGGATATCCTCACCCCGCTGATGGCATGGGTGGAGAATCGCAGGGCACCCGAGGTGATTGTCGCCGGCAAGCCGGTGCAGGCCGTTGGAGGCCAGGGCGGCCAAGGCGGACAGAATGCAGGTGGTGGTCCGGGAGCCCTAGGCGCTCCCGGCGGCCAAGGTGGCGGACCGGGCGGCCCGGGTGGGGGCCAGCCCTATGCGCAAACAGCTAAGGCAACAGTATCTACCCGGCCTATCTATCCCTACCCGAACGTAGCCAAGTACAAGGGTACGGGTGACCCAAACGATGCCGCCAACTACTTAGAGGTGAAAGGTCCTGCACCATTCCCTCAGGCGTTCACCAACGAAACATCCGATCTGCTCGGACCCGACAATCAGAAGTTCTACAAGGCCGAGAACGGCAAGCTTGAGGAAGCGCCAAAACCATAACCGATGAGCCAACAACTCTGAGAAGAAAGGGACAAACCAATGCGGTCTTTGAGATGGAAGAGAATTTCTCTTGTAATTGGCGCTGGCCTGGTGCTTGCCGCGCTGCCGATCCGGGTTGCGCAAGCGCAGGCGCTGAAGGGGAATCTGAAGGTTGGCGCCGCCAAAGTCGACATCACTCCGAAAGACCTGACTGGGCTGGTGGGAATTCCGAACAAACCATTCAGCGGGGTGCACGATCATCTCTACGCGCGAGCGCTCGTGCTAAACAGCGGCAATACGACGGCTGCGATTGTCGCGCTCGATTTGGTGGAAATCGGCGACACCACGGACCTTCGCCAGCGGATCGAAAAAGAACTGTCGATTCCTGCCGCCAACATCATCATCAACGCCAGCCACGACCACAGCGCGCCCAGAGCTGGACCGCCTACGGCAGGAACCTCGTCGGCTCAGGGCCGGCCCTACTCCACTCCGGAGTATGTCAAGCAGGTTGACGACTCGATTGTCGATGCTCTGAGGCAGGCCAGGACCGCGCTGCAACCTGCTCGGATGGGGTATGGCACGGGAAAGGTTGACGTCAGCGTTGCCCGCTATGGCTACACGCCTGAAAGAGGCTGGCGCGAAAACACAACCGAAGAGGGTTACTCCGACAAAACCCTGGCGGCAGTGAAGTTTGAGACGCCCGCGGGCTCGCCGATCGCCATCCTGTTTAACTATGCCGTGCATTCGAACTCGATGGCCGGCGCGCAGAATAACATCATTCACGGCGACATCGCCGGAAATGCCGAAAAGTTCGTCGAGCACCAGTACAACGACAAGGTTGTTGCGCTGTGGAGCATGGGGGCGGCGGCCGATGAGTACCCGAAGTTCAATGGGGATATGGGCCAGCTCGACGACAATGCTTCGCCCTTTGCGCCCATCGAGATTCAGGGCGCCATGATCGGTGGTGAAGTAATAAAGGTCATAAAACGCACCACCGAGATGACGGACACTGTCACGCTGTACGCGGCCGAGCGGGCCGTGCCGTGCGAGATGAACGTCCAGCAGGCCAGCCAGGGCGCGCCCGGAGGTCAGGGCGGTCCCAATCCACAGGGCGGGCAAGGTGGCCAGGGTGGTCCCGGCGGCCAGGGTGGACAAGGTGGCCAGGGTGGTCCCGGCGGCCAAGGCCAACAACAGCAAGTCTCGGCGAAGAAGTTGCTTCCGGATCCAAAGCCGGGCGACAAACTGGACATTCACCTGGGGCTGATCCGCCTCAACCAGCTCGCCATTTCGGGCGTCTCGGGCGAGGTAGGCTCGCAGATCTTTGTCCATCTCAAGCAGGTATCTCCATTCCCCAACAACATCATGATCACGTTGTCGAACAATCGCGACGGCTACATCCCCGACGATGCAGGCTGGGATCATCAGGGACCGAGTGGCCAGGCATTCGTCCGCGGTTGCGCAGAGAAGGCCATCGTCAACAACCTCGTGGAGATGATGAAGGATAGCTTGCAATGACAGTTAGTTCGGGAAAATGCTGCAAGGAGGCAGGGTAGTGAGGACGAAGATCAGGACAATCGCGATCATCAATGCAGTCGCCGCTTTGGCATTCGCCGGTAGAGTGCCGGCGCCTGCCCAGCAGGCCCAGCCCGCTGCCGGACAGGTAAACGTACAAGCCCATGTCGACGAGGTTCTGTTGGACATGGTTGTAAATGACAAGGAGAGCAAGCCGGTTCTCGACCTTCAGCCGGCGGATGTCGCAGTTACCGATAACGGCCATCCGGTAACGCTGACTCAGCTCCGCCTCATAAGCGGCAAGCAACAGGACGGGCCATTGATCACCTTGCTTTTCAACAAGCCGGGATTCCAGAAGGGGCAATCGGACCAGAGCGCTGTGCAGGCCGGCAAAAGCATGCGGGAAGCGGCATCCAGAATGCTGAAGCTGCTTTCCGGCAGCGGGCTTCAATTTTCGGTGATGGATGTGTGGGGGCGGTTGCAGCTGCAACAGGAGTTCACTTCCGACCGCAAGGCAGTTGAAAAGACCGTGACCGCGGCCGTAACTCCGGGCCAGTTTGGTGTGGCAGTCGGCCTCAACGCGGCGGAGACGCGGGTGGGGAGTCTGATTCAGACAGGCAAGGATGCCTCGGGTGCTCCTGCGAGCTCAATGGAAAGCTTGCTCGACGGATCAATCAGCGACGCAATTGTGGAATCGAGCACCATCTACAACCAGTTGCACGCATCGGCAGGTCTGGCTGGCCTGCTGTCGCTGGCCGAATCTCAAAGGCAGGTACCTGGTCGCAAAGCGGTGATCTATTTCACGACCACGAACGATCTACTCAACACCGATCCGAACCAGCCGGCGAAGGAGTACTCGCCGGAGGTGAAGGCCGCGATCCAGTCGATTGTGGAAGCCGCGAACCGGGCAGATCTCAGCATTTATATCGTCCACATGGACGGCCAGAATTCACAATCGATGGGCGAGGTGCTGAACAACTATGCGGTGGCAAGCCTGGGGTCATCCAATTCCGGCCCGCCGGGGGGCAAGAGCGGCACCACCAGCACCCACGATCAGCAAGTTACCGGACGGTTTGCCAGCGCTTCCGAGTTCCAACTAATCAATTCCAAGCAGTCGGAGACGAATCCCGTACCGGGAACCGTGGACTCCCTTGTGAGAGGGACCGGTGGCTACGCCTTCAGCGAGTCAGAAGATTTTCAGAGCCCGGTCAAGCAGCTCATCACCGATCTGACAACTTATTACGAGGCTTCGTATGTGCCTCCGGAGGGGAAGGAAGACGGCACATTTCATACCATCAGCGTCGTGCCTGTGAGGCCGGGACTGACGGTCCGAACCCGATCCGGGTATTTGGCGGTGCCTGGGAAATGAATTAAATGTGCGGAGTGGGCATTCAAGATGAACAGTCAGAAAAGGAGTCATATGTTATGAACGTCAGAAGATCGCGAAGGGATTTTCTAAAGGACGTCACCTTAGGCACGAGCGGCGTGGCGGCGATGGGCGTGCTGGGAGCAGGTCAGGCTGCCGCTGCGCCGGGCCAGAGCAGTGTCTCTGTCAAAAGCGGAGAACGCTTAACGAGAGAACTGCCTGTTCCGGATACCTACGAGGCAGACCGGCCGAAGCAGACAGAATACAGCGTCGACGTTCTGGTGATCGGTGGCGGCTACGCGGGAATCAACGCCGCGTACTCGGCGAAACAGGCCGGCAGGAACGTGATGCTGGTCGACAAAGGCCGCCCCGGTTACAGCGGCCAATCGCCCTGGCCCGGCACTTTCAACTTTTTTGATCCTGACTTGGGCGACGACGCGCAGGCGTTTCGGGAAGCCATGCGTTACAGCGCAGAGTACTTCGGCAACCTGGACTGGATTGATATCTGGATCAGGGAATCCAAGGCGATGTACGAGCGCATCAAGAGCTGGGGCTTTTTGGATATGTACCCCAGAATGGTCGAAACCAAGTACTTTGCCACGCGCGATTACTACGGATACCGCGACAACGTGGTCAAGGACCATGAGCGCCGCCCCAAATTTGTCGAGATGCTCGACAAAGACGGGATCCCCTGGCTGCAACATGTGATGATCACCAATGTCATCTTGCAGGACAAAGAGTGCGTAGGCGCCATCGGCTTCCAGTTCACGACTGGCGCCATCCTTACTTTCCACGCCAAGGCAGTGGTCATGGCCATGGGCAACGGCTGCATCACTCCAACGGGCCATCCTATCGGTGACAACACCTTCGACGGCGAATACATCGCTTACAATCTCGGGCTGCCTATCGGGGGCAAGGAGTTCGAGGACTTCCATACTCACCAGTCCTTCGCCCCCGGCAACAACTGGATCGGCTCCGACGCGCGCTTTTTCGATCCGGATTTCCTCTGCGGCGGAAACATGACGATCGACTCTGTCCGGCGGGCCAAGCAGCAATGCGAAAGCAGCATCCAGAAATCGCCCACCAGTCCGGACGGCCTCAAATATATCGATACGGTAACGATCTCCCATCAGGTTCCCACCCGGGGCGGCAATGGATCACCCAATTACGGAAAGAACCCGAAGGAAGTCCGCATGGGCAAAGCAATCAGCCCCTACGTGCAATTCGATGCTCCGGGCGCGGCGGTCGGCATGTGCCTGCACCTGTCCAGCGGCGTCTTCTGCGGCATGGATGACACGGACGGCACGACCGGTATACCCGGCCTGTACGTGGCCGGCGACGGTATGCATATGACCAATCCTGGCGGTGGAAACTATGCCATGGGTAACGGCTTCACATCGTGCTTCGTATCCATCGAAGGCGACCATGCCGGGAAATCCGCGGCAGCCTACAGCAGCAAAGCCTCTCTGACAAAGATCTCCGATGAGAATATCGCCATGGCGAGGAAAGAGATCGAGCTACCCGCAAATCTGGATAAGGGTTTCAGCCCCAACTGGGCCCGCGATGTGCTGCAGGGTGTCATGGCTCCCTACTGGGTGATGAAAAACAAGACCGAAGCCACACTGCAGGCCGCTCTGACACAGGTAGAGTACATGCGCGATCACGTCGCGCCCAGGCTGCTGGCGCGCAACAGCCACGGCCTCCGCCTCTGCCACGAGATGAAGCACAAGATCCAATCGTGCGAGCTGAAGCTGCGCGCCGCGCTGGCACGCAAAGAGAGCCGGGGAGGGAATTTCTACCGCGATGACTACCCCCGTCGCAACGACGCCGAGTTTCTGAAGTACATCATCCAGAAGAAGGACGAGAATGGAAAACCGGCGTTGAACTTTGTGCCAGTAAAAAAGGAATGGACCACAGCAGGAATCCCAGTCGATTACAAATTGTGAGGATCTGAGTCATGGCGATTGAACGATACGACTTGAATGCGTGCATTGGCTGCCGGAACTGCATCAATATCTGCCCGATGGACGTCTACCGTTTCGACGAAACACAAAACAAATCCATCATTGCTTACCCGGAGAACTGTCAGGCCTGCGGAATGTGTTATTACATGTGCCTCGGAGGCTCTTTACAGCTCTCCCTTCACAGCCACATGTTCCCGATTGTGCCGATGAGCGCTACTCACGGAATCGATGCGAATCATTTCCTCAACGCCGCGCCCAACCTGACGAACATCGAAGAACGGCTGGGAAAGACCGGCGAATATGCATCGGAGCCGAAGGATGCGACCCCTGGTGATTTGAAAAACAGCGAACCGGGCGGACCCGGCATGCAAAGAGGAGCAGGCGGACCGATCGGAGTGTAGAGCCCGATTTCGCATTCATCCAACTCTCTATCTTCGACCGGGCGACTGCTCTATTCGGAAACTTAGGGATTGAATATTTATCCAGAAGAAGCGGCAGAAGCAGTCTCAGTCCAGCTTTCGACAAACCGAAAGGGAATGGCAATGAAAAGAACAACACTATGCCTGGTGGCCTTTGTTGCAACGACTGCTCTCATGGCTGCCCCCGCCCTCGCTCAAAGCGCCGGAGCCCTATCAGCAACGCATCCGCACATCAAGAGCGTCACCGCCATTACCGAGGTCTTCGGTGACGGACAGAAGATCACGGCTGCCGCGGTGGAGTACGACAAAGTAATCGACAACTCCAGGCTCACTGCCTCGACATTCACAGTGACTGGAAGAACGATTATGAAGGTTTATGCCAACTCATCAGCCGCCAAAGCATCTCATGGCGTTAATGGCCGCTACGCGATTATCGAGCTCTCGACGGCCGATGAGGCGGCATCCATCATTCCCGCGATGGGAGGAATGGGTGGTCCCGGCGGACAAGCCAGATCCAGCGGACAGGGTGGGTCTGGAATCCAGGGCAGCCCTGGCGGGCCCGGAGGACGGAGTGGACTGGGTGGACCAGGCGAACAGGCAGGCTCTGCAGGACCGGGCGGTCCAAGTGGACAGGCGCAAAGTCAGCGCGGCATGCGAGGGCCGACGAGAAGACCGGTCAAGGTTTCCGTTACTCAGGCCGGGACGGTAACTACGGCCTCAGGCGAAAAGTATCCGGCCGTTGCAAACGCCATCGAAAACGACAATGCCATCAATCTGATCGTCGACGATTTCAGGCGTTTCGTTTACAAAGATCCCGAGAGCGGGATCTCTCTGATGTATAACTTGTTTATTCCCAAGGATTATGATTCGAAGAAATTGTATCCCCTGTTGCTGTTCATGCACGATGCCAGCGTGACCAGCAGCGAGCCCGACCGTACTCTGATTCAGGGGATTGGTGCCGTGATCTGGGCCACTCCCGGGGAACAGGCCAGGCATCCGGCATTCGTGCTGGCGCCGCAGGACAACGGCCAGACAGGCACGGATCCGAAAAGCTCGAGGGATCTTTACGTGCGTCTTGTCAATTACGTCGTCAGCCAATACAGCATCGACAAGAAGCGGCTTTACACCACTGGGCAGTCGGCCGGATGCATGAGATCGATCGCCATCGACAACAAATATCCCGACCTCTTTGCTGCGTCGCTGCTGGTGGCCGGCCAGGGAGACGCGCAGGAAATGCTGGCGATGATTCACGAGAAAATATGGATCATCGTCTCTGAGGGCGATTTCCGCGCTTTCCCCGGCATGAATGCATCGGTCGAGGCATGGGAGAAAGCAGGCGCGAAGGTCGCCAAAGGCCGCTGGAGCGCGCGTGAGCCCCAGGAAGTACAGGCGGCCAATGTCGCCAAAATGATCGCAGAACACACGAACATCATGTACACGACCTACATCCAGGGCACGACACAACCACCTGGCAAGGAAGATCCCAATCAAACAGAGCATATGACATCATGGCAGTTCGCTTATGCAATTCCAGCCGTCCGCGATTGGCTCTTCGCACAGTCGAAATAACTGCGAAATGGAGAATGGCGAAACGCCGTTAAACGTGACCGGTCCACTCGTCGGCGAAACCCTTGCGGCCACGGGGCTTTGGGACGGCCTTTCAGGTGTGAAACTCTCGTGGGTTTGATCGACGGCGGGGTGCATTTGGCAGGACTTGGCATAAGCCTAGGAAAAGGGAATGCGCCGGGCGCGTGTTGAGCGTAATGGACTTCCAGTGTTCGACACACTCAGCCAGCGAAAGCTGCATCGGCTTTCCAGTATGAAGACCAGTTTTCGCAGAGCGGACTCCGTACAATTGTCTATTTGGAGAGCGAATTGGAGAGCGACGCACAGGCACCGAGATGAGCAGCCTGCCTGCTCAGTCGCAATTCGGCACGCTAGGTGATAGACGATTCGGGCAAGCTTGTGGGCTGTAGCTGAAATAACTTGAGGTTTTCCGAGCTTTTGGCAGATCCTGCGGAAGAACTCTCCCATGTAATCCTTGGCATGATGTAAGGAATATGCCGCCAGGCGGAGT
>Ga0335071_10003267_pt1 | contig 17178 bp, 14 predicted proteins | sample Lox_Sample_15_FD_206724 | JGI IMG/M metagenome (GOLD analysis project Ga0335071, IMG submission 206724) | Soil microbial communities from Loxahatchee National Wildlife Refuge, Florida, United States - Lox_Sample_1.5 | ecosystem: Environmental > Terrestrial > Soil > Wetlands | place: USA... | reverse complement strand
TTGTCGATGCAGGTGTTGGCACAGCCTCGGATGCGACGATTGCCATGGAACTCGGGGCGGACGCCGTCCTGATGAATACCGGGATTGCGAACGCCCAAGAACCAGTCTTGATGGCAGAAGCGATGAAGAATGCGGTCATCGCCGGGCGGCAAGCATATCTTTCCGGACGCATGCCGAAGAAGCTGTACGCGACGGCAAGTTCACCGCTGGAAGGCGTCGTACGATAACGCGCGAATGGAACAAGCGACACCTTCCGCTGTCTATAACAGCCTGAGAGGGAAAAGCGTCCTCGTCACCGGCGGAGCCAGCGGAATAGGCGAAGCAATCGTTGAAAACTTCGTTCAGCAAGGATCTCGCGTCCTGTTTCTCGACATTCAGGATGAGGCGGCGAATTCGCTAGTCCAGCGATTGCAATGCCCTGAGCGGATTGCACCGGAATACTTCCACTGCGACCTCGCCAATACGGCTGAACTTCAGTCAGTGATGGAAAAGATACTCAGCCGCTTTCCCACGATTGACGCCCTCATAAACAACGCCGGGAACGACAAGCGACATAAGATCGAAGAAGTCACATCGGAATTCTGGGACTGGTGCATGCAGGCAAATCTCAAGCATCAGTTCTTTATGGCGCAGGCAGTGCTTCCGGGCATGCGGCGCTCCAGAGGCGGATCGATTATCAATATGAGTTCGATCGGCTGGGTGATTCCGTCGGTCGGAATCCCTGTCTATGTGACGGCGAAGGCCGCAATCGTTGGGATGACTCGTACCCTCGCTCACGAGGTCGGCATCGATGGCGTGCGCGTCAACTGCGTGATGCCTGGAGCAATCATCACCGAGAAGCAACGCAAGCTTTGGTACACGGAAGAGTACAAACAGCAGATTCAGACGCGGCAGGCGATCAAGCGTGAGATTCGCCCTGACGAAGTCGCCAAGTTGATTCTGTTTCTGGCCTCCGATGAAAGCCTAGCGATCACAAATCAAAGCTTCATTATCGATGCGGGATGGGTGTAAACGCGATCTAGTCTCGAAGTTCTCTGGAAAAACAACATTGTCCTTCCGAGCGGAGCGAGAAATCCATGCATCCATCAGTCGGATTGTGGGTAGGGATGTTTCGACTTCGCTCAACATGACAAAACGAGATTCTCAATAAAAAGGGCGGCTCGAGGCCGCCCTGGTTTCTACTCAAAAACCTCACAGCATCTTCATGCTATCAACGTGGATCGAGTCGCCTTTTTCCGTGCCGGTGATGGCCATGTGGTGCCCCTCATGTCCCTTCAGGGCATCCGGATTGTCGACCATCAGAACCTTCTGATCGCCATCGGTGACGACCACCATTTTGGCTCCGCTGGCCAGGCATTTCTTGGTGCAAGCTTCCCCTGCCGCGTTGGCGCCTTTGGCGCCGCACTTGTCGTCGACAACCCATCCCTTTACGGTCGCGCTCTTCCCCATGTCGTCAAAGGCCATTGCCGATAGAGCAAAAACGAAACTGAGTGCAAGACAGATCAGCAGCACTTTTCTCATGGTTTGGTATTCTCCTTTGAAATTCCAGTTTGCGGCCCCACACCGCAGAAGAGTCGAGAATCGCCATCCCGAGGATGCCGACTCGGCTTGGTCATGAATGGAACAGCCGAAATATACCACAGGCCGCAAACGAATTTGTCAGGAGCGACTCACAGAGGAATAGCAAGTAATATCTGAACGGCGGCAGGATCTACTTTCTTGCCGAGTGATTCTGCGGAGGAGACGTTTTCGTTGGAGCAACGTAAACGTACTCCCCTGGTTTCGCGTAGCCGAGCTGTTCGCGGGCTTCTTTTTCAATAGCAGTCTGGTCGCTCTTCAAGCCTTGAATCTGCTGTGTGTACCGATCGTTCTCTTGCTGCACGGATCCGATCTTCTTCTGCAACTCCTGGTATTCCGTGCGCTTTTGGCGATAGACCACCATTCCATTGGCGCCGAACATAACATGCACGAACAACGATGCCGCAATCACGCCGACGGCGATCGTCGCAATCCGGCGGCGCAGGGTGTACACCTCCATCAGAAAAGGACGCACGCGTTCGATCCAAGTGGCGGCGAAGGCTTCGGCCTGCGGAGCGCGGTCCACTACCGCGCGCAGGCTTTCCTCGGCACTCGGCAACCGGCGAATCGACGAAAGGCGCTTCACAGAATTCCTTTACTCAAAGATCCAACTTTTGGCGGCGACGCTCAGTTTCTCAAGACCTTTCTCGCTTCGTGCCTCGCTGTACACGCGAACGACAGGCTCTGTCCCCGACAAACGGTAGCAGACCCAAGAGCCATCATCGAACAAGAGCTTCAGCCCGTCCGTTCGAACTACTCTGCTGACTGCATGTCCGCAGAAATTGCGCGGATCAGACTTCAACTTTTCAGTGAACTTCGTTTTCACCTCCGGGGTCAATCGGAAGTTCTCCCGACGCGGAAAGAAGGAACCAACTTGGTTACTGATGGCCTTTAATTGTTCGCCGAGTGAATTGCCTCGGCACGCCACGGCTTCCGAACAGAGCAGTCCTGCGAGGACGCCGTCTTTCTCAGGAACATGATGACGGATTGATAGTCCGGCGCTCTCTTCGCCACCGATGGCGATCTTGTCTTGCATGATGAGTTCGCCGATATATTTGAATCCGACGGGAGTTTCGTGCAGTTCGACTCCGTAGTGCTCAGCGAGGGCGTTGATCAGATTCGTCGTAGCAACCGATTTTGCGACACCATTCTTCCATCCGCGGCTTTGAACGAGGTAGTCAAAGAGAAGGGCGATCACGTAGTTGGGCTGGAGGAAAGTTCCATCGGCATCGAGGATGCCAAAGCGGTCGGCATCGCCATCGGTCGCGATTCCGATGTGCGCGCCGGTCTCGCGCATCTTCTTGCGAAGATCTTCGAGGAGGTGATCGTCCGGCTCTGGTGCGTGGCCGCCGAAGAGAACGTCGCGGTAGTCGTGAACCGTTGCAACTTCAACTCCTGCGGTGCGAAGGAATTCGTCGGAGTATCCGCGCGCTGCTCCCCACATGGGATCGAAAGCGACTTTGAGTCCGGCCTTCTTGATCGCTTTGAGATCGACAATTTCACCGAGACGCTTGAGATAGTCCGGTTTGGGATCGAGGCTTCCTTTCGAGGCCGAGGCTTGCGCTTTCTCCGGAGACTCACTGTCGGCGGCAGCGATTTCCGCTTCGATCTTCTTCGTCACTTCCGGAAGTGCGGGACAGCCGTCGGGAGTGGAGAATTTGATGCCGTTGTACTCCGGAGGATTGTGCGAGGCGGTGAAATTGATGACTCCATCGGCTTTGTTCGAGATCACTGCGTGGGAGAATGCTGGTGTCGGAGCGGGATCCGCAACGATCAGTGGTGTAATGCCATGCGTCGTAAGGATGTCGGCTGCCATAGAGCAAAAGGTTTCGCCGAGAAAGCGCGGATCGCGGCCAACGATTACACGCGCTCCTTGCGGCTTTTGCGAGGCGACGTAGCGCGCGATGCCTCGGACCGCGCGCTGTACGTTCGTGAAGGTGAACTCCTCGGCCATGACGGCGCGCCATCCGGACGTCCCAAACTTGATCTGTGTTGGCATCTTTCCTGCTCCGACTTCAACGGAAGTTTTATATAAATAATGTCGACGGGTGATTTTAGATGACTGGGAAACGAATCGTTCTGAGCACCTGCGGTTCCGAAGCAGAAGCGGCAAAGATTGGCCGATATCTCGTGGAACATCAGCTCGCCGCGTGCGTGAATATCGTTCCTCGCATCGAGTCGATTTACCGCTGGCAAGGTAAGGTGGAATCCAGCGCGGAATGGTTGCTGCTGATCAAAACTACGACGGAAAAATTCCCGGAGGTTCGCGACGCAATCGCCGAGTTGCATTCTTACGATCTGCCGGAGTGCATCGCGATTGCGATTGAAGATGGAAGCGCGGAATATCTGGCGTGGATTGGAGATTCGGTGGGTGGGTCTTGAGGGAAGCTCATTCAGAATTCCTTGCCTCGTCTGGAGAAGCACCGTCGCAATAGAGATCCTTCGACTGCGGTTGGCCTTTGCACTTAGCGCAGAGGCCAATCGTCGCTCAGGATGACGACGCGCGAGAATACTTAGATTGCGTTGAGCGCCTGATCCAAGTCTTCGAGAATGTCGTCCACGTTTTCGATTCCTACTGAGATTCGCACTAGACCATCGGTGATGCCGATGGCTTTGCGTCCCTTTTCGCCAAGCGCGGCGTGCGTCATGGTTGCGGGATGAGAGATGAGCGTTTCGACTCCTCCCAACGATTCTCCAAGCGAGCAGACGCGCACTTTCTTCAGCATCTTGTTGGCATTTTTCAGCGAACCGGTTTCGAAGGTGATCATGGATCCGAATCCGGTCATCTGTTTTTTGGCGAGCGCGTGCTGTGGATGATCCTTCAGTCCGGGATAAAACACCTCTCGGACTTTCTTGTGCTTTGACAGGAAGCCGGCGACAAGGCGTCCGCTGCGATCGTGGATTTCCATGCGGGCAGCGAGAGTCTTCACGCCGCGCAGAATCAGCCAGGACTCGAACGGCGAAAGAATGGCTCCTGCGGCTTTTTGCAGGAAAGCCAACTTGTCCGCGTCGTCTTGGTGTTTGCAGACTACGACTCCGCCAAGGCCGTCGCTGTGGCCGTTCAGAAATTTCGTCGTTGAGTGGACGACCATGTCTGCGCCCAACGACAGAGGTTGCTGGAAATAGGGCGACATGAACGTGTTATCGACGACAAGGAGGACTTTTTTGCGGCGGCAGATCGCGCTGATCGCGGCGAGATCGCTGATACGCATCAGCGGGTTTGTCGGCGTCTCGACATACACCATCTGCGTGTTCTTGCGAATGGCTTTCTCGACGTTCTCCGCGTCAGAGGTATCGACGTAGGAGAACTCGAGGCCGAAGTTCGAGATTACCTGGTTGAAGAGCCGCGGAGTTCCGCCATAGAGATCGTTGCCGCAGACGACGTGGTCTCCAGCTTTCAGCATGGTGACGATGGCGTTGATGGCAGCCATTCCGCTGGCGAAGACGCGAGCGGCAACTCCGCCTTCGAGAGCGGCGAGATTTTGTTCGAGACGATCGCGCGTGGGATTCGAGACGCGGGAATATTCGTATCCCTTGTGCTCACCAATTCCCTGCTGCACGTAGGTTGAGGTGGGATAGATCGGGACGGTGACTGCTCCCGTGAGTGGGTCAGGCTCTTGACCGGAGTGGATCGCGCGGGTGGCAAATCCGAGAGTTTTCTTGGCTTTCATCGTTTGCTTTGGAGTTTCGTTTTGGGAATTCCGGGCTATGAGGTGGGTACCCTCCCCCTCTATCGATCTATTGGAATCAGAGACTTAGCGGAAAATCGCAGAATAGATCCCTAGAATCAGCAAGATACGGGTAAAATCTTGAGCCGCAAAGACTTAGCCTGCGCCTGCTTCCGTAAGTCCTTTTGAATCAGCACCGAACTTTAAAGATCAGCTGCAAAATCTTGAGACGGCACAGACTTAGTTGCTCGCTTCGATTTTGTGCTCCCATTCGGGAGTTTTTCTCACCACGGGGACCACAGGGTTTCACAGGGAGACATCTTTTGGATTCTCGCGATGATTTTCGGAGGACATTTCAGGATGGTGGAAAGATGGCTTTGAAGTCAAGGTCATGTGAACATTGGGAGCGATAAGGCTGTGGAAAACTTGCCGTCGCTAGCCGCATGATCTTGTCACAGAACGGATTGCCGTTGTGGAAGCAATCGTCTGGAATGCGTAAAAAAAGCTTCTGTCGTCGGGAAGTCGGGACATCACGCCCGGGGCAAGTTGGCGATTTGAGCGGCCGGCATAGCATCGGGCACTGGCGAGATATCCCTTGGGACCGGGCTGAAGATGCGCCGCAGCAACTCGTAGAAGCCCGAGACATGCGCTTCGAATTCTCCGAGAGTCATTCCGGTACTGACGTGGATGCGGGGAATTGCGTGAAGAGGCAGGCTTGCACCTAAGCCTCCGCCCACATTCAGGAATGACATTTCGAATCCAGCGCGTCGCGCCATCGTGAAGATGGAAGGCGAGACCGAAGCGGGATCACCGAATGGATAGGAGAAGGCCCAAACTTCTTTATCCAATACGGATTCAAGCCGCATCTTGCAATTCACGATTTCGTGCCACGCCAATGTCGGCGGCATATGCGACAGGATGGGATGTGTCATCGTGTGGGCGCCGATCGTCATGCCTGCTGCGGCCAATTGCCGTATTTCGTCCGCGGTCATCAGGCAGCAATGGCGCTCAGCGAGCGAGTAACTCCGCCGATAGAATTGAACTGCAGGTTCGAGGTCGAAGTAGCTGTGCGCTGCGTGGAGGAATCGCTTGCGTTGATCCGCATCGATTGACGAAAGCTGCTTGACCGCGGTCCACCATAGCGCCCGACGCTGTTGTGGTTCTTCGAGCGCACCTACAAGATCGACACCTTCGCACGAAAGAGCAAATTCTCCGGCTCGAGCCCTCAGGAACATGAGGAGCAGTTCGTCGTACCAGAGCATGGCTCGCTGATGGCCGAGGGATCCCCCGGTGATGAAGAACAGGCAGCGCAAGCCCTCTTCGAGCAGAATCGGCAACATATCGGTCAGGTTGCTTAACAAGCCGTCATCACAAGTGAGCAGAGCGGCACGTGCAGGCAATTCTTGCTCCCCACGCGCCCAGGCCTTCATTTCTTCAGGCGAGATTACGTTGTATCTGGTGCGCAAGAGCTGCAACTGGTGCCGGAATCCGGCGGCGGTGATCAGCCTTCCGTCGAAGCCGGGATCAATGGGGCTATACCCATCCGGCAAAAGACCATGATAGGTAATCACCGCGACCCCTTGCCGGGCGATGGAGCGGAATGTACCCGCTTCTGCCATCGACGGGTAGACGACTTCTTTCAGAAGGGGGCTAACAAATCTCATTACGGCTGATCGTAGCTCGGAGCAGGTGTCGCTGATCAGTACCGCGGTTGGTTCACGGCCCTGAAGAACAAAAGGTCGATTGAGGATCGGGTACACGAAGAGATGGGTCTTCGGTAAGGCATTGCTTCACGGTACAAAAATGAGGCGGTGATATCCTTTGCGACACCTTTGATTCCGAGGAGATTTTGATGATGTTGAGAACGAACGCCCGAAGCTTCGCTGTCTCACTCGCTTTGGTCATGAGCCTGGTCCAAGCCTGCTATGCCTCTGACATTTTGATCGCGGATTCCAAGTCGCAGCCGGAAAGTTTGACGGTGGCACCGGGCGGGGTGCTGATTGTGGGGAGCGCGAGCTCGCCGTTTGTTTATAAGGTGCGCCCGGGCTCTTCGGTGGCGGAGAAATTTATCGACGTCAGTACGGAGGGGCCGGGAACTTTTTTTCTTGGCATGTTGGCGGATGCCGCTACCAATACGTTGTGGACGTGCCAACTGACGCCGATACCAAACACGAATCCGCTACAGCGGCGTACTGCGCTGCGAAGCTTCGACCTCACGACTGGAGCGGCCAAGATCCGATGGAACCTGCCAGGGGAGAGCAACGTTTGCAACGATTTCGCGATTGGGCCCGATAAGGCGCTGTATATCACCGACACGATTCCTGGCAGAATCTTTCGGCTGCCGGCTGGCGCCACGACTGCGGAGCTTTATCTAGAGCATGCGACTTTGAGGGGCGTCGATGGCATTACGTTCCTGGATGGCGTGCTCTATGTGAACAACGTGATCTTCAACAAGCTGTATCGCATTCCTGTGGACGCGAATGGCAAGCCCGGAGCACCGGTCGATATCTGGACGGACCAGCTGATCAAAGGTCCGGATGGAATGCGCGCGGCGAACGGGAAACTCTTGCTCGCGGAGAATGCCAACGGCCGAATTTCGGCCCTGACCATACAGGGTGACAAGGCGATGGTTACCGTACTCAAGGACGGGCTCAACACTCCAACGGGAGTGGAACCGGCGGGCGACACGATCTGGATTGCGGAGCGCGGCGCGGGCAAGGCTGTGTCGATGGCGATGCCGAAGTAGATGTGAGTGCGGTGGGGTTTGGGGAATTTTACTCACCACGGGGAACACGGGGTTTCACAGGGAAGAGTACACGTGCTTCCCATCCCAGCGCGATTCGCGGCATCCGGAATTTGATTTGCGGCATCTGAGCGGCATCGATCTATCAGGCCCCGATTCTCCAAAGGGGAGGGCGACACTATGCCACTGGTGAGCTCCGGTCGACCACTGGGAAACCTGCGTGAAGCTGGCTTAGCTGTTCTGATTTGTGCCGTCACTGTGATCGGTGCATCAGCCCAAACGTTTACAACACTCGTGACCTTCAATGGGGCTAATGGCTGGGATCCGCCGGCCCAATCTCTTGTCCAAGGACTCGACGGAGACTTCTACGGAACTACTTTCGAAGGCGGTCTCTACGGTGCGGGGATAATCTTCAAGCTAACTAAGAATGGCCAACTTGTAACTGTGCACAATTTCTGTGCGCAATCGGGCTGCACTGACGGTTTAGAGCCTGCTGCGGGCCTTATCCAGGCTGTGGATGGAAATTTCTATGGAACGACGGAATTCGGAGGGCAAGGTGTATATCCACTGGGTACCTTCTTCTCAATGAGCCCAAACGGCGCATTTACGACGCTGTACTCCTTCTGCAGTCAATACAATGGTTGGTACGGATGTCTCGACGGATCGGAACCTGAGGGACAATTAGTGCAGGGTGTCAGCGGCGACATTTACGGAACGACTCCTGGCGGGGGCGATAACTTCGGCGGAGTTGTGTTTGTAGCCGCGCCGAACGGTCAGGTAAGTACACTTTACAGCTTCTGCGCAATGCTGGATTGTGCCGACGGTCAAGGCCCGTATGCGGGCTTAACTTTGGGGTGGGATGGCCGCCTTTATGGCACAACGATCGGAGGCGGTTCCGCGTTTTCTGGCACGGTGTTCAGGCTGTCACCCGATGGGAAGGAAACCATTCTCTACAGCTCCTGTTCCCAGCATGGGTCGTCGTTCCACCGGTGTTTCAACCCCACGGGAACTGGGACTCTGATACAGGGCCTGGATGGAAGTTTCTATGGGACGAGCCAAGGCGGAGGCCTCTACGGATCTGGTACAGCGTTCCGGCTAACTGCAGATGGGGTGCTGAACAATTTACACAACTTCAACGTAGCCGACGGGAGCTATACGGGCTCAGTCATTCAGGCGTCAGACGGAAACTTCTACGGAACGACAAAGTCCGGCGGGAGAAACGGCTTCGGAACGATATTCAAAATTACTCCCGAAGGGGTTTTTCGGACGATTCACGACTTTGATGCTCCGGTTAACTGTGTCGTGGATTGTTATGCCAACAGTATGCTGATGCAAGCCACGGACGGAAATCTATATGGTGTGTATTCCAGTGTTGGCTACGGCTACAGTACGATTTTTCGAGTGGAAATGGGTCTTGGCCCCTTCGTGCAAACTCGGCCCGCACTAGCCAAACAGTCAGGCGAGGTCGATCTCCTGGGACAGCGATTCGAAGGCGCCACGGGCGTTTCCTTCAATGGAACTCCTGCCTCATTCGATGTCGTCTCTGATACCTTCATCCGTGCGACCGTTCCGCTAGGGGCAACCAGCGGGTACATAACTGTAACTGCCGCCGACGGCACATTGACTAGCAACGTTCCTTTCCACGTGATCCCCTAGATTAAAAACGGCGATTTAGCCGCATGGGTGGATACGGGCATAGATTGTGATAAATCGCCGCCTGGGCGTCTGTAGTCGAGCTGTCGCTCGCTGGACAGCCGGGGCGGCTGTCCCTACATGAACCAAGATCAGATCCGGTTTAGATGCCGCCTTCGAAGATTTTCTTTGAAAGGTAGCGCTCGGCGGAGTCGGGGATGATCGTTACTACCCGCTTCCCTCCTCCTAGCCTCTTTGCGATCTTCAGGGCTCCGAAGACTGCTGCGCCGCCGCTGGATCCGGCGAGGACGCCCTCTTTGGCGGCCAAGTCTTTGACCGTGCCAAAGGCTTCGTCGTCATAGACCATCATGACCTCGTCGCAGACCGAGCGATCGAAAGTCTTTGGGATGAAACTTGCGCCGATGCCTTCCACTTTGTGCGGACCCGGTTTGCCGCCGCCATAAATTGATCCTTGAGTTTCGACGAGGACAGTGAGGACTCTGGCGGACTTTTCTTTGAGAAAGCGGGCAACGCCTGTGAACGTGCCTGCGGTGCCTGATCCGAGGACGACTGCGTCTACGTGACCATCCATTTGCTCGAAGATTTCGTGGGCGGTGGTTTCGTAGTGATAGTCGGGATTGGCCATGTTCTCGAATTGTCCGGCCATGAAAGCATTGGGATTGCTGGCAACGAGTTCTTTCGCGCGGTTGATTGCGCCTTGCATGCCTTCGGCATCGGGAGTACGGACAACTTCAGCGCCGAGTGCCTGCATGATGATGACTTTTTCCTGGGAGAAATTCTCGGGGACGAAGAGGCTGACTTTGTATCCCTTATTAACGCCGATGAGGGCGAGGCCGATGCCGGTATTGCCGGCGGTGGCTTCGACGATGGTGCCTCCCTGCTTGAGCTTTCCCTCTTTTTCTGCGCGATTGATGATGCCGATTGCGGCGCGGTCTTTGACGCTGCCCCCGGGATTGAGGTATTCGAGCTTGGCGAATACGTCCGCTGCGCCTGCGGGGACCAGGCGCTTCAGTTGAAGCATTGGGGTTTCACCGACTAATTGGGTGATGTCGTCGGCGACGCGGAGGCGGGACATTTCGGAAGCTTTTTGACTCACAGTACAGGGTACGAGGCTGAGATTCGAGTCGTCAATCCGGTATAACCGGGCTCCCTTGTCCTCTTGCACGAGCTTACATCTCTTCATCAAAAGCTTAACCGCGAAGGGTGCGAAGAACGGCCGCGAAGGTCGCGAAGAAAACACTCTTGCCTCAACAGGCCCTGTTAGCGATTTATGTCTTTGGGTAAAGCTTGACCGCTGAGGGCGCAGAGGAAGGCCGCTGAGGACGCGGAGAAAATCCATTTTGAGGCCAATTTCAACTGGGCGTCTATAATTAGCGGCCAATTCAATCGAGGAAAGGGATCGCATGCGACGTTTGGCCGCTGTGGTGTTGATAGTTGCGATGTTCTTGCCGTCTTCTGTTCTTGGAGCTGATCAGGCTGTTCTTACCGGGTACTCTCCGCAGGCGAGTCAGAGCGAGCGTGAATGGGAATCCAAGTTCCGGGCCATTCCGGATCCCGGGAACATGCGCGAATACATGCGGCGAATGAGCGCGCGGCCGCATCACGTTGGGTCGCCGTACGACAAAGACAATGCGGAGTGGATCCTTGCGCATTTCAAGGAATGGGGACTGGATGCGCACATCGAGACTTTTGACGTGCTGTTTCCTACTCCGAAGCTGCGTGTGCTGGAGATGGTCGAGCCAACGAAATTCACGGCGAAGCTGGAAGAACCTGCGATCGCGGCTGATCCCACGTCGAATCAGAAATCGGAGCAGCTTCCGACTTACAACGCCTATTCCCCCGACGGAGATGTCACGGCACCTCTTGTCTTTGTGAATTATGGACTGCCGGAGGATTATGAAAAGCTTGACCGGCTGGGTGTTTCCGCTAAAGGCGCGATTGTTATCGCGAAGTACTATCACTCGTGGCGGGGCGTGAAGCCGAAGGTGGCGGCCGAGCATGGCGCGATTGGATGTCTGATTTATTCAGAGCCTCAGGATGACGGGTATACGCGCGATGTCGTGTTCCCTGAAGGGCCGATGCGAAATCCTGATGGAGTGCAGCGGGGCAGCGTGATGGATTTTGCGTCGGCGAGTCCGGGGGATCCGTTGACGCCGGGTGTTGGCGCGACCAAGGACGTCAAGCGGCTCTCTCTGAACGAAGCCAAGAGTCTGGCGAAGATTCCAGTGCTGCCGATTTCGTATGGGGACGCGCAGCCGCTGCTGGCGGCGCTGAAGGGTCCGATGGCGCCGGAAGAGTGGCGCGGCAGTTTGCCGATTCCTTATCACGTGGGGCCGGGCCCGGCGAAGATTCATCTCAAGCTTGCATTCAACTGGGACGTGAAGCCGGTTTATGACGTGATCGCAAAGATCCCGGGCAGCATTGCTCCCGACGAATGGATCGTTCGCGGGAATCACCATGATGCGTGGGTGAACGGGGCGGAAGATCCAGTCTCCGCACAGGCTGATTTGCTCGAAGAGGCGCGTGGGCTGGGACTGCTGCTGAAACAAGGATGGAAGCCGAGGCGGACGATCATCTATGCGGCATGGGATGGCGAAGAGCCGATGCTGCTGGGATCTACCGAGTGGGTCGAGGCTCATGCCGATGAACTTCGCCAACATGCCGCCGTCTACATCAACACTGATGGGAACGATCGGGGGCTGTTCGGGATGGGAGGCTCGCACACGCTTGAGCAATTCATCAATGGCGTGGCGCGAGACATTGAAGATCCGGAGACGAAGATGAGTGTGTGGGAGCGTGCGCATCTTTCAGAGATTGCACAAGCCAAATCTCCCGACGACCGCAAAGAATTGCGGGATCGAGGGGACTTACGGATTGAGGCGCTCGGATCGGGGACTGATTTCACCGGCTTTCTCGATCATCTTGGAATTGCGAGCCTGAATCTGGGCTACGGCGGGGAAGATGAACAGGGTATCTATCACTCGATCTACGATGATTTTTACTGGTACACGCATTTTTCCGACGGTGATTTTGTGTATGGCCGCGCATTGTCGCAAAGCATTGGCACAGCGGTGATGCGGCTGGCCGATGCAGAGGTCTTGCCGTATGACTTCGTCGATTTCGCCGACACGGTGCAAAAATATACGAAAGAGTTGAAGAAGCTGCTCTCGGAGAAACAGGAAGAAATTCGCGAACGCGATCAGGAGTTGGACGAGGGCGTATTCAAGGCGACGTTCGATCCGCGGCGGCCAACAGTTGCGCCACAGCACGAGGAAGTTCCGCCGCATATTAATTTCGCGCCGCTGGATAATGCCGGCGAATTGTTGGCACGCAGCGCGGAACGGTATCAGAAGGCACTGGCGCGAAAGCAATCCAAACTCGGAGACGATCAGGCTGCAACGCTGGCGACGCTGAACCGGAAGCTTATCCAGAGCGAGCGGATGCTCACAAATGAAGACGGCCTGCCGCGTAGGCCATGGTATAAGCACCTGCTCTATGCTCCAGGGGTGTACTCGGGATATGGAGTCAAGACGATGCCTGGGGTGCGGGAAGGAATCGAGCAGAAGCGGTATCAGGAAGCTGAGCAGGAGATTGTGCGAGTGGCGAAAGCTCTGGAGCAGGAGGCGGCATTGATTGATTCAGCCGCGGAGATTCTGGAGAAGTAGTTCGTTGAGCCCTTGGGACGCGCCAGATCGGCGAGATCTAGCCGTTCTAGTTCTTATCGGCTGGCCGAAGAGGCTGTTTGTGTTTTCGCGTAGTAGCCGCTTTTCGTTCGCACGATCAGCTTGCTGTGACCCTTGGCCTTCGCTTCCACGCGGATCTGCCGGAATCCTCCGGCCACTTTCGGGTTGGTGGGCTTGTAACCGATGGCGTACTGGTTGCGGATGTCGTTGGCGATTGTCTTACTGATGGCGTCAACTTCATCGAGCGTTTTGGGGAAGAAGGCGATGCCTCCGGTGCGGTCCGCAAGAATCTGCAAAGCCTTTTTGGCGCGCTTTGGATGCTCTTCGTCGCCGAGGATTCCGATCGCGTAAATCGACGGGCCATTCTCTTCCTGCAACTGCTTAACGGCTTGTTCGAGTGTTTCGCTGCTTGCATTGTCCTCGCCGTCCGTTACGACAAAGATGACCTTTTTCTCGAGCCGCGCATCTCTCTTCAGATGATCACCTGAAGCTACGACCGCGTCGTAGAGCGCCGTCCCGCCGCGGGCGTCGATCTTTTCGAGAGCTTCCTTCAGCTTGCGCAGGTCGTTCGTAAAATCCTGATCGAGGTATTGTTCGTCGTTGAAGTTGACGACGAAGACTTCATCCTGCGGATTGCTGGATCGCACCAGGTTGAGTGCGGCTTGATTCACCTTGTTGCGTTTCTCTCGCATGGAGCCCGAGTTGTCGATCACGATGCCCATGGCCACGGGGATATCGACGTGATGGAAGGAAATGATGCTCTGGGGCTTACCGTCTTCAAAGACGGTGAAGGCGTTGCGATCGAGTGTTGTTACGATGCGCTGCTTGTCGTCAACGACTGTCGCGTGAAGCATGACTTCGTCGACGTTTTTTCGTAGGACATACACTCCCTGATCGTCTGGTTGACTTTTGTCTTGATGATCCTGCTGGGGCGCGGGAGCCTTCGATTCTGATGGCGCCAGGTGATTCGGCTCGGCTGATTGCTGGGACCAGGCAGGCAGAAAGAGGCACAATCCAGCCGCAATGAGGAAAACAGCAAGAAGCGAAATCCTGGTGGTCTTACTCCGCAGGCGCGTAATATCCCATCCTGGCATACACCCGTAGAGGCGGCAATCCTTTCGGTGGCAGCAGCTTCACTTTAATCTTACGCCATTTGCCGTCGCGCACTACCTTCGTGGGACGGTATCCGAGAACATATTGATTACGCAACTCGACGCCAATCTTGGTCGCGACGTCGGCCAGATCGTTGGGATTGTCGATGGTGAAGGCGCGTCCACCGGTCAGTTCGGTGATTTCGGTGAGCAACTGCGGTCCAAGGCGCTCTTCCAGGGCAGAGGCGTAGCGGTCATAAATGCCGATCGCGTAGATCATCACGTCGGCTTCTTTCACCAGCGACTTGATCTCATTTTCGGTGTAGCGGCTGTGATTGTCGCCGCCGTCAGAGATGATGAGCAAAGCTTTCTTAGCATACTTGGCCTGCCGCATTTTGCTGATGCCCATATAGATGGCATCGAGCAGCGCTGTCCGGCGGCGGGGTATAGCAAAAACTAATTTGTTCTGAATCTCATCGATGGAATTTGTGAAGTCGCTCACCGCCTCCGGTTCGTCGGAAAAGGTGATCATGAAGAACTCGTCTTGAGGATTCGCGGTCTTGAAGAACTCAACGACGGCGTCTTTGGCGCGATCCATCTTGCTACTCATGCTGCCGCTGGAGTCGAAAATCACGCCCAAGGAGACGGGAGCATCCTCACTGGAAAAGCTCCGGATCTCCTGGGAAGCATTGCCTTCGAACAGCTGGAAGTTTTCTTTTTCGAGGCCGGTGACCAAGCGATTCATTGGGTCGGTGATTGTGACAGGGACGAGCACAAGATCGACATCGACCTTCAGCGGGCGGATGTGGGTTTTCATCCCGGTGGTCGAGGCGAGAAGATCTTCTTTGGGAGCCTCTTTGGGCTTCTCAACTTCTCGGGATTGAATGTGGACGTCGTTGACGTCGGTCTGAGCGAATGCGGGAACACAGACACACGCCAGAAGGATCAGCAGCCATTGCCACGGACACATGGATTTCGGAGTCACTGGATACTTTTGCCGCAGGGTGGCGGACGGATCTCGAGGGAGAACCAGACGAGCACATCGAACTGGGGCCTCAGGGCGAGATGACCGACGCCCATCCTCAAGGCGGGCCATAAAAATCCTCGATGCCGCGGATGTTAGCACAGCTTCTGCCTAACCGCGTAGGGTTTTTGTCAAATTCCGGAGACAATTGCCCGAAATCGGATGATGAAGTTTGGCCAGCGGGACAAGCCCGCTGGACGGCCTTTCCGGCCGATATCGCTAACTTGTTACAATCAAAGGTTTCCTATGGCTGACATTCGTGCTTTTCGCGCTCTTCGTTACAACCTGCAGCGAGTAACCGCCTCGCAGGTGGTTACCCAACCCTATGACAAGATCAGCCCTGCGATGCAAGAACGCTACTACGCTGCCAGCCCTTACAACCTCGTCAGGATCATCCTGGGGCGATCCGAACCTGGCGACAATACGCTGAAGAACGTATACACGCGCGCCGCAGGCTTCAGTCGCGAGTGGCGTGACGAAGGGATCTTGCAACAAGAGACCGCTCCCTCGATTTATTCCTATTCCCAGACGTTCACCTCTCCGTTTGGGGGCACTTTCGAGCGAAGGGGATTCATCGCTCTCGGACGGATTGAGGACTACTCTGCCAAAATCGTTTACCGTCACGAGCAGACGTTGGCCAAGCCAAAGGCCGACCGCCTCGAACTGCTTCAGGCAACGCGAGCGCACTACGAACAGTTGTTCTTCCTCTACGAAGATTCCGGGGAAATTGATTCCCTGCTCTCCACTTCGGAGAAACCAACCATTGATGTAGTTGACGAGTACGGAGTGAACCATCGGGTCTGGCAGATTTCGGATGCTGGAGTCGTCGCCTCGGTGCAGAAGGCGATGAGCGACAAGAGGTTGGTCATCGCTGACGGCCACCACCGGTACGAAACCGCACTCAACTTCCGCAACGAATGCCGCGAAAACTCGAAACATAACAATCCGGATGCGCCTTACGAATTCGTCATGATGACGTTCGTCAATATGAACGATCCCGGACTGCTCGTTCTGCCGACCCACCGCGTTGTGCACTCGTTGAGCTCGTTCTCGATGGAAACATTCCTGAAGGCACTTCGGGAGCTTTTTGAAGTGACAGATGTTGAAGGATCAGTCGATGCAGCGGTAGCAGGCGAGCTGTTGCGCGAAAAAGGAAACGCGGGAACGGCGCTGCTGGCAGTTTCCGGCAATAGGGTTGTCCTGCTGCATACCCCGAAACCGTCCATCGCGCGTTATATGGGAGGACTTTCTTCTCGCCAGCAATCGCTCGATGTGGTGGTGCTGCACAAATGCCTACTGGAAGGCGTACTCCAGCTGTCTGAGGAATCCATTCGCAACCAGCAAAATTTGTCTTACGTTCGTGAGGCGTCGGAAGCCCTGGCTTCGGCTCGCGGGCAGAGCCAGGGCAAGAAGGCCGATATTGTTTTTCTGATGAATCCGTGCCCGGTGCAGAAGGTGCGCGACATTGCGTTTGCCGGCGAAGTCATGCCGCAAAAGTCGACTGATTTTTATCCCAAGCTGCTAAGCGGGCTGACCGCGTATGCGCTGGACTAGCGCGTGGAGAAAAGCATCAGGTTCCGAGTGAGGGAGGGGCTGGCGGCGAGCCGCCGCCAGGACGGCCGGCGAGGCGCCGGCGCTACGCTTGCAGGGCTGCTCACTTTGCTATTACTTGCCGGTGCACTGCTGCTTTCTGGCGCTACTGCTGAGAAACATCTGTCGGTTTATTCGGTTGCGGCGA
>Ga0335071_10003266_pt1 | contig 17178 bp, 14 predicted proteins | sample Lox_Sample_15_FD_206724 | JGI IMG/M metagenome (GOLD analysis project Ga0335071, IMG submission 206724) | Soil microbial communities from Loxahatchee National Wildlife Refuge, Florida, United States - Lox_Sample_1.5 | ecosystem: Environmental > Terrestrial > Soil > Wetlands | place: USA... | reverse complement strand
CAGGGCTGAGGAATCTTATTTTATACTGCGGCGAGGGACTCTATCCGACGGCGCTGCGAGGAAAGGCAACGATGAAATTTCTGGAAAAGCTGTTCAGTGTGGGTGCAAATCCCGCAAAAAAAGAAGAAATCGGCCGCAACGAGGCATGCCCCTGCGGAAGCGGCAAGAAGTACAAGCGCTGCTGCCTCGACAGCGATGAAAAGAAGAGAAGGAAGCAGTTGGGGCTGGCCTAAGCAAACGTGAAACCACCCCTGCTCTCCTTCCTTTATCAGCCCACTGGTTCTGCGAACAGATCGTAGATCTCCGCCGCAGTGACTCTGCATCGGACGATCTCGCCTTCCTTGAGCCTCTTTGCGCGGACGTAGGTGATCCCGTCGATCTCCGGGGCCTGGAAGCGCGTCCTGCCGTAGAAAGGGAAATCGGTCCTGTCCGTCTTTCCCTCGATGAGCAGTTCCTCCACCTTGCCTACGCGCGTAAGGCCGATCTCGTCCGAGATGGCTGCCTGGGCTTCCATAATCAGGCCCTGGCGACGAATTTTTTCCTCCTCCGGCACCTGTCCAGGCATCCCCGCCGCCTCCGTTTCCTCTTCCGGAGAGTACGGAAAGACACCGAGGCTCTCGAATCGGGTATCCTCGACAAAGCGCAGAAGCTCTTCGAACTGCTCCTCGGTTTCCCCGGGAAATCCGACAATGAGGGATGTGCGCAGAGCGATCCCCGGTACAGCCTGGCGGATTTCGGCGATTTTCTTCCGGAGAAAAGCGGAGGTGCCCTTGCGGTTCATGGCCCGCAGGACCCTGTCGTCGATGTGCTGCACCGGGATGTCGAGGTATCGGCAGATTTTCTCCTCCGCGGCCATCGTGGAGAGAAGCTCCGGGGTGATGCTTTTCGGATAGGTGTAGAGAAGCCGGATCCAGCGCGGCCCTTCGATGGCACAGAGCCGCTTGACAAGACCGTTGAGCGTGGGACGTCCCTTCAAGTCCCGTCCCCAGGCTGTCGTGTCCTGCGCGATGAGGATGAGCTCCCGGGTGCCTTGGGCCGCAAGCCCCTCGGCCTCCGTCTTGATGTCGGCCATGGGCCGGCTCCGGAAGGGGCCCCGGATGGAGGGGATGACGCAGTAGGCGCAGCAGTTCGAGCATCCCTCGGCGATTTTCAGGTAACTGTAATAAGCTGTGGAGACTGTTCGCGGTGTCGCCGCGTCCATGAGAAAGAGAGGCTTGCCGACCCTGACGAGAGGGCCGCTGTGAGGGCCTTTGTCGAGGAGCTTGAGGTGCGTGAGGATGGCCGGGAAATCCCCCGCTCCGAGAAAGAGGTCCACTTCCGGCAGTTCCCGGGCCAGCTCGTCGCCGTAGCGCTGGGGGAGGCACCCCGTGACCACGAGCCGCCGGCAGCGGCCTTTCTTCTTCCACACCGCCATCCGGAGGATCTCCTCGATGGATTCCTCCCGGGCGGGAAGGATAAAAGCGCACGTGTTGACGATGATGGTTGAGGCCCGGTCGGGCCGGTCGGTGATGTTGAGTCCCGAGCGAGACAGCAGGGCCGAGAGAACCTCGCTGTCGACAAGATTCTTTGGGCAGCCGAGACTCAGGATGTAGACGTTTTTTTCGCTCAACTTACCGCGATAACTTTCTGGCCAGGACTTTCCTCGGCTTTACTCCATCGGAGGGGCCCACGACGCCCTCTTTTTCCATTCGCTCGATCATCCGGGCGGCGCGGTTGTAGCCCACCTTGAGATAGCGCTGCACGAGGGACACCGAGGCCTGCCCCAGCTCGGTCACCAGCTCCACGGCCTCGTCGTACTTCTCGTCGAAATCACCTTCGGTCTTTTCGCCCTCCTGGGACTCGACCTTGAACTTCTGGATCGATTCGTCGTAAACGGGCGCCTCCTGCTTGCGGATGAAACTCACAATGCGAGAGATCTCTCGGTCGGACACGAAGGCCCCGTGGATGCGCTGCAGCTTCGAGGTGCCCGGGGGCATGAAGAGCATGTCGCCCTGGCCCAGGAGATGCTCGGCACCCAGCTGATCCAGAATCGTCCGCGAGTCCACCTTCGAGGAGACCTGGAAGGAGATGCGCGTGGGAAAATTTGCCTTGATGATTCCGGTAATGACGTCCACGGAGGGACGCTGGGTCGCGAGGATCAGGTGGATGCCCGAGGCCCGCGCCATCTGGGCCAGGCGCGTAAGCGACTCCTCGACATTTCGCTGGGCCACCATCATGAGATCCGCCAGCTCGTCGATGATGATGACGAGGTAGGGAAGCCTCGCGGGCAGCGGTTTGGGCTCCGGCCCGGCCGCCTCAGCGATGGGCGGCTGATCCTGCCCGTCCTCGATGATCCGTTCGCGTCCCTGCTGCTTCTTCTCCACGAAGCGGTTGAACCGGTCGATGCTCTTCTCGCCCGTCTCCCCGATGATGCGGTAGCGGCTCTCCATCTCCTCGACGGCCCAGCGAAGGACCTGGGCAGCCTCTTTGGGGTCCACGACAACGGGGTGCAGCAGGTGCGGCAGCCCCTCGTAGGCCGAAAGCTCGAGGCGCTTGGGGTCGATGAGGATGAACTTCACCTCGTCGGGCGGTGCCTTAAACATCAGGCTGCAGATGAGCGCGTTGAGAAAGACGCTCTTTCCCGAGCCGGTCGTCCCCGCGATGAGCAGGTGGGGCATCCGGGCAAGGTCGGCGATCACGGGCATCCCGGTGATGTCCTCGCCCAGCGCGATGGGCAGCCGGTGTTTGGCCTGGGCAAAGGCCTCGTTGTCGATGGCGTCCCGGAGGTGGACGGCGTCGCGCTCGGGATTGGGGATCTCGATCCCGATGGCGGCCTTGCCGGGGATTGGCGCCACGATCCGCACGCTCGGGGCCTTGAGGGCCAGGGCCAGATCGTCGGAAAGATTGGCGATGCGGTTGATCTTCACGCCCGGCGCGGGCTCGAGTTCGTACATGGTGATGACGGGTCCCGGCTTGACCTCCACGACCTTGCCCTCGACGCCGAAATCGGCCAGCTTCTTCTCCAGGAGCCTCGCGTTGGCAATCAGGTTTTCGCGCCGCTGCTTCGTGTCCCGGCGGGGCACTTCGTCGAGCAGCGTCAGGGGCGGGAGCATGTAGACCCCCTTGGCCTCGGCGAACTCGAAGAGCGTCTGCTCGATCTTCTTCTTTCTCGTCCTCTCCGGCGCCGCGGCCTTTTCCTCGCGGATCACGGGAGGCGTTCTTTTCTCGGCTTTTTTCGGCTGCTCCCGCTCCTCGATCTCCTGCTCTTCCTGCAGATAGTCCGTCACCTTTTCGCGTCCGATCTTTGCGTAGGACCAGATTCCGCTGCCGGTACTGCGGACGATGGCGGCCGACTTGCGCAGGGCCGTGACGACGGAGAGCTCCACCGTGACGATCAGCGATATGATGAGACCCACGAGGAGGAAGATAAAGGTCCCGCCGGGGTTGAACAGAGCATTGAGGTATTCGGAGAGCAGCGTGCCCACGAATCCGCCCGCCGCAAAGGGCGTGTCGATGAGCGGGATGAGCTTGTAGGCATGGGCAAAGAGCCCCGAGGTCGTCACGATGAGCCCGATGAACCCGCCGATCCAGCCGGGCTGGAAGAGAAATTCCGAATCCAGAAAGAGCTTCACCGAGGTGATGAGTAGGAAAAGAGGAAGCCAGTAGGCGGACAGCCCCAGGAACCGGATCAGCATATCGGCAAGGTAGGAGCCGATGATGCCGCCGACGTTGGAGATTTTCGTCGTCGAGGTCTCGTAGTTGGAAAGCGACGGGTCTGTCGGGGTGTAGGAGATCACCGACAGAAACAGAAAGACCGCCAAGGCGAAGAGGACCACCCCCGCGATTTCCCGCGCACGCCCCTGCAATGGTTTCCGTTCCGCCATTCCCTTCCTGTGCTTCATCTCGGTTTCGGGATCAGTTGCCGGCTCCCGGCAGACTCATGCCGCCTCCTCCTGTTTCACGGTCAGATCGGGCCTCCAAGGGTGGTAATGCGAGGCAACCACTTCATGTACCCGATGGATCAGATCATCGACTGTCTCCTCGGAATAGGTGGTGACATCGATGGGCTTGTCGATGACCATGGTGATTTTCCCGGGATGGACCCGCAGGGACTTCTTGGGCATGATGTCCCCGCTCCCGATGATCGTCACCGGTACGATGGGCACGCCCGCTTTCAGTGCCAGATGGAAAACGCCCTTTTTAAACGGGTGGACCCGGTTGTCCATGCTTCTCGTCCCCTCGGGAAAGGTCATGACAGACTTTCCCTCCTGGATGATGCGGGCCGCGTCGCTGATGCTCCGCATGGCCCGGATGAAATTCTTACGGTCGATGGAGATGTACCCGCCCTTTTTCATCGCATCTCCGAAAATGGGGATGCTGAACAACTCTTTCTTGGCAATCCAGGCGAAATAGGTGTCCATGTGCGCGAGCACGATCAGGATGTCGAAGCCGCTCTGGTGATTGGCCATGAAAATCTGGGGCCGGTTCTGCAGGATGTTTTCCCGGCCGATCACCTCCGTTTTCACGCTCGAGATCCACAGAAGGATCCTCGCCCAGAGGGTGGCGATCCTGTGGACCGTGCGCTCGCCCCGGGGAAGTACGGGATAGGAGACGACGATGAAGAACGAGACGAAAGCGGTGATCGCCGCCCCTACGGTGATCAGGATGGCTGATCGGAACATAGGGATCCTGAAAAATGTAATAATTCATCTGCTTTAACCCAGTATTTCTACTTGATTGATGGGGTGAAGTCAACAGGGAATCTGGCCGATTTGCGGCGGGTTGCGGCCGTTTCGGGCCGCAGACATAATTTCGTTGCGAATGGGGACGGTCTTTTATATGATGACCGCCGCAGATGAATATTTTGGATACACCGCACGGTGCATTCCGGCAAGGAAAGGATTGGACAGGATGGCGCCTCCTTGCGGAATGCTCTCCCGGTCAACGGTCTGCTTTTTCATGAATGCACAACGAAGGGGGAACGGATGGTTAACAAGGTGATCTTAGTCGGCAGGCTCGGGGCGGATCCCGAAGTGCGCTACATGCAGGACGGGACGATGGTGACCAACTTCCGGCTTGCCACGGATGAGCAGTGGAAGGACAAGAGTGGAGAGAAGGTGCAGCGCACGGAGTGGCACCGCGTTGTCTGTTTCCGGAAACTTGCGGAGATATGCGGGAATTATCTTTCCAAAGGAAGGCTTGTCTACGTAGAGGGAAAGTTGCAGACAAGATCCTGGGAGGACAAGGACGGCCAGAAGCGGTTCACCACGGAGGTGGTTGCGTCCAACATGCAAATGCTCGAGTCCAAAGGCGGGAGCCGCGAAGACACCGGAGGCGGCAGCGGGATGCCCCCATACGGCGGAGGCGAGCAGGGTACCGACGAGGATGTACCGTTCTAGGCAGGAATCAGGATAAAGGAAAAAGGCCAAGGACAAGAGGCAAGAATGCCCGGTCACAAAACCGGGCATTCTTTTATTTCACTGCTTCTTGTCGTCGATCTTTTTAGATTCCTCGTCGCCGTCCTTCATGGCCTTCTTGAAATTCTTGATCCCCTGACCGAGGTCGCCTCCGAGCTTCGAGATTTTTCCCGCCCCGAATACGATGAGGATAATGACGAGGATCACGATCAGTTCCGGCATTCCCAATCCAAACATGGTTTTCCTCTCCTTCTATTTGAAACACCACGCCTCACAAGGCTGCGGGGTTCCCGTCGTTTCTAATCCGTTTCCTGCTGCTCGGAAGGTTTCGGTTCTTCCGGTTTCTTCCAGTCGATGCGCTTTCCTTCCGGATAGACCAGGTGCATCACTTCGCCGCGCTTGCCGGGGCTTCCCAACGGCGTTTCCTGGAATGTGATCTGGACGCCGCCTGCATTGCCGAGATCGACGGTGATCCTCTCCTTCGCCTCCGTTGTCAGTGTTTCCCCTGCCTGCATGAGCTTTTGCACGGCCGGCATTCTATCCGCCTTGACCTGGACCCATGCCGCTTCGGTGGCCTCGATCTTCAGACGGAGAACCGCCGGGATGGGAGCCGCCGGCGGTGGTGCTGCGGGTTTCCCGGGTTCCAGGGTCGCTTGTGGAGGTGCCGCCTGCGTCGGCTGGGCCGGTGTCTGTACCGTGGCCTGCTGAGGCGGGGCTGCCTCCTGCTGGGAGGCCGGTGGGGCCGGCGTCTGTTCTGCGGGAGATGCTCCCTGCGGTTTTTCCGGTGGCTTTACCGCCTCCGTGGTGACGGTTTTTACCGGGGTTGGCCTGTCCCCGCTGTCCTGGAAAACCCAGATGCTCAGCACGATGACAGCAGCCACGGCGATGACGGCCCAGCCGATCTTGCTTCCCTGCTTGCCGAGCAGATCAAAGAGAGCTTCTGGGCTCGGTTGGCCGGCCTGCTCCTTCTGGGGGTCGAGCTGCGCCGCCGGCAGTGTTTTCTCAATGTATTTTGCGTATCTCGCCAGGATCGGGCCGGAGTCCACCCCCAAAAGACCTGCATAGGTCTTGACGAAGGTCTTTGTGTACACAGGCTCCGGCAGGTCCTCGAAACTGCCGTTCTCAATGGACTCCAGAAAAGACAGTCGGATCTTGTACCGCCGGGAGACCTCTTCCAGCAGGATTCCTTTTGATTCCCGGACGCGCTTCAACTCTTCGAAAAACTCGTCCCTCTGCAGCTCCTTTTTCTCCACGGTTTTGCCTGCATACCTCCCGGGTTCGCGAGATTTGGCTAGAAGTATCACCAATCTGCAGGCCGTGCAACAGAAAATGTCCCCGCACGCAGCGGGCTGACGGCGGCCGTTTTTCTCTTCACAGAAAGGGCCTATTGCGATAAGGTGAACCGCTTGAAAAAAACCGGACGGTTGCCATGGGATCATTCAAGAATTTCGCCGTGGAGATCGCCCTGGAGGCAGGGCGGTTTTTAAAGGGCAGGTTTGATGAGGAGCACGACATCCACTACAAGGGGGAGATTGACCTCGTGACGGAGGTCGATCGGGGGTGCGAGGCGCTGCTGATCGAGCGCATCGAAAAGGCCTTCCCGGGCCACGGGATCCTGGCTGAGGAAACCAGGGGAGAGGCCTCGAACAGGGAATTCAACTGGATCATCGACCCTCTCGACGGCACCACGAATTACGCCCACGCCTACCCCGTCTTCTGCGTCTCCATCGCCCTGCAGCAAGGCGGACAGGTGATCTTGGGGGTCATCTGCAACCCCATGATGGAGGAGCTCTTTGTTGCTGAGAAGGGCAAGGGGGCCTTTCTCAACGGGCGCCGCCTTCTCGTTTCAGCGACAGTCGATCTTTCGCGAAGTCTTCTCTCCACGGGTTTCCCCTATGACATCCGGGTCAACCCCGACAATAACCTCAACTACTTCAACGCCCTGGCTGTCCGGGCGCAGGCCGTACGGCGGGCAGGCGCGGCGGCCCTGGATCTCGCCTATGTGGCGGCGGGGCGTTTTGACGGCTTCTGGGAGCTCAAGCTCCACCCATGGGACACGGCGGCAGGAAGTCTGATGGTCACCGAGGCGGGCGGTACGGTGACAGATCTCTTCGGCGGATCCTTCGACCTGTACTCCCCCCATGTCCTGGCGACGAACGGAAGGATTCACGGAGCGATGGTGGAAGTCCTGCGCTCGACGGATCCGATGGATGCACGGCTCGTGAAGGGACCGGGGACGAGGGAGTTAGGGACGAGGACAAAGGACAAAGGATAAAGGACAAAGGACAAAGAAAAGACAGGATTAAATCTTTTAGCCTTTAACCTTTGACCTTGAACCTGCTCCGTTGATAAACGCTTCCGTCATCTCGCAGGCTTCCTCGTCGGTGTGCTGACGTGGCGGGTGTTTCATGAAGTAGGCCGCCGGGCCGTATAGGATACCGCCGATCCCTTTGTCGAGGGCGATCTTGCAGCAACGGATGGCATCGATGACGACACCTCCGGAATTGGGCGAGTCCTCTACGGAGAGCCGCATCTCAAGGTGCATGGGCACATCCCCAAAAATACTCCCCTCCATCCTCAGGAAGCAGACCTTGTTGTCCTTCTGCCAGGCCACCCAGTCGCTCGGGCCGATGTGGATGTTCTCGGGGGCGAGCCTCTTGCCAGTCTGGGACTGCACGGCCTCGGTCTTGGAGATACGCTTTGACTTGAGGCGGCTGTGATCGAGCATGTTGAGGAAGTCCGTGTTGCCCCCCGTGTTCAGCTGGTAGGTCCGCTCGAGCTTCACCCCCCGCAGGTTGAAGAGGTGCGTGAGCACCCGGTGGATGATGGTGGCCCCGAGTTGGCTCTTGACGTCGTCGCCGATGATGGGCAGGCCCTTCTTCTCGAAGCGCTTCGCCCACACGGGATCGCTGGCAATGAAGACGGGGATATTGTTGATGAAGCCAACGCCGGCCTCGAGGGCGCATCCCGCATAGAACCGGGTCGCCTCCTCGGAGCCTGCAGGCAGGTAATTGAGCAGGATCTCGGTCCCCGAGTCCTTCAGGGCGCCGACCACGTCTTTCTTCGTGGCTTCCTTCTGGCTTGCCGGCACGAAGGCAAACCGCGGGTCGTACTGGCTCATGTGGGGGGCGACGCTGTCGAGCATCTTTCCCATCTTCACCCTGGCCCCCGTCTTTGGAACGCGCGGCTGAAAGACAGTCGTGCAGTTGGGGGGCTGGAAGATGGCCTCGGAGATGTCCTTCCCGACCTTGCGGCGGTCGATATCGAAAGCGCAGACCACCTCGATGTCGGAGGGCCGGTAGCCGCCGAGATCCCAGTGCATCAGGCCGATCAGGTCCTTTGGTGATTTCCTTCGGTAGTACTCGATCCCCTGGATCAGGGAAGAGGCGCAGTTTCCGATCCCAGCGATTGCTATCCGGATCTTCCCCAAAATATCTCCCCCCTTTTGGCTGGCTGGAAAAAAACGATGACGATCTGCTCGCAAGCGATACTATTACAACAAATCCCGGGACAATTCAATGGGAAGGATATAAAAACAAGGAGGTTTATTTGTCGCCGGGTCCGTAGTGCTCATCGATCCACCGGAGGTAATCGCCGCTGCGGACGCGCGTGACCCACCCGGTATTCTCCAGGTACCAGACAATTGTCCTTCGCAGGCCTGTCTGGAAGGATTCGCGGGGGGCCCAGCCCAGCTCCGACTGCAGTTTGCCCGAGTCGATGGCGTAACGCCAGTCATGCCCCGGCCGGTCCTTGACGAAGGTGATCAGGTCCCGGCGGGGGCCGCTACCGGTCCTGGGGCGGATCGCGTCGAGAATGTCGCAGATACCGTAGACGACAGATAGATTTTCCTCTTCGGAGTTGCCGCCCACATTATACGTCTCGCCGCGCCGTCCCTTGTTCATGATCGTCCAGATGGCCTCGCAGTGGTCCTCCACATAGAGCCAGTCGCGGACGTTCTTTCCGTCGCCGTAGACGGGAAGAGGCTTGCCCTCCAGGGCATTCAGGGTGATCAGCGGGATCAGCTTCTCCGGAAACTGCCACGGGCCGTAGTTGTTGGAGCAGTTGGAGATCGTCACGGGAAGACCATAGGTCTTGAAATAGGCCCTCACCAGGTGGTCCGATGACGCCTTGGAGGCGCTGTAGGGGCTGTTGGGTTTGTAGGGTGTCGTTTCGATGAAATGACCCTCTTTGCCCAGGCTGCCGTAAACCTCGTCGGTGCTGACGTGGTGAAAGAGACGGAAGCCCGCTGTGTGGTTGCGAGACGCTTCGAGGAGGTTGAAGGTGCCCACAATGTTCGTGAAGATGAAGTCGGCGGGCCGTTTGATGGATCGGTCCACGTGACTCTCGGCGGCGAAGTGGCACACCACGTCGATGTGGTAGTCCGTGAAGATCGCGTCCATCCTCTCGAGATTGCAGATGTCCTCCCGCAAGAAGACGTAGCGGCCCGGGAAGCGCTGTTCGAGATCCCGCAGATTTTCCGGATTTCCGGCATAGGTCAGCTTGTCGACGTTGACGATGCGGCCCGCAAAATCCGATTTCTCCAGAAGATAGCGGATGAAGTTGCTGCCAATGAAGCCGCAGCCGCCGGTGACCAGCAAATTTTTGAATTCCATGGCGACTCCTGTTTGAACAGCCCGGATGCAAGAACTCCCGGCATGATATTTGCCATTCCTAAGAGGGCGGGGGCTCACAGAGCTAGTGATGCCAACTACCATGAATGCCTCAAATTCTCAACCACGAATCCCGGTACGGCCGGGCAGGACAGAGGGGCGGTTGCGGTGAGCGATCCACAGAGGGAATTCCGGAGAGTCAACTGCTTCGAATGCCGGCACCTTTTCATCACCCACGAGCCGGCCCACCCCTACGGCTGTCAAGCGATGGGCTTCAAGTCTAGGGAGATGCCTTCCTCCGTGGTTTGCCGGAGCTCCGGCGAGCCCTGCCTGCTGCATGAACTGAAGGACAGGCTGCAGGACCCCTGAACGGTGTTTTTCTATTGCATTTCGGCCCCGGGGTGCTATAGAAACGAGAACCATTTTGTAATGGGCAATGGCGCCCGTTGCAGGGCCCAGGCGGGGTTTTTGTTGTATGGGTCGAAAAAAAGAATCAGGGAAAGATAAGGATCGACCGGCCGCTGAGGCCCTCAGCTCCGCCGACGGCAAGATCAGCGCACTTCTCACCATCAGCCGTGCCATCACGTCCGAGAAGTACCTCGAAGACATCCTGCGCCTGATCGTCACCGTGACAGCCGAAGTCATGGGGTCCAAAATTTGTTCCCTTATGCTCATCGGTGACGACGGCAAGCTCCACGTCAAGGCAACCCAGAGTATCAGCAAGGAATACAACAAGAAACGAATCCTCGAGCTCGGCAAGGGGGTCGTCGGGAAAGTGGCCTCGGAAAACCTACCCGCCATCGTGCGAGACGTGAGGGAGAGAGAAGACTACCTCTATCCCGAGATGGCCCGCAAGGAGGGACTGGTCTCGCTTCTTTCAGTGCCCCTGGCCGTGAAGAACCGCGTCATCGGGGTCATCAACTGTTATACCTCAAAGCCCCACGATTTCACGGAATCGGAGGTCACGGTTCTGACGACGATCGCCAACCAGGCCGCCATTGCCATCGAGAATACGGAGCTTCTCGTCCGGAGCCGGGTCATCCAGGAGGAACTGGAGTCACGCAAGCTCATCGAGCGAGCGAAGGACATCCTGGTGGCCGAAAACCAGATCGCGGGCGACGAAGCCTACCGGAAAATGCAGCAGATGAGCATGAACATGCGGCGGCCCCTGCGTCAGATCGCCGAGGCGATTATCATTTCCCGGGGTGTCAATGAAAAGGCTTGACACATATTTGTAACTCTGGTAACGAAACCGTTACTTTTGGATAAGGGTGTCCAAATCTTGATTGGACGCCCTTATTTATTATCCGCAGGAAGAGGAAGGAGGACCAGCGTATGAATTTGAGGCAACCCAATGCAAACGAGGCGACCGGGACCTTTAACCGCTCGAGGAGCGTGGTCCCCATGTCCGGCATCTGCACCCGCTGCGTGGACGGCTGCCGGGGCGGCTGCGAGGTTTGGCTGTCGACGTTCCGGGGCCGCGAGGTGCTGTATCCCGCAGAATTCGGCAACATGACCGCCGGGGCCGACAAGAACTATCCCCTGGACTACTCCCACCTGAGCATCCAGGGCTACGCCGTAGGCGCCTTCGGCCTTCCCAAGGATGTGAAACCCAGCCCCGACACGGCCTTGTTCCCCCTCGTCGACACCGAGACGGAGTACGGCTGGACGAAGAAGGTCAAGATGAAACTGCCGATCTTCACCGGTGCGCTGGGCTCCACGGAAATCGCCCGGAAGAACTGGGAACACTTCTCGGCGGGCGCCGCCATCGCCGGCGTCACGATCGTCTGCGGCGAGAACGTCTGCGGCATCGACGTCGGGCTCGAGCGCGGGGCCAACGGCCTTGTCAAGAAGTCCCCCGAGATGGACCGCCGGATCGAGACCTACAAGCGCTACTGGGACGGCTACGGCGAGATCCTCGTCCAGATGAACGTGGAGGACACCCGCCTGGGTGTGGCCGAGTACGTCATGGACAAGCACGGCCTCGACACGATCGAGTTGAAGTGGGGCCAGGGCGCCAAGAACATCGGCGGCGAGATCAAGATCCCCTTGCTGGAGCGCGCCCAGGAGCTCAAGCGCCGCGGCTACATCGTACTTCCCGACCCGACGCTGCCCGAGGTCGAGGCGGCCTACAAGGCTGGCGCCATCAAGGAATTCGAGCGCCACAGCCGCCTGGGTTTCGTCACGCGCGAGGGCTTCATGGCCGAAGTTGCGCGCCTGCGCAAGCTCGGCTACAAGCGAATCACCCTCAAAACGGGCGCCTACTCCATGGTAGAGCTCGCCATGGCGATCCGGTTCTGCTCCGACGCCAAGATCGATCTGCTCACGATCGACGGCGCCCCCGGCGGAACGGGCATGAGCCCCTGGCCCATGATGTGCGAGTGGGGCATCCCGTCGCTTTACCTGCACGCACTGACCTACGAGTTCTGCCAGAAGCTCGCAAAGAAGAAAAAGAGAGTGCCCGATATCGCCTTCGCCGGCGGGTTCTCCGACGAAGCCGGCGTTTTCAAGGCGATCGCCCTGGGCGCGCCCTACGTGAAGGCCGTCTGCATGGGCCGCGCGCTGATGATCCCCGGCATGGTGGGAAAGAACATCGGCGAGTGGATCAAGAACAAGGACCTGCCCAAGACGGTCTCCCGCTACGGCAGTTCCATGGAAGAGATTTTCGTAAGCTATGAAGAGCTCCGGAAGAAGTACGGCAAGGAACTCGAGACGATGCCCACGGGCGCCATCGGGTTCTACACCTATGGGACGAAGTTCAAGCAGGGCCTCCAGCAGCTCATGGCCGGAAGCCGCAACTTCAACCTCTCGCTTGTGGGCCGCAAGGACCTCATGTCGCTTACCCGCGAGTGCGAAGAGGTCACGGGCATTCCCTATGTCATGGAAGCCTACCGCAAGGAGGCGGAGAAGTGGCTGAAGTAAGATAAGAGCCGCATCCACAGGGTACAAAAGGGGTTGGAACGTAAGTTCCAGCCCCTTTTTTTCATTCGCCTTGCAACGGCAAGCCCCCTGCTGTTATATAATTTATATGATTCTGAATTTCCGCTGTTGAAAAGGCAGTGGGGCAAAAGGGGAGAGGCAACAGTGAAACCAGCCGGACAGTGTCCCGCCCCGCGGCTCACGCAGGGCGAAGAAACGAGGGGCTTTCGGGTCCGCAGGATCGAGGCCGTCGACGACATCGGCAGCACGGCCTACGAAATGGAACACCTCGCCACGGGGGCAAAGATCCTCCACCTCCATGCGAACGACAGCGAGAACCTCTTTGCCGTGGGGTTTCGCACCCCGCCCGGGGACTCGACGGGAATCGCCCACATCCTGGAGCACTCGGTTCTGGCCGGATCGGAGAGATATCCCGTGAAGGATGCCTTCAACGAGCTTTCGCGGGCAACCCTGCAGACATTCATCAACGCCTTCACCTACCCCGACAAGACCCTCTACCCCGTGGCCAGCCAGGTTCCCGTCGATTTCTTCAACCTGGCCCGGGTCTATGCCGATCTTGTGTTCAAGCCCCGGATCTTGAAGGAGACCTTTCTGCAGGAGGGTCACCATCTGGAGTTTGCCGGCTCCGGCGATCCCGGTGGCGATCTCACCGTGTCAGGCATTGTCTACAACGAGATGAAAGGGGCCTACTCGTCGCCGGATGGACTCATGTACAAAGCCCTACAGCAGAACCTTTTTCCCGAAAACCCCTACGGCTTCGATTCCGGCGGCGACCCGGAGGTCATCCCGCAGCTCACCTGGGAGCAGCTCCGGGAGTTTCACCGGCTCTACTATTCCCCGACAAATGCCTATTTCTTCCTCTACGGCAACATTCCGCCGGAGGATCACCTGGCTTTCCTGGACGACGTCCTGCGCGGCTTCGACAGGGTGCGCGTCGAATCGGCCATCGGACTTCAGCCCCGGTGGAAAAAGCCGCACTCGGTAAGCAACTGCTACCCCGTAAGCAAAGGGGAGAGCCTCGCCCGCAAGACGGCCGTCAACCTGGCCTGGATGATGGCGGAAAATACGGATGCCGAAGAGGTTCTGCTTCTTCGCGTCGCCTCCCACGCCCTGGTCGGGACGGCAGCAGGGCCCCTCCGCAAGGCCCTCATCGACTCGGGACTGGGGGAAGACCTCTCTCCTGTCACGGGGCTCGAGTCCGATCTGAGGCAAGTGGTCTTCGCCGTCGGCCTTCGCGGCTCAGATCCCGACAAAGCAGGAGCGATCGAGGAGAAGATCCTGGGAACCCTGAAGAGCGTAGCGCAGAAGGGGTTCGAACGTGCGCTCGTCGAGGCGGCCCTGCACCAGGTTGAATTTCAGGGCAGGGAGATCGTCCGCGGAGCCTATCCCTACGGGATCACCCTGATGAGCAGGGTCTTCCATACATGGCTCTACGACGGGGATCCGCTTGTCCCGCTGAAGTTCAATCCCCTCATCAACCGCATCCGGAACCGTCTGGAGAAGGACCCGGAGCTGTTCCAGGGTGTGATCCGTCGCTGGTTTCTGGACAATCCGCATCGGATCACCTCCGTCATGGAGCCACGCCACAGTTGCATGGAGGAAAGCGAAGCGAAATTCCGGCAGCAGATGGCACAACTCCAGGCCACCCTGTCAGCAGAGGATCGCGCGAAAATTCGTGAAGAAGCCTCCCGGCTGAAGGAACTGCAGTCTCAGCCCGACTCCCCGGAAGCCCTCAGCACGCTGCCCCGGCTGAGTCGATCGGATATCCCCCGCGAGGTGGAGCGGATTCCCTCCGAGGAGGGCCGGTTGGCAGACATCCCTGTTCTGAAGCACGAGATCTTTTCCAACGGGATTGTCTATCTGGATTGCGCCTTCGACGTGTCCCGCGTGCCCGAGGAGCTGCAACCCTGCCTGCCGCTCATGGGCAAATTCGCCCGGGGCATGGGGGCTGCCGGCCGGCGCTACGACGAGATGGCCACGAGGATCTCGATGACGATGGGAGGGCTCGGGGTTCAGATGGCTTCGGGCTTCGGTCGGGACGGAAAAGAGACCTGGCAGAAGATGATTTTCCGGATGCGGGCCCTGCGGCGAAACATCCCGGAGGCTGTGACCCTTCTTGGCGACATCCTCGCGGAGGGGGATCTGACGGACCACAGGCGAATGGAAGACCTGGTCCTGGAGAAGCGCAATGGACTGCATGCCGCCGTCATTCCGTCGGGCCACCTCTTTGCCCAGCGGACGGCCGCATCGAAGCTGACCTTGGCATCCCTGCGGGACGAGCAATGGAACGGGCTCATTCAGCTGCGGCTTCTCAGCGCCCTTGCGGGGCGCTTCGAGGCAGACCCGCTTGTCGAGACGATGGAGCGCCTCAGGAAGCTCGTTCTTCATCGCAGCGGGCTTGTTCTCAACGTGACCGGCGATGCCGCCGGGATCGATCTTCTTCTGTCCGAATTGGGGCGCCTGACGGAACGGATCGGCGACAAAGCGCCTGGAACGGCCACGACTTCGATGGTGGCGGCCCCGCTGCATCTGGGGATCGCGATTGCCGCCCAGGTCTGTTATGTGGCGCAGGTGGCCGACGCTCCGGGCTATTTCGACCCCTCGTCGGCAGCCCTCACGGTCCTCTCGAGGGAGCTGTCGAAGGGTTACCTCTACAACCGGATTCGGGTGCAGGGCGGTGCCTACGGGGGAATGTCCCTTTACGACCCTCTCGGGAGGATCTTCTCTTTCCTGTCGTATCGCGACCCCCACCTTGTGGAGACGCTGAAGGTTTACGACGAGGCCGTCCGCTGGCTGCTGGATGCGGGGGTGAGCGAGACGGAGTTGGAAAAGACCATCATCGGGACGATCGGTTCCCTGGACCGACCGGCTGATCCGGCAGGAAAGGGCTACCTTGCCATGGTCCGTCACTTTGCAGGGATTTTTGATGCAGAGCGTCAGGGCTTTCGGGACCGGGTCCTGGGCCTTTGCCCGGAGGATCTTCTGAAAGCGGCCCAGGGAGTCCTCCTGCCCGCCCTGAAGTCGTCATCGGTAGCCGTCTATGCCGGTGAAGAGCGGCTCAAACAGGCAAACGACACACTATCGGAAAAACTGATCATCGAACCACTGGCAGGCTGACTCCCGGGCATAATAATTGCTCATTCTTTTATCCGGCAGGGCAGCAGGAAATGGTTTCCCCTGTCACCCCTCATCTGAGAACGGGAGATTCCGTCTTGGAAAATCGCCCCATCGTCACAGGAATCGCCACGATCTGTGTCCTGGTCGTTCTACTGAGTGTCTCGCTGTATCTGCAGCGCGGCGGCCTCGAAGATCTGGGCATCGTCCGTGCCGGATTTGCCCAGGCCGAGATCGCGAAGCACACTCCCAGCGCTCCCCCCGACATCCAAGGCAACAAGGTGTACCGGAAAAAACTGCGCAACCAGAGGAGCCCGAAAGAGTGGAAGGTTTACGAGGACCTCGAGCAGGACATGATCCGGTACTGCAGAAACCTCGATGAACGCGAGTATGTCAAGGCCTACGGGCTACCCGAGGGAACCTTCCGGCATTTCCTCAAGGTGCTCAACGACCTGGCTGCCTCTCCCCCCATCGTGACCGGCGAATCGACGGATCCCTACAAGCTAAAGCTCAACCAGGAGCATTTCCTCCGCGTGACGGGGCGGGAAAACGTATCCCTGTTCCTGGAAATCCTGGCCAACGAGGCGGAGATGATGGAGTCGACGGCGGAGATGGTCTTTGACTGGATCAACAAGGGGATAGAGACGAAGAGCCCCGAGATCCGGATGACACAGCAGGAGCTCTATCTATACGCCGCCTTTTTCCTGAATACCCTGTCCGGCAAGTCCTATCTGTGGCGCCGGGATTCCAAGACGAGAATCCTGGTCACCTACTATTCGGTTCTCGTCGTGGACAGGGCGAACCGGGACAAGATGAACCGCTACAACGTGGACATCGCTCCTGCCGTTGCTCAACTCAAGGACGATCTCGTCAACTACCGGAACCTCACCTACAGGGGATTGTACCTTAAGAAGCTCAAGGCGCTGGAGCTACCTTCCTCCACGGCCGCCCTGCCGGGGCCGGCAAACAGCAAGCAGCAAACAGCAGACGGCAGGCAGTAAACAGTAGACAGCAGGCAGGAAGTGCGGAAGTGCGTGAGTGCGGAAGTGAAAGAAGTGGTGGGATGGTCTTGCCCCGATTTAGTGGACAGGTAGAAAAGCTTCTAGTTGTTGTTCAAA
>Ga0335071_10003265_pt1 | contig 17179 bp, 8 predicted proteins | sample Lox_Sample_15_FD_206724 | JGI IMG/M metagenome (GOLD analysis project Ga0335071, IMG submission 206724) | Soil microbial communities from Loxahatchee National Wildlife Refuge, Florida, United States - Lox_Sample_1.5 | ecosystem: Environmental > Terrestrial > Soil > Wetlands | place: USA: Florida... | reverse complement strand
GCGGCATGGGCCTTGGCCTGGGCGTCTCCGTCGGCAGCCAGCTCTTGATGATCGATATGCGCCGCCAGGTAGAAGCGTTCGGTGTACTCCCGGATCATTCGATTGGTATTGAATCGAGGGCACAGGCTGCCGATCGAGGACATCATGAGGGAGATCCAATGCCGCGGCAGTCCATCGGCTCTCCGGTCATAGAAAGTTGGAACCACGTCGCGCTCCAGGATGTTGTACAGGGCTTCGGCCTCGACCTGGTCCTGATAGTCGCGGTCCGCGTAGCCTTCCCCCTGGCCGATGGCCCATCCTACCAGCCGGTCGTCGGCCCGGCAGTCGAGATACGCCTCGTCCCACCATCCGTCGAGGATGCTTAGATTGATGGCGCCGTTGGCGAGCGCCTTCATGCCGCTGGTGCCGCTGGCTTCATTGGGCCTTAGCGGCGTGTTGAGCCAGACGTCCACTCCCTGAACGAGGTAGCGCGCGACGCTCACGTCGTAATCTTCGAGGAACACCATGCGCTGGCGGAATTGCGGATCGCGCGCGAGTGTGACGATCTGCTGGATGAGCGCCTTGCCGGCATCGTCGAGCGGATGGGCTTTGCCCGCGAAGATGATCTGCACGGGCCGCTTGGCATCGTTGAGGATACTGGCCAGGCGGGCCTTGTCCCTCAGAAGAAGCGTGGCGCGCTTGTAGGTGGCAAAACGGCGCGCAAATCCGATGGTGAGCGCATCCGGATTGAGGGCGTCTTCGATGGATTCCAGTTCTGCCTGGGACGCGCCCCGCCGCTGCAGCTGCGCGTGCAGCTTCTTTCGCGTGAAGGAGACCAGGCGTTCCCGCCGCCGTTCGTGTGTATTCCAGAGTTCCTCGGCCGCGATGGATTCGACGCGGCGCCATACGGTCTGTTCGGCGGGCTGTTCCCTCCAGCTCGGGCCGAGGTACCGCTCGAAGAGCTGTTCCATTTCCTGGGAAATCCACGACTGGAAGTGAACGCCGTTCGTGATGTACGTGATGGGGATTTCATCCTCGGGCACGCCGGGCCACAGGTCGTGCCACATCTGGCGGCTGATCTGTCCGTGCAGGCGGCTGACTCCGTTGCTGAACGAAGCCATGCGCAGGGCCAGCGTGGTCATGCAGAAGCTTTCCGCGGCGTCGTCCGGATTGCGCCGGCCGAGAGCCAGGAAGCGCTTGCGGTCGATGCTGAGCTTCGGGATGTATTCCGAAAAATAGCGGTCGATCAGGTCCGGCGGGAAATAGTCGTGCCCGGCCGTGACCGGCGTGTGGGTCGTGAAGACCAGCGATGCGGATGCAAGTTCCTTGGCTTCGGCATAGGTGAGGGAGCGCCGCTCCATGTAATTGCGGATCAGCTCCAGGGACAAAAACGCGGAATGCCCTTCGTTCATGTGGTACACGGTAGGATGGATGCCGAGGGCTTCGAGCATCCTGCAGCCGCCGATGCCCAGGAGTATTTCCTGGCGGATGCGGGTATCCAGGTTCCCCCCATAGAGCTGATCCGTAATATCGCGGTCTTCGGCGCGCACGTTTTCGTCGAAATTGGTGTCGAGGAGGTAGAGGGAAACGCGGCCTGCCTGGATGCGCCATACCTGGGCGAAGACCTTGTTGTTGGGATAATTGATTTCGATCATCAGCGGCTTCCCGTCCGGCGTGCGCATCAGGAGGGCCGGGATGGAATGGAAGTCGTTGTCTTCAAAAGCCTCCTGCTGCCAGCCCGCCGCGTTCAGGTACTGGCGGAAATAGCCCTGCTGGTAGAGCAGGCCGACGCCGACCAGGGGCACGCCGAGGTCGCTGGCGGATTTCAGGTGATCCCCCGATAGGATGCCGAGGCCGCCGGCGAAAATGGAGATGCATTCGGTCAGCCCGAATTCCGCGGAGAAGTAGGCGATGACCGGCGTCTGTGTGCTACCGTGCGTTTTGCGGAACCACGTGGTTTCGCTCTGCATGTAGCCGTCGAAATCCTCGAGCACGCGCTCGAGGTGGGCGACGAAAGACTCGTTGGCGGCGGCGTCCTCCAGGCGCCTCTGATCGATGATCCCCAGCATGCGCACGGGATTGTGGCCGCTGGTTTCCCACAGGTCGCTGTCGAGACGCCGGAACAGGGCGATGGTATCGTGATTCCAGGACCACCGCAGGTTGTAAGCCAGGTCCCGCAGGCGCTCCAGCGAGGGAGGAAGTTTCGGGATGATGGTGAAAGTGTGAGATGGTTTGATGGCCACAGCCGCCTCCTGATGAATTGTGGGTTATCGCGCGCCGTCACGCTACCGCGGCGACCGGCACCGCCCTGCACATAGCATATCGCCATTCCGGGCGCTGAGTGTAGCTTCTTTGTATTATAGAACTGGCAGGGAATGTTTCAAAAGGCTTGCGCACCCGGCGATTTTTCTTTGTAGCGCAGCACACCAAATCCCTTGAAAAAACGCGCAATCAAAGATACATTGGCTTGGCAATAGAGCGGGAGTAATTCAGCGGTAGAATGCCAGCTTCCCAAGCTGGACGTCGCGGGTTCGATCCCCGTCTCCCGCTCCAATCTTTTCAATAACTTACAGCCTTTTTCGTTTTTTTCACTGTGCCTCGTTTGCCTCAAAACCTCGCATCACTATTTGATACAAACCGCTCGCAGCCGCTGCCAGACTGGGTGCCGAGAGAATTATCATCTCTGAAATGTATACCTTGATAAGCCGGCAGAGAGTAAGCAGGATCAGTTTGGCTTTTATGGAGACTTGCCGGGATTTTACCTGTCCGGTTTGCGCGTTATTCGTCCACTGAAATTCACAATTTCCCATAACGCCGTATCAGGACAACCAAGTGCCCATCATTTCCTTAAATACTTCGCCGGGGTGCAATTAGAAACTCTTCATCAACATATTGCTTTTCCCTATGTAAAACCGCCGATGGACAGAGAGCCATTCATCCAACTCAACTAGCTGCAGCACCAGTGCTGCATATTGTCTTCAGCTGCAAATCACGTAGCTTCTGTCCGTCGTGTTACGGCCGGCGTATGGCCGAAACGGCGGCTCATCTGTGGATCATGTATTTCCCCAAGTCCCGGTGCGGCAGTGGGTGCTGTCAGTTCCGTCTTCCCTTCGATACCGTCTTGCTAATGATTCTTCTCTAGTCAGAGATGTAGCGCAGATCTTCGTGCGCACTGTCTTTTCTTCGATCCGCCGAAGAGCCGGCATTTTTTCATCAAACCGCAAGGCCTGCTGCGGTGCCGTAGGCTTCACTCAACGCTTCAGCGATGCCCTAAATCTTGATCCGCACATTCAGCTTATGTCATTAGATGGTGTCTATATAGAAAATAGCAATGGTGAACTGACACTCCGTCGAGTGGGGCCGCCGAGAGATGCCGAAGTTTCCCGCGTTGCAGATCGTATCCGTCGGCGTGTGGCGCGAGTATCGCCGGCGGCTTTGCCCTCCCAATATTTTCCGATACCATTCTCGCCAGGATGTTTTACAATGCGCGCATCAGGATATTCATTTCAACCGTTTGGCATTCGAGGAAAGGGAGCTGTGATGAAATACAGACGATTTCTTATTGCGTTTGCGATTGCCGTTTCGCTCGCCGTGCTGGCGACGGTGAATCCCGCAATGGCCGCTAAGCAGTGCGACCATAAATGCCTGGTCGATCTCATGCAGAAGTATGTCAATGCGCTTCCCAAGCATGATCCTACGGGTCTGCCGTTTGATAAACAAATCAAGTTCACCGAAAACAGCGACAAGACGGTAGACGTCTTGGAAGTTGGAAAAGGCATGTGGGAGAACGCATCTTCAGGCCCGACGGAGTTTCAGATCTATGGCGCCGATCCCGAGGCACAGGCAGCCGCCTGCCTTGTGGTTATGAAAGAAAAAGATAAAGATGTCATATTGGGGGCGCGCATCAAGCTTAATAAGGACGGCAAGATCATTGAAGCCGAGCATTTGGTGGTTCGCAGCGGGATGAGTTCAAAGCCGTTCAGCTCAATGGAAACGCTACAAAAAGCCCGGCCCGGTTTTGGCGGGGATATACCGAAGGCCGAACGGATGAAACGGGAAGATCTGATCAAAATCGGCTACTCCTATTACGATGCACTGACCTCGGAAGACGGCACGCGCGCTCCATTTGCCAAAGAATGCGAACGCCGCGAGAACGGCAACATATCGGCGGGCGGTCCTCCGCGAAAGGCAGCACCTGGCGGCATGACAGGATTTGGAGGGAATGCCCCGACCGACTGTGAAGGACAGATGAGCGCCGGCGTGTTCTCGTATATCACTGAAATCAAGCCGCGCATTGTGGTCGCCGATGTGGAGAAAGGCTTGTCAATAGGGTTTTCAATGTTCCGGCACGACCGAACCAAACGGCTGCCCAAAGATGCTCCTCCGGGAACGAGCAACGCGACACAATGGTATTTCAACATGGCTGCGATGCACATATTCAAAATTAGAAATGGCAAGATCTATGAAATAGAAGCACCCGGCGCGACCTTGCCCTACGGCATCAAATCCGGCTGGGAATCGGAAGAAAAGGTTTATCCGATACCGAAATAATAGCTGAGTTATCTGCTTTCCTGATCGCTCTCTGCAGGCCCCTGCTTCAAGACGGGTTGCAGGTTACAGGTTTCAATTTAAGAAACTAAAATGCACGATTCACAGCCTACAGCCTGCTGCCCGTCTTCGTATAAGCCATTTGACGAGATTGTAACTCCGGATTTATGCGGTTTCGGATTTCAAGTGAGGAAGCATTTTATGGCTTAAAGGCTTCAACGATGCCGTCCATTGTGGGCAAGAATTTACTTTGTAAAGCAGTAAACGTGCGCATATGTTAGATCCTAATGTGACTAATTGCGCGGCAAATGCAAACTGATCAGTTCATCGGAGGATAGAATAACCATGAAAAACAGAATGTTGCTTATTTCCCTGTTGGCAGTCGCGGCTTTGGCCTGTGGCATCCCCTTTCAGGCTTTCGCACAAGGCGGCCCCGGCGGTGGCGGTAGCGCCAACGTCGAATTAACCGCCCAAAGAGAGAAAAGCAATGGACCGTCGACAGGAGTTGCCGGGAAGTGGCTTGCAAAAGAAGGCAACAACGACGTGAAGCTGGAGATTAAGGTCGAGGGCTCGAAATTGTCGGGAACAATTGAAAATACTCAATTCCCAGGAGCGATCGAGTTTAAGGACGGCAAACTGGAAGGAAACACAATTTCCTTTAGCTATATGCGTCAGGTTGGCGGCCAGGATATGAAAATATCATGGACAGGAACGCTTTCAGGCGATGAACTCAAGCTAAAGCGCAGTGTCGGCGGTGGAATGCCTGGCGGCGGACGTTGATCCCTTCCGGAAGTAAATTGAATTACATATCCAAAGAAGCAAGGAACGGCTGTCGCCCGCCATGGGAAAGCGAAAGTGAAAAAAGCAAAGCTTTCATCCCGGCATGTCACCCATCCCGTATTGGCAATGAATGCGCTGGATCCCCCTAGCGGCGCAGGATGAGGGAAGCGCAGTTCTGGCAGTGGCGACCTGCCCGAGGTCGATGAAGTTAACTTTGCGTCGCGCGTCAAAATCCCGGTGTTGATGTTAAACGGCAAATACGCTTTTATCTTCCCTGTAGAGACTTCCCGGGTGCCGATGTTTCGCGCACTGGGAACACCGGACAATCTCAAGCGGCATTTGATTCTGGACACTCCGCTGCGGAATATTCGCAATATACATTAGATTTTGCAGTAAAATCCCGATTCGGCAGGCCTAGGAAAGCGGCGGCAGGCATTTGCGCGCGCGACTCAAGGGCTGCCTATTAGAGGTCATGATGCGACGGGGCGAGAACAGAAACGCGGCCGCTCCGTCTTATCCATACAACCATCATCAGGAAAGGAAAACCAGTGAAACATACGAATTTAGTCACGATGTGCATCGCGCTCTGCGCCGCGATGCTGATCCCTGCGTTGGGACATGCACAGTTGCCGAAGGCTAAAACACCGAAGCCAGGGGATCCGCCTCCGGGGGTGCAGGCCACGCAGGTTCCGATGGTGTCCTGCCAGCGCGGCGGCCTGCAACATGCTGTTAGGCTCTACTTGGCCGCGCAAGCCAAGGGCGACATCTCCATTCTGCCGCTTGCTAACGGCCTCGGCTACCAGGAGAACATGAAGCCCGCCGACATCAAGACCGGCTTCATCACCAAGCCGCTCACCATCGATAAGAGCATGAGCTTGTATGACGATGCTTCGTGTCAGACCTTCACCGAGGTCATCGTGACGGACAAGGCAAACCCCTACGTGATCGGCGTGCGGCTGCGCATCGATCACGACAAGATCGCCGAGGTCGAACTGATTACGACTACGACCGGGGAGTGGCTGTTCAACGCCGACAACTATTTTGAGTATTCGTCGAAAGAGAATTGGGGGCCCATCCCCGCCGACCGGCGCAACAGCTACGCCGAGCTGGTGCGCGGGGCCAGTGCCTACCTTGACGCCTTCCTGGAGGGGAAGGCCGACCTGGTTCCCTGGGGCTATCCGTGCGTGCGGGTCGAAGGCGGCATGACCACTGCAAAGGGAACGGAAGCGGATACCTGCGAAGCCGGCCTGCCGGCCGGCGTCAACATCGCCAACCGCCGCTTCGTGGTGGATGAAGTGATCGGCTCGGTAGTGGTCTGGTGTACTTTTGGCGCCGGCGGCCCCGGCGGCATGACAGGCGCACCCGACACGCACCTGTTCCGGATGGAGAACGGCAAGCTTCGCTACGTACACACGTTGACGCATCTCAAGATGACCGACTTCCGGGGCCCCACCGGCACCAGCGCCGACACTCCGGCGCCGAAACGGTGACCCAGCAGGATGATTTCTTAGCTGGAATCGCCTGCCGTGCAGCTTAAAACGGGGCGGAAGTAAAACCTGCGCCGAAATGGCGGGCGCGGTACTTTCGCCCTATTTTGGGGCATGCGGCATGGATGGGGAGCATTGGCTGCAGGCTCCGCATGTTCCGAATGAGCTGCGCGTAATCGTTACTCTGCCCGCTTTTTTCGGTCGCGGAAATCCACCCCGGGATACGCCAGTCACGCCCTGAGAGAATATTTCGGTCAAAATTTCGCTAACTCGAAGGTAGGTCCCCTGAATTCCCGTTATCGGAAGTTACTCGTTCAGCCAATTTGATATAACCTGGACGTATAGTCGCGAAACCGGACCAGTGGTTTTTTAACTCCCAAGAAACCGACCGAGTGGATTAGAAACGGGCACGTGGGAAACTGAGAATCTGTAGCAGATGGTTCGTCTGAACCCGACTCACGCTGGTAGGAATGCGGACCGCGCTCGGATAGCGGAAGGGAAGGTGATTACGACGCTGTGAGGTGCCGCGGATAGAATCAAAAGCTGTACCTTGCTTACCTTGATAAGCCGGCAGTTTGGAATCGCAGTGTGAAAACAAACAACTTACCGCCAGCCGCTTATAGATGTACGCCCGAGCTCCAATGAAGAGACTTGAAGCCAAACCGGCAGCCAGTGCTTCCTACCCTGTCCAGAACATCCAACTCACCCGGCTGCAGGCCGATCATTTCCAGGCATTCCTCCATCGATAGCTTCGCTATGTCTCCGTGATATACCGGAACATCCGGGAAATTGGCCTTGAATGTCTCGGCCGCGTGAGCCTCCCAATCGACAGCCAGCAGCTCCCGGAACCCGGACATGCTGTATCGAAATTCATCATTCGTTATTCGATATCCTGCGGTTTAAAAGCTGTAAAATACCGACCCGGAAAGAAACGCCATTGAGTAAGAAAAGCTTTACTATCAGTTGTACGCCTTCCCCGATTGTTAGGAGGCGGTAATTCGCAATTAAAATTGTTTTATTCCAAAGAAATTATGGGAGTTCTGTGAAAAGGTTCAGCTGGATGCAGCAACAAAACCGTGAAGAGATTCAAGACTGTCGCATTGACATAAAATTAATGGGAGTACTGCGGATTTATCTTCCGGATTTGACTATTTCTCCTCACTGTGGTTAGGTACTAGGTGTTTGGAACTAATCAGGAAAGATCATGAGAATGGAAGACCAGAAGCTCTATAGGATAATAGCGGCTTATGCGCCGGTTTTAGTCTGGATTTCAGGCCCGGATAAGCTGCGCATTTATTTCAACAAGCGTTGGCTTGATTTTACCGGCCGCCCCTACGAATCCGAACTTGGCAATGGATGGATTAGCGGTATTCACCCCGACGACGTGCAGCGCTGTCTGGGCATCTACGCCGAGAATTTTGAGAGACGGCGCGAATTCAAAATGGAGTTCCGGCTGCGCCGCTATGATGGAGAGTTTCGTTGGGTATCCGAAACCGGTGTGCCATTCTATGAAACGGATGGTTCATTCGCCGGCTGCGTCGGATCTTGCTTTGACATTACCGAAAGCACTCAGGACAATGCACGTCTGATTGACGCTCAGGAGAAGGAGCGCTCCCGGATCGCACGGGAACTTCACGACGATATCGGCTATTCGCTGTCAATTCTCGGGATTGAGATGCTGAGGGCGGGCAAGCCCGTTTCCGGTGCCCCCGGGCAAAAGCATCCTGAAATTAGAGAGCTATACCGGAAAATGCAGGAAATAGCATTACGGGTCAGCCGCCTTTCCCGCCAACTGCATTCTCCTACGCTGGAATATTTCGGGCTAGCGAAAGCGATTGAGGCTGAATGTCGGGAATTTTCCGAAAGGTACCACATCCCGGTCGCTTGTTCCTGCAGTGATATCCCCGCGATGCTGGACCCCGCGATCGCGCTAAGCTTCCTTCGAGTCGTGCAGGAAGCGTTTCATAATGCTGCCAAGCACAGCCAGGCAACGCACATTATTCTGAGCGCAATCGCCACGGCCGAGGGTATTACGCTTCGGTTCTCGGATGATGGCATCGGCTTCGACGTGGAACAAAGCCGGCTTGCGGCAGGACTCGGGCTGATCAGCATGCGCGAGAGAATGCGGCTGATCGGGGGGGAGTTTGAAATCTGGTCGGAGCCCGGCAAAGGAACGAAAATATATTGTCGTGCACTTCCTGCTCAATCCTCAGAAACGGTATCCACCTCGTAATTGGAGATGAATAATCCGGGAGCGCCGTTCGGCCAAAGCTGAACACTCAACAGATTCCGGTGGGACGGTTTTTTTTCAGATCCGTCGGCGGCAATTTCCTGGGTTTACTGCGCCCTGTATAACTTCTGGAGCCGCTGACATAAAGTTTTTCGTTTTGGGGTGATTTATTCAATGCTTTGGGGCAGGGCTATGACTAAGAGAGACGGGTAACACCTATTGCCGACTCCACTTGTCCCTGTTTTTTGATGCATCGGCGAGAAGCTTTGCATATCATATTGCTCCAATGTTGGGAACCACGGTCACGCACTACCGCATCCTCGAACAAATCGGGGGAGGCGGAATGGGGGTAGTATACAAAGCGGAGGATATCCGTCTGGGCCGCTTTGTTGCGCTCAAGTTCCTTCCCGACGCACTCGCCGCCGATGCACAAGCCCTGGAAAGATTCCAGCGCGAAGCCCGCGCCATCTCGGCGCTCAATCATCCGAACATCTGCACTCTGTACGACATCGGGGAAGAAAATGGCCGCACATTCCTCATCATGGAACTCCTCGAAGGTCAGAACCTTCGCCAGATTATCTCAGAAAAAGGTTCGCTACCGCTAAACCAGCTTCTCAAGGTGGCAACGGGCATAGCAGAGGCCTTGGAAGCTGCGCATATAAAAGGGATTCTTCACCGCGATATCAAACCGGCTAACATTTTTGTCACGGAACGAGGCACAGCAAAGATCTTGGATTTCGGCTTGGCGAAGATTAGTGGACTGGAGCGCGCTCCGCTCGGTCCCACGGGTGATGCAGTTCGGGTTGCCGAATTCGACTCGGCCCACACCGGTGGCTGGGCATTGGGAACGATCGCATATATGTCTCCGGAACAGGCTTTAGGAAAGCCTCTCGACGAGCGAACCGATCTCTTTTCCTTCGGCACTGTTCTGTATGAAATGGCGGCAGGTATCGTGCCGTTCCGTGGCGAAACGACGGGAACGCTCTTCCTCTCCGTGGTCCAGGAGAATCCAGACCCGATTGCGCAGATCAAACCTGACCTGCCCGTTCCATTGCAGCAGATCATCAATAAATGCCTGCAGAAGGACCGCGATAAACGATACCAGCATGCAACAGAAGTTCTGCAGGATTTAAAAAAGCTGCATCCGTTGATAAAGAGTGACAGTGATTCTGCTGGCACGGCGTTGCCCGTTTCCGCAGAGGAAAATAAGTCCCAAACGAACTTTGGAGTGGCGCAGACCGCCGTCTCTGTCTCTCCTAGGAAAATGAAATCCCGGAAACTGCTCGCACTTGGATTGTTGCTTATCGTGGCAGCTTTCGGCGTTTTCTCCTTCCGGAAGTTGCGTCCGGGTGCGCCGAAGTTGACTGAGAAAGACAGAATCGTGCTTGCCGGTTTTGTAAACACGACCGGAGAATCGGTCTTCGATATTTCACTAAAGCAGGCGGCACGGCTTGATCTGGAGCAATCACCATTCCTGAATGTGTTGTCCGACGCCCAGGTGCGTAATGTGCTAAAGCAGATGGATCGCGCGCAAAATCAGCGGCTCACGGCAAAGGTGGCGCGGGAGGTATGCCTGCGGAGCAACAGCAAGGCCTATATTGAAGGCACCATCGACAAAAGTAGCAGCGGTTATCTCATCGGCCTGAAGGCCGTTTCATGCTCAGATGAACAGGAAATCGCCAGGAGCCAATCGGAGGCGGCCGACCGGACCCAGGTGCTGCAAAGCCTTGGCAGCGCCAATGCTCAGCTGCGGCGCAAACTGGGCGAATCGCTTGCCTCGCTGGCGAAATTCAATCGTCCGCTGCCGCAGGCCACGACGTCGTCGCTGGAAGCATTGCAGGCATTTGCGGAAGGGACAGCGCGGTATCCCGTCAACCCTGCGGAAGGCATAGCTTACTTCCGGCGTGCTGTCGAGTTGGACCCTATTTTTGCGCTAGCCTATGCCAGTCTTGGATCTGCGTATTTCAACGAGGGACAGCATCTTCCTGCAATGGAGAACTACAAGAAAGCCTACGAAATGCGCGATCGGGTGAGTGACCGGGAAAGATTCTACATCATGGTCAGTTACCTGCAGAGTATTACGGGAGAAATTCAGGAAGCCGCAGAGACATGCGAGGAATGGGCGCGTTCGTATCCAAATGATTATTTGGCTCACGCGTTCCTGGGAGACGTTTACCTGTATCTCGGCGAGTATGCTAAGTCGGCGTTAGCATCTCGGGAAGCATTTTCCCTCAGGCCTGAGGCAAGTACGGGCTATATAAATGCCATGTTAGCCTATCGACTGCTGGACCGGTATGACGAGGCAAAAAGCATCTATAATACGGCAAAGGCCAGGAATGTAGAGAGCCCATTGCTGCACTTTGCGCGATACACGATCGCGTTCCTGGAACAAGACGATGTCGGGATGAAAGATCAGGTCGCGTGGGCAGAGGGAAAGAAAGGACCGTATGACAGGCTACTCGGATACCAAGCAACTGGCGAGGCATACTATGGACATTACACATTATCCCGCAAATTGGCCGAAAGGGCAGTGGCTGCAGCGCTGAGGGATGGGGTAAAGGATAGATCCCTGTCGCATGCATTGGATGCTGCCGTCGGAGAGGTGGAAGTTGGAAATTTTGTTAGGGCTCGAAGAGTGGCGACTGGAGCCTGGCCCCCCACAATTAACCCCGCTGCAAAAGCAAGGCTTGCCTATATTCTGGCAAAGGTGGGAGATAACGCAGGGGCAGAACGATTGGTAGATCAGCTCGACCGCGAACAGCCGCTCGACACGCTGGTGCAGAAATCAGCGCTGCCTGCAATCCGCGCGGTCATCGAACTGAACAAGAATAACCCGGAGAAAGCCGTTGTGATTCTCCATCCGGCTCTGGAATTCGAGTGCTCGTCGTGGGGCTACCTTGGCGGCCTTCTCCCGGCATACGTCCGCGGACTGGCATATCTGCAGGCAAAAAAGGGCCTCGAAGCAGCATCGGAGTTTCAGAAGCTGATCGATCATCCCGGCATTGTTGTGGATTCGTCAGTCATCGGCGCCTTGGCACGTCTACAGTTGGGACGAGCAAAGGAACGGAGTGGCGACCACGCATCGGCGCGTCGCTACTATCAGGATTTCCTCGCACTTTGGAAAAATGCTGATTCCGACATCCCTATCTTCAAGCAAGCGAAAGCGGAATACGCCCGTCTCAAGTAGCCGAATTATTGCTGATCATGACATGGCCTTAGTGGGACCAAAACTAATTTAAAGTGAATCAAAACAGGTGGGTGCTGATTTGGATATTTCTCTGATAGACCTTTTGCGAAGTTTGGATTGAGCTAATCAGTTCTCGGTTGGCGTCTTCTCAATGTGATCGATTACAAAGATCTCGATCGTAATTTTCTTCGGCACAATTTTCAACCCGAGCTGCTCCTGAGGAGCTGTGAATAAATTCGGACCTGATACCTCTGGTAGCGGAGACGGTTGTAGTGGGGTTTCAGTCAGGCATCACAGACAGGTAGAAGTTCTGCTCGCCTTCGATTGGCCATAAAGCCGAAAAATCGAATCCGCACAAATCCCGGAGGAAGTGTGTGTAATAAAAATCGCCGCAAGAACTCATTCACCGTCAAGGTCATGGGTTTGTGTTTGCTGCCGTCCCTGTAATTCTTTGCAATAAGGCAAACGTGTATCAAAAAGCCATTTCCAGCTACAAGATTCCACTGTAATATACCCCTGCAATCAAATCGAAGGCAGCCAAGTAAACATATTGATTGTCAGCAGTCGAGCGAGGGCATGGAGAGATGAACCTCCAAGCTCCAATGAAGGGACTTGAAGCCAAAACGGCAGCCAATGCTTCTTATCCTTCTCTTTTGAAATCTGTAAAATCCGAGGTTGGACATTGTATTCTGGAAATAGGTCAGCGCTGCTCATGCAAAGATCAGGCGTCGAAGATTTTGCCTCCCCTTCCGCTCCTGCGGGGGGGAAGCTCATCGTGCTGACGGCACCTCTTACGGAAATTATCGATCATGCGGGATTCTTCATTCAGATGGGAATGGCTTCGATGCCAGTCTGGATGGAAGGAGTCCTTAATAGAAAATATCCGCTGTGGCGGGAACTTGATCGCAATGAAGATGGATCGGCGCAATCCATGCCTGCCGGCATTCGTGTCCTGGAAGCGTCCCTGCTTCGAAGGTTTTCCAGCGAAGATGTAATCGCCTGCTATCCTGACGACATTTCCAAATTCATTGGCCCCAACACTCGTGCTGTGGCGGTTTCCACGCACAATCCTCTGGGAGTAACCTTTGCGGCAGGTGTCTATGCCTCTGTGTTCGGCACCTCGAAACACCCGATCAATTCCCATTACACCAGGCAGCTGTTCCTGAATCTCAAGAAGAACCCGTGGCGCAACAATTTCAAAGTTATTGTGGGTGGGTCCGGCGCCTGGCAAATAACCAAGACGCGCTGCCACGAAGAGTTGGGCATCGATTGCGTGGTCGAGGGCAGGAGCGAATCGGTGCAAACACTGGAATTATTCTCGGATGCAATCGAAGCTAAGGACCTTCCACAGAACCTCCGGGTCCCGCATCCGAAGGACGCGGAGAATATCCTGATCCCATCCAAACGAACCACGTTCGGGGTAGTGGAAATGACAACCGGCTGCGGGCGCCGCTGCCGCTTCTGTCTTCCTGATTTGAGTCCGCAAATGGACTTACCCAAGGAACGCATCCTGGCAGCGGTCCGCGCCAATGTCCAGAATGGAAACAGACAGATTTCTCTTGCAACGGAAGATCTCTTCATTTGGGGGCAGGTGCATACAAAGACGCCTTTCTATTTCCCAAACCGCGACGCATTGCTGAATCTCTTTGAGGAGACGATACACACGCCGGGGGTTGAACAGCATTTGCTCAGCCATAGCACTATGGCGCCCGCTGTCGTGGATCCTGTCCTCATCCGTGGCCTCTCCGAGTTGTTGCTGCCGAAAAGTCCGATTCACTTGCCTACATTTAGCACACATCCGCAAAAAAAGATCCTGTCACCGCTGATAGGCCTGGAAACAGGCTCCGTTCCTCTCGCCAAAAAGATCATGCCGGGCAAGGCAGCGCCGTTTCCGATTGAGGAATGGCCAAGTGTTTTCATTCAGGGTTTGACCATCATGAACCGCAACAACTGGTTTCCTGTTGTAACTCTGATAATCGGAAGTCCGGAAGAGACGGATGAAGACACCCGGGCCACACTGGATCTCGTTTATGAAGTGGAACGCAGAAAACTCTTTGCCTTTTTCATCCCATCGATCTTCACGCCATTGCATGACACCAAAATGTCTGATCAGGAAGGAGTCGGCGAGACGCAGCAGCTCACGCCCCTGCAGTGGCAACTCATGATGAAATGCTGGAAGATGAATGTGCGCGCGGCACAATTCAAATGGTGGGCACCCGCTGTGTGGCGGCTGGGAGCCCTGGGTTTGTGGCTTGTCCGGCTGCGCAAATTGAACGGGCCCAATTTCACCTGGCCGCTTCTTTTGTTTTCAGGTGTGATACCGGAGAAGCTGATGGCCCGCCTTGGAAAGATAACCGTGGGAAAGCCGTTTGAAGTCAAGAGCCGCAAAGAATTGCTCGCCACGATCCCGCCCCAGCTCTGGAAATATCTTCGCCCCGATACAGGCGACACTCCGGTTTGCGATTCCACTTCTGGAAATGCCGACACTTCACCGGCCAGCTGCCTTGACGGTTAATCCCGCACGTTTTTTGCAGGCGACACCTATGGAGTGCGGCAGCCTGTTCTGCCCCTTCAAAGAATTTCCGTCATCGCAAATCAGCAACTCCTGTGGCTCGCGGCTTCAGCCGCGACAGATTCATTCCGGATTGAAAGCATCGAGCCAATCAGTGGAAAAATGAACGTGGCTGCCGCCGGGGTTTCAGCAACGACGCTGGGAACAAAAGTGATTTCGCATGATTTACCATCGTCGCCTTTGGGTGATTCTGATAACTAAATTGAGCAGCAACTAAGATAACTCGATCCGGTTGCAGATGTATCTTGCAGAGAAATCGTGCGGCCGAAAATGGCTTTTTGACACACGATTGCCTCATTGCAGCTTGCTTGCGCTTTAGGGCCGGGCGATTTGGCAAAGCGGCATCGAGCTGCCGAAAGCGCCTTTCGGGCGCGAAAAGAATGCGGCAGTGCGAAGATATTCAGAGGATAACGTTTCAATCGAGGATCGTGCGGGGGAGCCCCCCAGAGTTTTTCTATCTTTCGAGTTGCAAAGAAAGGAAAACGCCTACGCGCGCTGGGCAGCGGCCCACAATTCTGCTATTGATCCTGTGTTGGTGCCTTTATGTGCTCGCTCAGGACCCGGTCGGAAAAGCGTCGGCTTGCCAAGGATAGGCGGAATAGGCTGCCATTTCTGTGGCGAATCCTCCCATCCGTGGGCCTCGAGGTTGAGCAATGAAGAGCAAACATATCGGATCGTCCTTCGACGATTTTCTTAAAGAGGAAGGCATATACGAAGAGGCGACCAGCCATGCGATAAAGCGTGTTATTGCCAGGCAGCTTGCCGAAGCCATGAAGGCTAAAAAAATATCTAAAGCCGAAATGGCTCGACGGCTGAAAACCAGCCGCACTCAGGTTGCCCGTTTTCTGGATCCTGAAAACTGCAGCGTTCAGCTCGATACAATGCAAAAGGCTGCTGCAATCGTCGGCAAGCGCTTGGTCATCAAGCTTGAAGACATTCCTCGATCAGCGCTTGATTCCTGCTTCAGTGCTACCAACTTGGATACGGTGTGGGGCGGTACATCAGCCTGGAGAGGCTTTGATTGTAGAAGTAGTGACATTTGCATGCAACTTTTCACAGAGAAGAATTTTCTCCTGATCTCACAGATTGTAGCTCAATTTGTTGAAACCTCAGCTCATAGATCACATGCGTGGTTCCTTCATTCCAGCGGCGTTTGAGCCGGTAGAGGGCTAATGTGAGAGCGTTTCATGACGCGGCCCGAGATCGCGGCCATGCAGCGCGTCTCCGTCATTTTATAGCCTTGGATCAGCTCGATACCCAGTTCGTCGAAGTGATCTTTTCGGCATAGCTTCTCCCGGGCTCCTCTCGTCCAGTGTCGGACTTCCTCTGGTACAAGATTCGCTAGGCACCCACGCCTTGGCGTTTGATGGCATGAATACCTCAAAAGCCCAGCAAGCAGATCCTTTGGGATCGGAATGCAAATCCTAATCTTCGAAGCTTCGCGCTCCTCCCTGGAATCCGTTCTTGGCCTGCTGCCATAACCACTTGATAACTCTCTGGTCGTTGTAGCAGTAAGCGAGATTATGGTTCAACGTCGAGAAGCAATGACGCTGGCAGGTCTCCTTCATACTGCGCATCTGGTCGTGATCGAGCTTAGGAGTGTCGATGTTTCCCCAGTCGTAGGTGGCTCCATACATGGGGAAGCATGGGCCCACGGTTCCGTCCGTACGGATGATGACGTTGTTTTCGCCGGCGCGGCAGCTCCAGTGCTTAAACTGCAGCTCGCCATCGGCGTTTCTCTCGATTCCGTGCATGCTCGAAAGCAACTCACTCCCATCGCCGTTAGAAACCGTGCCGTCGCCGAACCAGCCATAACGCTTCACATTTTCCGGAGCAGCCATGCGAACAAACGCCTTGATCTCCAGCAGACGCTGCACGGAGTTTACCATCTGGTAGCCAGCCTTGTTCTTTTCGATGATCCAGTCGATCAACGCATCCACCGCGCGCCAATCCGCCGGACGCAGATACGTCGGATTGTCGTGCATGTGCTTGAAGTGCTCGTCCTGCTCGAGCATCGGCGTCTCGTTGATGTGATAGTCGGTCGCGACGCGCTTATCGTGCGCGTACTCCGTGATCTTGCGCACGTCTTCCATATTGTTGCGGCAGATGTTGATGTTGAAGAACACCATGTAGTCGTACGCGTACTGTTTGCGAAGCACGTATTCGAGATTCTTCTGCACAGGCACCACTGCTTTCGGCAAGCCCGGCTTCAAGTCCCACGCATCGAGTGCAAAATTGAACACTCCCACACCCGCATCGGCTAAACGGTCCAGTACCTCCGGACGCAGCAAGCGCCCATTCGTTCCGATGTAAACCCAGAACCCTTTCTTCGTGGCGTAGTAAACGATCTTGTGTGCGATGTCCGGACGCAGCAGCGGTTCCCCGCCCATCAAGGC
>Ga0335071_10003264_pt1 | contig 17180 bp, 16 predicted proteins | sample Lox_Sample_15_FD_206724 | JGI IMG/M metagenome (GOLD analysis project Ga0335071, IMG submission 206724) | Soil microbial communities from Loxahatchee National Wildlife Refuge, Florida, United States - Lox_Sample_1.5 | ecosystem: Environmental > Terrestrial > Soil > Wetlands | place: USA... | reverse complement strand
TCGTGCGCTCCGTGCCTGACCTGGCCGTTGACGATGATGATATCGAGCGCACCGCTGTTGAGCCGCTCCATCAGGCTGCGCCGGCTTTCGTCGACGACGCTGATTTCGACGTCGGGGAAGAGGTCCGTGTAGGCCAGAAGCGCATCGCGGAGCGGGCCGGCCGACAGCGACGCGTAAAGGCCGATCCGAAGCCAGCCGGTTTCGCCGCGGGCGGAGGCTCGCGCGTTGACGAGGACCGAGTCGAGATCTGACTCGATACGCTGCATATTCTCGAAGAAGATCCGGCCCGCATCGGTCGGACGGACGCCGTGGCGATGCCGTTGGAATAGTGAGACTCCAATGCGAGCCTCTAGCTCGTGGATGCGCCTGCTGAGTGTCGAGGTCTTGACGCCCAGCAGCGACGCCGCCTTGTGAAAGCTCCCCTGCTCAACAACAATCAGGAGTTGAAACAGAGTATCGAGCTCGATGTTCGGGATCATCGAAGGGCGAATTTTCTGATTGGCCGCCAGAGCGAGTAAGGCGACTCGCGTCATACGCATGACGAAGCAAGTCCAGCGGCTCGGAGCGAAACGAACGTCCTCAAGGCTCGCCTCGATCAGGCTTCGAGACACACAAAGTCATTAGCGATTTCCACGGCCCCGGGCGACAATGCGATTAAGTGAAGCGCGCTGCATGCGGCTAGGGCCTCTTCGTCCGTGGAAAACGGGTCGGCCGATTTGGCCGGTCACTATGATCCTGGTGACATTGCTACAGTTTCCGCCCACGACCGCGTAGCGGATTGTGGCTCTTTCGACCAGGAAACGGCTGAAGATATCACGGGTCGCCGACACGTCGTTCACCGACAACCTGAAGCTGACCCAATCTCGAGGTATTCCGTCTATGGCAGCGAATGCTTCGCTATTCCGCGGGGTGCGACAATCTTCTCGGCAGCGACTATTGCGGCGACCCCAATCCCCCGCGAAATCGGCGGCTTCGGCGGTTTGCAACCTTGCGTAAGTTTCTGGCGATCGCCACTCAAAATCAGACATCGTAGGATTTTCCCATCATTCAAGACGGGCAATTGGCGCACAATAATTGTGACGGTTTTTGGTTGCGCAATCCGCGCGTTCGCCACCAACATTGGTAGTTGACATCAACGAAGGCAGTCCATCTTTTAGATACGGGTGGGGTAGCGCCATTCTCCTTGTCGGACGCTTGCCCCTGGTAGATCGCGATAGCCCTGTCGCGTCATCCACTTCGCGCGAAGATGACTATCGTGGCCCTTTGCCTCGAGTTCAAAGGCTCCTCGTCCGCGATCTTATCCGTTCGTTGACGAGGAAGCCCCAATGCTGATCGCTAATCACCACACGCTAGGTAACAGAGAGACCCGTTGCAGCGCAAATGGCGCGCTCGGCCGAGAATAGCAGGAGGCGGTAGCCGTCCTCCTCGTACATCGGATAATGGCCAACTTCGTAGCGCTCGCGCACATAGTGTAGCGCCGCGGCGGCTCCTCTCAGACTCGTCGGCACAGTGCCTGCGAGCCGAAGGGAAGCCTTCATCTCGGCACGACCGAGTGCGCCTTCGGCGTCGCAAAGTCTAGCCAACCTGGCCTGCAGCTCGGACTGCCGACCTTCGGGTGCACGCCGCAGCTCGCGCTCGGCAGCATCCTGCTCTGCGAGGAGGCGCCCCAGTTCCTCGAAGGCTCGGCGGTGGTCTTCAATGGCGTCAAGGATCGGGTCGGTGGCGCACAGTGCAGGAACCCTTTCGGCACGCGACGCGGTGATGGTGCTGGCCAGCATGGCGGCACCGCCGGTGACAAACTGCCGACGCGGCAGGGCCAGACCGGCGGGAAGGATCGAACGACTCGTGGTATAGGCAGAATCAGCCTGAGACATGGGTATCTCCATGTTGAGGGTTAGGCCCGTGCAGGTGTTACCAGCACCTGTGCGGGCTGCTCGTCTGGTCCGTAATGGCCAGTGCTGCGAATCGAATCACGACGGCTGGGTCGCGTCAATCAATATGCGCGACTATCAGCGATTTCCCGACATGCCGGAAATGTTCGCAGTGAACGCTCCCGGACGCGCCCGGTAGGCTCGCGCGAACAGCATGCGGCTGTGGAAGAGCCGGACATGGGCAACCTTCACGATCACTGTGGTCCGGCTCAACGGGACCACCTCGTGGCTCTAGTCGAACTGGTAGGCTTCTCCAGGCGCAAAGCGTATGGCGAAGTAGGCTGCGCCGTAAGTTGCCTGCGCGGCGGCGCGCGCTTCTCAATTTCTCTTCGGCAGGATACGAACCTCGTGTTGTTTACCGCGGCTTTGAAGCTAGCAGTCTGCTGAAAAGCCCAGGAATTGATGGATTCACGGCCGGTTTGGTCTGTAATTCTGGTGATGTGCTCGATTGTACTCGGCTCTGTCAGCACGACGACTTGCCTAGGCCGCGACCAGTTTGGGAATGCGGATCAGATTGTAGGCGATCAGCTTGAGTACGAAGTCGGTAGCAACCGCGGCAGATGCCGCGATGCTTTGTTTTACGCATCGTGCCATGCTGCTTGCCCCAGCAGAAGATGCATTCGATCATCGGCGCGGCCCGACGCGATTGGGACATGCCATAGCGCTGGTGACGCGTGGTCCGTTGGTCGATGGCGCTTCGACGGCGGTTGCCGGTTTTGGTGATGCCGTTGTTCTGCGTCACCTGCGGCGTGACGTTGATGGCGCGAAGATCGGCGACATGATCGGCAATGTCGTAGGCCTTATCCTCGCCGGCGGGGACGCGTGGCCAGCCTCCCTGGCCTTGATTTTGGGCATCCTCTCCGAGGCGCGGCGCTCGGCGGTGCAGCTCGCAAGCGTGACCATGCCAGCCTATGCCGGTTCTCCATGGTGGCGTGGCCCATGTAGGAGAGTTTTGCCTCCCGTCCGACGGCTTTGCGGTAGAGCCGACAATCGGGATCACTCGCACTCGCATGGGTGTCGTTCTTGCGCTTTGGGCCGAGGAAGTTCGCGCCGTCGTCACCATCTCTGCCATCCTTAGGGCGGAAGCTCTTCTGTGAAGCCCAACCCTCTAGGAGTGTCCCGTCCACCAAAAATGCTCGTCCGACAACAGCGGCTTGACCTGAGAATGGTTCAAAAGCTTGGTCAATAACTTCGTAAACACATCACCGTTCTGCAGCCGCTCACGGTTCTTAGTGAAGCTTGTCGGATCCCAGATGACAGTCCCACAAACCAGCGGTACAAGAGCTCCACCTTGAACTGTCGATCGACCCTCGACGCCCCGGGAAAATGCGCTTCCATCAGGGCATCCAAGCGAGCTCGCATTCCCTGAGGTCCCGCAATGGTGAGCGGCCGGATTCGACGGCTAACGAGTTGGCCATCGAGGATAAAAGCCGCGACGCCGCCGAAGTGATCCGAATGCACGGGATCCCCTGTGCTTCGACGGCATCGCAGGCCCTGAGCTGGGTGATCTCGTTGACGCGCGCACCCGTATAGGCGCAGAGCCACGGCACCCACTTTCGGGCGGCCGCGTTTTCCTCGGTCATCGTCTCGTTCATCGGCGCCAGCGCCGCCGCGAGGATCGTCGCCGCTTCTGCGTCGTCGAAAACCGTGCATGTCCGTCTCGTGCTTCTCCGTGACCTCGACGACGACCTCAGCCGCAGGATTCTGCGGAAGCTTCTTCGCCCTCTTCGCCCACCCGAAGAACGCTTGCGCCGACGCGATGTAGCCGTAGCGGACGGTGACCGGCGAAAGCTTCATTGCGAGCAGCGCGTCGCGCCAGTCCAGCAGATGCTGTTCGGTGACGCGGCTCATGTCGTCGCTGCCGATCCGCTTGATCAACTGGGTGAAATACGGCTTCCACTTCTTCTTGGTCGATGCGGCGATCATGCGCGCCTTGACGAATTCCTCCCACAGCGCCTCGAATTTCATCGCGGGATTCGGCGGCTCGAATTTCGGGTAGCACGGCGGGTTTGCGGCCGGCTTGTAGTCGAATTTCGCTGCAGTCAGCAGCGTTTGCGACGCGTGCTGCTTCGCCTCGACGAACGCGCGCAGGAAGGATTTCGAGCCTCTCGCCGACAAGAAGGACGCCCTTCCGCTGCAGGAACGCGCGCGCTTCTGAGCCGAACATCATGAAAAGGTGCGGTCCGAGCGGACCGATCGGGGCGCGTCTGCGTTCGTCGAGCTTCTTCAACGACTGCTCCCACGCGACCGCTATGCCCGGGTTGTCGAGATGGGCAGCCAACGGTCTCGGCGTAGAACTCGCCAGCGAGGGCGGTGATCTGAAGGTGAGAGAGCTCGGTCGGAGGCGTGCCGACGATGTTGCCGCGCCATTGGCGCTCGAGCTTCAGGTTCTCCTCCTGGCAGCGCAAAACGGCTTCGTCCCAGTCCTTCGTACCCAGACTGAACTTGATCTCGGACGGCATTCCGAAGGTGCGGTACGCCTTCGGAACGCGGCGTACGAACCAGTAGAATTCGGAACGCGGATTCACCCATGGCTGGATCATGCGAAAGCTCACGATGTCCACTCCTGTGTACCACCGAGACTTTTTGGAAGGCCTTATTTTATAGATAAATGCGGAGTTTCAGGCGCTTAGCGGGGCCGATGGCGGAGAGAGAGGAACTGATCTCGAACTATCTCTGCGCGGACCTGGACAGGGTTGGGTCGGCTGAGCGAAAGCACTTCAAATTTGCTCCAGCGCAAGGCTCTCCGGTATCACGATGGGGCCCTTTGCATGGCTCTCCATGTTGAACGATCGCTGCGTTGGCTATTGCGCTCCATCCGTGCTCCCACCTCATTCACGAGGATAGAGCTGCAAGTCGATGGAACGTCCCCTCTGCTCCAGCCTGGTGCCGGTCGAATCGATCGCAACGACCTTCCATCCCATGAACTCGTCGCCCTCACTCGCCCATGCCCCGCCAGTTCCTACCTTGGCGAAGACAAAGGCCTTCTTGATGGTGTCCTTCATCATGATTCCCCCGAGAGCGATCCCCGGGTCAACGATCGCAGGCGGCGGCGCCACGGTCGGTACGGGGGGCGGTGGCGGAGGGGGCACAAAGGGCTCGCGGGACCTGTAGAATACCGGACGCGCCAGGATCTGCCGGTAGGCGTCGATGGCCGGGCGGGTCGCACCGTTCGCGGCGGGAGCAGGCAGGCCAGGCGTCCACTCCACCCTGCCAACGACGGTTGGCTCATCAGATGAAATTTCATCCAGAACCACCGCCAACAGCCACCCGTTGAGCGCGAGTGCGAATCCCCAACCAGCAGCCCCTAAAAGCAAAGCGCGCCAGGTCATCGTTCATGTCCCTTACCCTGGACTGCACCGAACACCTCAAGCTGGGCCTGGATGGTCGGTTCTTCCTGCACTCCTGGCCTACTCATGGATGATCCTGCCTTGATCGAGGCCCCCATAATGAAGAGATACGGCTTTGCGCTCTCGATGGCATAGACGGCACGTTGAATAGATTGTAGCGGCCCGTAGATTTCGATCCGCGATCCGCTGTACTTGATCTGACCGATCGTCTTCTGCGGCAGCGCCTGTGTCGCCCGCGACCGCGCTCCGGCGCCTTCCGCGATGGCCTTCAATCGATTCTGAAGCTCCGCGCTGATGACGTTCTCGTTTGGGCCGGCGAGGAACTCACCGCCTTGCAGCTGAGCCGTCGTGTCCGAGGCTATCGCGCTGACGTTCGGGGCTTGCGCCGCAATGGCCTGCAAGCGCGCCAACATTTGGCGCTGATCGGCGATATAAGAGTCCCGCCCGGCAAACAACGTGTTGAGCGGCAGGACCAGGCCGACGATGATCAAGCCGCAAACCGCAAGATTTCCCAGCACGAAGAAAATCCTGCGTCGAAGATGAGCGCCGTTCAGCACCTTCATTTTCCGGCCGCCTCCTTCAGGGCCGCTCGCGTCCTCACCATGGCCTGCAGAGCGAACCGCTCACGCCCTTCGGCCGCGTCAAAGGCGATCGCCGACGTCAAGGCAGCGTCGCGAAACAGTGGTGAGCCATCGACGATTCCGACGAGGCTCGGAGCCTCGCTGGAGAAGCCGACGACTGAAATCTGCTGATCCTGTTTCTCCGCGGCCTCGCTGACTCGAAACTCGGTCAGCCAGGAATGCGATGGCAGGATCCTTGTCGTCTCTTCCCAGAGATCGATCAGTCCCGGATGCTCGCTCCGTCGGAGGCGGAGTTGAACCAGCGCATCCTTTTTCTCCTTCAGGTCCTCGATGAGTGTCCGGACCTGCTTCGCCTTGCCGCCCACTGCGGCAATTTCCGCCTCCAGGCGGTCGATTGATTGCTGTTGCCGCCAGTATCTGACACCGCCCGCGAGGAATTCAAGGACAACCGCGCTGCAGCACAAGCCAATGGCGGCTCTCTTTGCCCAGGAAACGTGATGATGCGCGCCTTTTTGTAAATTGATAACCGAAGCTGGCTGCTCGCGATCGGCGGCACCGAACGATATAAATGAGATACGCTCGACATCAATCTGCAACGACAAAAGGGCCTGGTCGACAGATTGGCGCCGGGCGATCCATTGCCTGATCGCAAGCTTGCCATCGACCTGCTCGGTCGCAACATAGTCGGAATAGATATCCTCGGCCTTGAACGGCGTCTTGTTTGCGAGATCCTGAGCCACTATCGTGTCTATCGCGCCAAGCGCTTGAGCCGGCAACACCAATTCCCTGGCAAAGACCTCCTCCTCCGGCAACCTGAGACCGATTGCGAGACTGTTCGACTTGAGGCCATAAGCGGCAAGAAAGCGCTCGATCTCCCTGGTCGGCGCCTCGGTCGGGTTGATCGGCTCGGAAGCGATGAGACGAGTTCCCTTTCGCAGCTCAAGCCTCACTGCCGCCTCTTCAGCCACCACCACCAGCGACGGATGCCCGCGCCCTGAAAGCATTTCCGCGACGTTTTCAGGAAACAGGCTCAAGAACTCCCTCAGCCACCATCGTCCGAAACGCCGCAGCAGGATCGGAAGCCCCTCAGTCCGCACCTGGCTCAGTGAGATCATCATTCGTCGCATTTTCCGCGCTCTCGCGACCGAAGCGAGCTTTTCCGCGTGCAGTTCCTATCCCATTCGCGTGGCGCGCAAAACCTCATCAATCGTGGTTTCCCCACGCCACACCTTAGCCGCGCCCATTTGGTACATGCTTGCCATACCCTGCGCGCGAGCAGCCTTGTCGATTTGGTCATCGGAGGCGTTCGACAGAACGAGCTGATGAAGCTCGCTGTCGACCAGCAGGATTTCGGCGATGGTCGAGCGGCCGGAAAATCCGCTGCCCCCGCATTCGCCGCAGCCATGGGCTTCACGGATTGCTGGCATGCCGAAAGCCTCGATGCCCGGGGTCGCGCGCGCAAGTTCCTGAGCCCAATGGCCTGCCTGCTTGTGCTCGCATGCACAATGAGGGCATAGATTGCGAACCAGGCGCTGCGCCAGCACGCCCTTGACCGTTGATGCCAGTAGATAGTTCTCCACACCGATGTCGATCAGACGCGTGATCGCCGCCGACGCGCTGTTGGTGTGAAGTGTCGACAGGACCAAATGCCCGGTCAGCGACGACTGAATGGCAATGCGCGCGGTCTCCAGATCGCGAATTTCGCCGATCATGATGATATCCGGATCCTGGCGTAGGATAGCTCGCAGAGCATGCGGAAAGTCCAAGCCGATTTCCGCCTGCACCTGCACTTGGTTGATGCCCGCAAGCTGGTACTCGACGGGGTCTTCGACCGAAAAGATCTTTCTTTCCGAACTGTTCAGGGCCTTAAGAGCCGTATAAAGCGTAGTCGTCTTGCCGCTGCCCGTTGGCCCCGTGACCAGGATGATGCCATTGGGCTCGTTCAACAGCTTGTGCAGCGTACCGATATGATCGGGTGAAAATCCCAGACAGCCAAAATCGAGCTCGACGCGATTGCGATCCAAGATGCGCAAAACGACGCTTTCACCGAACATTGTCGGGATAGTCGAGACGCGAAAGTCGATGTCCACGCCACGCACCGCAATCTTGATGCGGCCATCCTGCGGCAAACGCCGTTCGGCAATGTCCAGCTTCGACATGATCTTCAGGCGTGAGGCGGTCGCCGCCCGCAGCGACGGAGCCAGTGTCTGTGCCGTTCGCAGCACGCCATCGATTCGATAGCGTACGAGGACCTGATCGACACCCGGTTCGATATGGATATCGGAGGCGCGCGCCTCCACGGCATTCGTGATGATCTGGTTGACCAGTCGAATGACCGGCGCTTCGCTGGCAATATCCCGAAGCCGTTGGACGTCTAATTCGCTTGCCTCGAGCCCGCCGGGCCGATTGCGTCCGGTTTCGTTCGCGCGATCTGCGTAAAGACCCTCGAAGGCCTTCTCGAAATCGGCCGGGACGAAGATGCGCACCTCGACCTTGAGGTTCGTCAGGAATGCGAGCGCGCGGATCGGTTCCGAATTGAGCGGATCGATCACGCCAACAATTAGCACCCTGTCGTTCAGTGCCAGCGGGAGAACGCGATTGCGGCGAATGAAGTTGGCTTCGATCACGTCAGGCAGCACCCTTTCGAGCGGCACATCCGCCGGCCGCACAAGTGCGAGCGACAGAAATTTCGAAAGCGCGGTGGCAAGGCCGATTTCTGGAATAAGCCCGAGCTTGGTCAGAACGAGGTCGAGGCGCTCACCGGTTTTGCGGGCTGCGCTGATGGCACGGTCGAGAGTCACGCCATCGATATGTCTCTCAGCGACCAGGAACTGTCCAAAGTTTTGCTCGAATCGATCGGACCCGGCGTCGGCGACGGATCGAGACAGCGAGACGTCCGGTAGAGCCGGCGCGCTTCCATTCATTGCCCACCTCATGCTCACAAGCGCCTCCAACTCAGCACAAAGTACGGCTGTTCGGGGTTCTCTGTCAGCCGAATAACCGCCTCGTAGCGAATGGTACTGTTCGATTTTTCGAATTGGATACGAATTGCGAATGCGCGGCCTCTGAGCGTGCTGGGAACTCCGATCACCTGACCTGACGCCATCTGCTGGTCGCCGCGAGACGCCAGTACGGCGTCGATTTTATCCGGTGTCATATCAGGCAACGCCGCCAGCGCCTCGCGTGGCGCAACCTGCGGATCAATGAACTGACGCCCTGAATAGACGGTCAGTGCCGGTTCGAGGCGGCGGAAAAGAGCCGGTGACATGTCCATGACCAGGAGCAGTTCGTCGACGCTTTGGAAGGGGCCGTTGCGGGGGTGATAGGCGCTATCAGCCTCGCGAAATTCCTGCTCCTTGGCCCCGTTTAGCCGCTTGAGCGACGTCGGTGTTCTCCAGTCCACGATCTTATCGGCGAGACCGTCCGCCGAACCGAAATCAAGATCCGCCGATTTCAGAAGACCGACCAGCAGCGATGCTTCAGCCTGATTGAGATCGATCTTGCCCAGCTCATCCTGTATTGAGATGTTGATCCGGGTTCCGTCGAACTCGAAATTCTGCACAACACCATCGGTCCGCCAGCGGCGACCCGGTCGGGGGTCAAGTAAAGCCGCGGCCGCTCGGTTGACCGCGGCCTCGGCAACGCTGTCGAGGCGTACCGTCTCGAGATTGTTACGAACCAGGCCATAGGACACGTTGCTGCTCCAAAGCAGCGATAGCGAGATCGCCGTCAGCAGTCCAAGGGCCCACAAAACCGAGATCAGTGGCACGGCATGCCTCCTTTGGCCACCTCAACGCCCACGACAACGCATTGTCAGCAGGTCGTAAACGCAACTGACATCCGCTGTTACACGCGGAGCAACAACAAGATCAGGCCACGAGCGCGCGTCGCGGGAGCGGAATGCGACGCGCACGCGAACCAGGGCTGGCACCTCGTTTTGCTTCGACCAGATGTCGGTCCATTGCGGATTTCGTTCTCCAACAAGCCGCCCAAAATAGGAAAAGTCTACGTGGTCCACATCCCGGAGCAGCACCGTTCTGGTGCCCATGCGCGTGTCCGGCTCGCGCGCCAGTTCCGGCATCCCGCTCAAGACCAGGTTGTCCTCACCCACGTGTCGTTCGACCGATAACTTGAACCGATATCGGCCGCCCGTGTTCGCCGAAGCTGGGGCTCTGGCGAGAAAGCTGAGGGCGTCCTTCGCGCCGTCGAAGTCGATCCGGGGGCCGGCAGCGTCTGTGACATACATTGGATAGACATCTCCGATCATTCGCCGGAGCAGTTCCTGCGACGCCATCATGTGCTGGACATCCTCCGCGCGCGCGCTGCCGTGCTTCCAGGCCTGCAAACCAAAGTGCACGTTGTTGAACAGGATGGTCACGAGCAGGCTGAATAGTGCTAGCGCGACCAGCAGTTCGACGAGCGTAAAGCCTGATTGACCGCCGGCACCGCGCCCTACTCTTGTGCGATGATGGATCATTTCGACCTCTCCGCCGGACCGAGGCGCAACGTCCTGAGCGCAAACGAGCGCTGCTCACGGCCGTCCTGCCATTCAACGTCGGTTGAAACGACATAGAGTCCGACCGGCAGCCCCTCCTGCTCTGCTGCCGCTCCGTAAGGCTCGATTCTCAACTGCCATCGAAAGCCGTTGGGCATCGCCTCTTCGAACGCGCCCGGCTTTACCGGTCGATCGGTCCCCACGCCGGCCAAAAGAGATTGCGCGAGGGAACTGGCTTCCGCTGCCCTTTCAGTTGATTTGGCCTGCCGGAGGCCGTTCGAGATCAGACCCAGCAGGACACTGAGGCCGATCGAGAGCATCGCCAGCGCGACGATGACCTCGACCAGCGTGAAGCCGCGTTCACGTGCGTCCGACGTCCGCGCATGAGTGGGGCGGCCCCGGCAGGTATTGGCAATCAGTTGGTCGCCAGCCATCATCGTTACGGCCGTGTTGCGGGCGCACTTGCCATGATGGAGCTATCCTCTTCGTGTCCATCCGGTCCCAGCGAGACAATGTCATAGGCGCCGTGTTGACCCGGCACGCGATAGACATAGGGCCGGCCCCAGGGATCGTTCGGCACGGAGTTGGCCTTCAGATAAGGGCCGTTCCAGACTGCGGCGCCCCCCGGCTTCTGGACCAGTGCGGCAAGGCCTTCGCTAGCAGACGGATATCGTCCGCTATCGAGATAGTAGAGATCGAGGGCCGCTGAAAACCCCTGGATCTGGATGCGCGCGGTCTTGACCTTAGAATCGGAGAGATAGGAAAGGACACGAGGACCGACGAGGCCCATGATCAAGCCGATGATCGTGATGACGACCAGCATCTCGACCAGGGTAAAGCCGGCCTCCGCATCCCCGTCGTTTGGTCGCCATGTTTTCTTGCCGGATCCCGCAATGCCTCGATCCGAGGTCGTTTTAAGTAGCGCCAGTATCCCCATTGCCCCATCTCCCCAATCTGCAACGTCTCCCGACTCAGCAACTCTCCCCTCTCCGGACCTCGCCGGTCAGCCAGTCGACGCACAGCTTTACTTGCCTGCCATGCAACGACAGCGTCACGTCGCCGCCCGTCGACGAACCGTCAGGAAAGAACCGGAAGCCGCCGTTCGACGGCTCAGAGCGAATTCCGGACGCGTAGGTCAGCTTGGCCTGGATGTCCGGCGCGAATGGACGCCGCGGAACGGCACTGGATCCGAACACCCGCTTGTCGACGTCGATGATCAGTGTCGCCTCGGCGTTGCGTACGATCGCCGCCGAACGCGTCAACCGAAGTGCCGCTGCGAGCTCGCTCGACGCCGTCTCTAATCGCACCCCTTCGGTGCCACCCGAGAGAAGCGGGCCGGCGAAGCCCATAACCACGGCTAGGATTGCCAGCACGACGAGCATTTCCAATAGGGTCAAGCCCGCGGTTCCATCCCGGCTACTCTGGTCGGTCCGGTTCATCGCGCCGCCAGATCGTTGATGCTAAGGACCGCATTCATGACCGGCATGATCAACGCTCCAACCATCAGCGCGATTGCGACGGTCAGGGCCGGAGCCAATGCGGACATGAAGCGATCGACGCTGCTCTGCAGCTGCCGTTCGAGCATCACCGCGACCCGCGTCAGCATCCGGTCAAGCTTGCCAGCCTCTTCGCCGACCGAAATCATCTGTAGCGCAATTGCAGGCAGTACGGTTTCCTCTCGCAACGCACGATGCAAAGGCGCTCCCTGGTGGACCGCCTCGATCGCCCTGGTGATCCCGGCCTTCATGTGACGATTGCCGACCACGTCGCACGCGGATCGTGCGGCCTGGCTGAGCGGGACACCGGCCTTCAGCATGGTTCCAAGCGTGCGCGTAAACCGGGCCGTCTCCTGTTGAATCAGGAAATTGAAGAGCATGGGCACGCGGAGCTTGAAGCGATCGAGTGCAAGCCGGACATGCGGCCTCCTCATCGCAACCAGCATCACGCCCGCCAGGGCGACGACGATAACGCAAGCGCCAATCAGGAGCTCGAACCAGCTCTCCTGAACGGCCATCATCAGCCGGATCATCGCCGGCGTCGGCTTGCCGCTCTGGCTGAAGATCGGCGCGATCGACGGGATTAGGCTCCCGACGATGATCACTAGGGTTCCGAGCCCAAGCAGGACCAGCATCGCGGGGTAGACAAGCGCAGACTGGATGCGCGACCGGATCTCGGCGCGCCGCTCCAGAAGCTCCGCCAGCTCGACGAGCACATCGGAAAGGGTGCCGCCGATCTCACCGGCGCGCACGACAGCGACGTAATCCGCCGAGAACACCCCGGATTGCTTCAGCATGGCGTCGGATAATGGCATGCCGTTCAGCACGTCGGCGCGAAGGCCGTCGACCAGGGCGCGTAAGCGGTGACTGGACGCTTGGTCGCGAAGAATCCGCAGGGCATCATCGAGCGGGATCTCCGCCGTGCTGAGCATCGCAAATTCGCGGGTGAAGGCAAGCAGATCCGCGCGCTGCGGATTGCTTGCGGAAAACAGCTCCTTGTTCCACCATCTGGTGCCGGAGCCATCCGTCGGGCGCAATTGGAAGGGTGTCAGCCCCTGCGCCCACAACATGTCGGTGGCGACGTCGGGCGTAGCCGCCTCGATCGTGCCCTCGGCGAAGCCGCCGTCCAATCCATAAGCGCGGTAAGCGAAGCTCGCCATCACTCCAAGATCCTTCGGCCGGTCTGCTCCACGCTTCTGGTCCGGGGCCGCGCATGTGGACCCTCGATCGCCATGTAATGGCGATATTCTTCGGTGATCGACCTTGCCTCGTTCAGGTCGCGGATTACGTGGGGCCGGATGAGGATGATGAGTTCCGTCTTTCCGATGCTATTGTCCTTGGAATTGGCGAGATTGCCGACCCACGGGATGTCGCCCAGGATGGGGATTTGCGTACGGCCGACCGACTTCGAGTCCTGAATCAGCCCCCCAAGTACCAGCGCGTCGCCATCGTTGAGAACAACGCTGGTCCTGATCTTGCGCTGGCGGATGGTCGGCGAATCGATGTTCGATGACGTGGTCTGCGCCACGCTCGAGACCTCTTGCTCGACGTCGAGCAGCACGCGGCCGCTTTCATTGATGCGCGGCGTGATCGACAGGATGACGCCGGTGTCCTTGTAACTGACCGAGTTGACGATCGGCCCTCCGGTGGTCAGGACGCTGGTCGCGGATTGCGTGGTGATCGGGACCTGATCGCCGATCTGCAGCACCGCAGGCTTGTTGTCCATCACGGTCAGCGACGGCGAAGACACGATGTTGACGTTGGTGATCTCGTTCAACGCATCGAGCGTGGCTGCAACGTTCGCCGCCGTCATGGCATAGGAGAAGCCTGGAAAGACGGAATTAACCGCTCCGTTCACCGCGTCGGTGAAAGAGTAGCTGGAATTTTTTTTCTGCATGTACCAGCGTACGCCGAATTTGAGATCGTCGTTGAGCGTGACTTCGGCGATCGTCGCCTCGATCAGCACCTGGTTCGGCATCACGTCGAGGGTAAAGAGCACCTGCCGCACGCGTGTGTAATCCTGCTTGGTCGCTTCGATCAGGATGGCGTTCTTGGCCTCGTCGGCGACAACCCTCACGCGAGGCCCGTCGCCGCTTCCGTCGTCCTTGCCGAGCTGGACCGCCGACCCGGTCGAGGCCGGCGCCGAAGCCGGCGTGGACGACGACATCGCCTTCGTGCTGCTAAGGCCGCCGCTGCCGCCGAAGGCACCTGATGATGTCCCGATTGAACCGGTGACGCCGGACATTCCGGAAGCCGGCGCCTGCGACTGGAATGACGGCGTAGACTGCGCGCTCTGCTCCTGATAGGCCGGCGAGACGTTGCGCTTGGCCGACGCGCCCGCGCTCTCGCTTGCGAACATGGCCTGCAAGACGTCGACCAGTTCCTGGGCGCGACGGTTCTGTACCGAATAGGTGAACAACTGCTTTTCGCTACTCTCCGCTTGCTGATCGAGGCGGCGGATCCAGGTCTCGGCGCGCTTGAGATATTGCGGTTGCGGGGAAATCACCAGGATGGCGCCGAGCCGCCTGTTCGGCAGGAACTGGACCATACCCGCCATCGGACCATCCCGGTCGGAAGCAAAAACGGTCTTCAACTCACCGGCGATGGCTTCCGGCTGCGACGTCTTGACTGGAACGATCGCGAACGACATGCCCTTCATGGTGTCGATGTCGAACAGCGCGATCGCATCCATCATCGTCGCGATGTCCTGCCGACTGCCCGAGAGCGTGATCAGGTTGCGGGCGTCGTCGATCCGGACAATGCCGCCGCGCGGCGCGATACTCTCGAGTACACGGCGGATTTCGGATGCGGCAACATATTTGAGCTGCACTACCTGCAGGCCGGAACCGACCTGTTCGGGATCAGCATTATCGTCCGTCCTGATGTTCGCTCCGACATTGGCCTGATCGGCCGGCATGATCCGATACTGGCCGCCGCGATTGACGAGTGCGGCATTGTTGGACCGGAGCGCCGCCTGGAACAGGTCGATGACCGCGAATCGCGACACGGGTTTGGGGGTCTGGATCGTAATCTTGCCTTCGATGCCGGGGTCGACGGTGTATCGGACCTGCAGAACGTCGCCGAGGATGGTTTTTGCCGCCTGCGGCGCCGGGACGTTGACCAGGTTGAGTGTTACGCCATCGACGACGCTGTCCTGAGCACCGTTGACCGATCCGGTCGGCGGCTCGCCGACGAAACGGCCGGAGCCTTCGATGACGGTCGATTGCCCGCCTCCCGTGCTGGCAAGGAGCGGCGCGCCGTTCAGCCGACTCGACCGGCTTGAGACGTCAGACACCCGCGTGATTGGCGCGGCGCTCCAGGAATTCGACGCGGGCGCGTCATCGATCGTCTGGCATGCCGAGAGGCCCAGGGCGACGGGCAATACAAGAATTCGAAGCCGGGAATGAACCAACGCAACGCCCCTCGCGCCCACGCCAAACGAGCAGATACAGATAACCGGCCGCGGCCGGACAGTCGATCCTATACGTTAGCGGCGACCGGGCCTCTAGCAGTGCAATCACACAGTAAGTCATGCACATGATTCTTCGTGGGCTGTGAAGAAGCACAGTCGATTACTCGCCCAATAGTTGTGGCGCCTAGACTAGAGACATTGAAAGAGAACCCTTCTCATATTTCAAGCCATTCTGATGGGTTGAGCCGCATGCAACTCTGGAATGCAACGAACCTACACTGATGATCATCCGGCTCGGGGGAGGGGAAAAGGGATTTCCTGATCGCCAGAGAACTCCGCTCACCTTTTGTGCGCCCGGTGAAGCCGTTGACTCTAGCCAATGGCACGGCCGGGACTCAAAGGGTCCTTCGCGTTGGCGATAGTTATCTGCCCAGTAGAGACTGAAAGTGGCGGATCGCGCTTGGCTTGTCTTAAGGGCTCATGATACTTGCCTGCGCGCGCTCGCCAATGGACACCCCGCGGCTTCTATATTGGATAATCGGACTTGTAGTGCGGCTCCAGATGCTCCAAAGGCACGTTGAGCTTTTCCAGCTCGTTAGCTAGCTGCTCATCATCAAAGGCGAACGAGCTCTTGGAGGCGATCAGATCGGGCTCACCGATAGACACATCGGCCTCGATGAGCTTCTTCTCTACCTCAAAGGTTCTGACGTGATACGCACGACCGGCTTCGGGGAAGATAGAGAAGCCGCGATTACGAAGGAATTCCCGAGTCCTGGGCCTCGACAGATCCAGCGGATATACACCTACAAATGCCAAGCGCGTTGGATTCTGGCATTTCATGGTAGCGGCCAACGGTGTGCCTCTGTTGAGAGCGCTAAACACGGCATGTCTGTGCATGTTTCTTATTCCGGGAAATAGATGCGAACCACTGAGCCCTCATGTTCATGCACCTGAAGATGAGACATGTCATGCGGATAGGCACCCTCTCCAATGTCCCAGTGATATGTACCCGACTTCTGACCAAAGAAATCCTTGGCCTCGCGTGGAGACATCCCAGTGGTATTTCTGTAGCCTCCTCCCTGATAACGGGCCAAGAATAGCTCCTCTGCTTGAGAGCGGCTTGCTACATTAACCTCCGTTGCACCGCGCTCAAGGGCTGATGCTGCGTCTTTAACCACTCTGCTTGACCATGGAATGGTTCTTGCACTTTCCAGCGCTTTTAACGTGTCCGCACCGAGCTGGGCGCCTTTGAGTCCCAATCTAACCAACCCGGCATCCGCGCCGATGCCGAGAACGGCTGCTCCCAAGGCGATCCCGGCGTTGACCCGATCACCTTCGGCCCAATAGAGCAGACCGTCGACCGCGGAGACGGCTGTCCCCAAGACCGAAGGCGCGAACGACCCTACCGCCAGCGCGCCATGTATGTATGCCGATGCGCTCCCGCTGTTCAGCGATGTGATCGACTGCGCGGCTATCGACGCCAATGGAGCCGTTACGCTAGCTCCTCCTCCACCGTAGCCGCTAGCTGTCACGTATTGAGATACAGAAAAATCCCAAGCAAGGTCCAGATTTCCTATCCCACCGGATGATCCGGCCAGATCTACGACGATGGAGCCAGATGCACCGCCGTCAGTTCCGGTTGAGCACCCGTAACAATAAGTCACCGTAGGAGCCGTCGGCGCGGGTGGCGGGTCCACCGTCACCGGAGGTAGCATCCTGCTCTCCTCCTCGTGGCACTCAATCTCTTCCAGCGTATCCACGCTGACATCACAATATCCCGATGGATCGATGCGCTTAAGCGGCATATTTCGTACGTATGAGTACCGATTCCAACCCTGCGAGCTCAGGGGCCGGGACACCGTTGAATCGGCGCTGGTCATCCGCGCGAGCAGCGGGTCGTAGACGCGGCCGTTCA
>Ga0335071_10003263_pt1 | contig 17181 bp, 20 predicted proteins | sample Lox_Sample_15_FD_206724 | JGI IMG/M metagenome (GOLD analysis project Ga0335071, IMG submission 206724) | Soil microbial communities from Loxahatchee National Wildlife Refuge, Florida, United States - Lox_Sample_1.5 | ecosystem: Environmental > Terrestrial > Soil > Wetlands | place: USA... | reverse complement strand
GCGGGCGCGCGCCGATGGCGCCGTCGTCCGCTTCAACGACCGCGTCCACGGCCCGTCTGGCGGCACGGTGGACGACTTCGTCGTGCGGCGCAACGACGGGGCGTTCGCCTACAACCTCGCGACCGCGCTCGACGACGCGGCGCAGGGCATCGGCGAGGTGGTCCGCGGCGATGATCTGCTGGGCTCCACGCCCCGGCAGCTGTGGCTGCTCCAGCGGCTCGGGCTTGCCGCGCCCGCCTACGCGCACGTGCCCCTGATGCTCGGCCCGGACGGGGCGCGCCTCGCCAAACGCCACGGCGCCGTCATACTGGCGGAGCGCATGGCGCTCGGCGAGACCGCCGAGGAGGTGCGCTCGGAGCTGGCGGCCTCGGTCGATCTGGCACGACCCGGCGAGCTGCCGTCGGTCGCCACGCTCATCGAGCGCGTCCGCGCCCTCGCGCACCTGGGAGCGCCGGCATGAGCACGCACGAGACGAACACCCGCCCCGACGAAGAACGCGGGTTCCTCCTGCGCTTCGTGCGCCTGTGGCTGCCGATCATCATCATCGTCGGCGGCCTGCTCGTCGGGATCATCGGCGGGACGGTCGAGGCCTGGGAGGGCGCGGGCCTCATCATCAGCGCCGGCCTGTCCGTCTGGCTGCTGAACATCCTCTTCCGCGTCGGCGTGCGTGGTGACAGCGACCGCAGCCGCGAGGAGGCCGCCCGCGAGCACTACGAGCGCACCGGACACTGGCCCGAGGACGACGCGTAGTTCCGGTGGCGGTCTCGGGCGCCAGCGACGTCGCCGCGCTCGCCGAGCGTGCCCGCGAGACGGGCCGCCTGGCGATCGACACCGAGTTCATGGGCGAGGGCCGCTACCGCCCGCTCCTGTGTCTCGTGCAGGTCGGCGTGACGAACCCCGACGACCCGCAGGGCCCCGCGCTCGTCGAGGTCCTTGACCCGCTCGAAGGCCCCCTGGACCCCGCGCCGCTGGCGGCGGTGCTCGCCGATCCGGCCGTGGAGGTCGTCCTGCACGCCGGGCGCCAGGACGTCCCCCTGCTGCGCCGCGAATGGCGCACCGAGCTGCGCAACGTCTTCGACACGCAGATCGCGGCCGGCTTTGCGGGCATGCGCGCCCAGCTCGGCTACGAGGCGCTGCTGAGCGACCTGCTCGGGGTGCGCCTGCGCAAGACGGCGAGCTTCACGCGCTGGGACACCCGTCCGCTGAGCGGCGAGCAGCTCGACTACGCCCGCGAGGACGTGCTCCACCTGCTCCAGGCCTCCGACGCGCTGCAGCGCCGCCTGCGAGCGGGCGGGCGGCTGGAATGGGCGCGCGAGGAGTGTCGCGGCCTCGAGGACGTCAGCGACGAGCGCCAGGTCGAGGCGATCTTCAACCGCCTGCCGCGGATCAACTCGCTGGATCCCTCGCAGCGCGCGGTCGCCTATGCACTGACGCAGTGGCGCGAGGACGCCGCCCGCCAGGAGGATCGCCCCGTGCAGTCGGTGCTCCCCGACGCCGCGCTCGTCGAGATCGCCAAGCGCCGGCCGCGCGACCTCGACCGGCTGCGCCAGATCCGCGGTCTGCACGAGGGCACCGTGCGCCGCCGCGGAAGGGCGCTCATCGACGAGGTCGCGCGCGGCCGCGAGCTGCCCCCGATCCCCGTCGAGGGCGAGCGCCCGCCGCCGAGCGACGCGCGCGACGCGGCGCTGATCGTGCTCGCCGAGGGCCTCGTGCGCACGCGCGCGGCCGAGGCGCGTCTGGCCTACGAGCTGCTCGCCGCGCGCGCCGACCTGCAGCGCGTCGTGACCGCCGTGCGGCTCGGGCTCGAGGAGCCCGACGTGCGGACGCTGCAGGGCTGGCGGCGCCGGCTCATCGGCGAGGAGCTGCTCGAGCTGCTCGCCGGCAGGCGCATGCTGCGCGTCGGCGACGCCCTCGACGTCATCGTCGACGAGTACCCCGGCTAGCGCTTGGGGGCGCGCTCGCCCAGCGCCTCGATCACGACGCGGGCGCCGGCCTCGATCGCCGCGGCAACCCTCGCGCGGTCCGTCTGCAGACGGCCGACGAGCGGCGTCCCGGCAGCCGGCGCAAGCTGCACGGCGCGGCCGGCGAGCGGCCCCCGCCCCTGCGCGGCGCCCGCGAGCGCGTCGGCCTCGGCGTCATAGCGCGCGGGCCGGGCACGGATCAGCTCGGGCAGTCGGCCGGGCAGGCGGCCGATCACGAGGTCCTCAGCGACGCCGTAGAGTCGGCCGCGTCGGCCCTTGCGGTACGCCGGGTCGCGTGAGCGCAGCGCGATCACGTGCGTGGCTCCCTCGGCCAGCGGCGTGGCCACCGGGATCGACTCGAGCAGGCCCCCGTCGGAGACCAGCGTCCCCCGGTAGCGCGCAGCCGCGCCGGCGAAGAACGGGATCGTCATGCCCGCGCGGACCGCTTCCAGCACCTCGCCCAGGTCGCCGAAGCCACGCAGGGTGCGCAGCCCGCCGTCATCGACGCCGGCGACGAGCACGCGCAGGTCCGGCCCCGGCCCGGCGCGGGGCATCGGCGGCCGCGCGCGCACCAGGCCCATAAGGTGATCCAGCGACACCACCGGCCTGCCGCGCAGCGGGCGTACCGGGTCGATGAACGCGCGCGTGCAGGCCTGGGACAGCACCGTGGCGGCGTCGCCCATCCGGCCCGCCGCCGCGTAGGCGGCGGCGAGGGCTCCGGCGGAGGTGCCGTAGACGCTGTCGGCCTGCGCCATCAGCCCCAGGCGCTCGAGCGCGAGCGCCATGCCGGTCGCCATCGAGACCGCCATGCCGCCGCCCTCGATCCCGATCGCCAGGTGCGCTCCGTCTGCGCGGCGTCCGTCGATCGCCCGGCGCACGAGCAGGCGCAGGCCGGGGTCGGCGATCGTCTCGGGGGCGCGCAGGCGCACAGTGTCGGGGATCACCGTGGTCACAGCAGCCGCAGCCGCCCGTCGATCCAGGGCTCGCGCCCGTGCAGCGCCAGGTGCACCGCGCGCACGCCGGCGATCGCGCCGGCCAGCAGCGGCGCGCGCCGCTGCTCGAGGTGGCCGACCGGCGGCGTGCCGGCGCGCGCGCGGATCGTCGCCAGGTACGGCGGGCCGGCGCCGTCGGCGGTGCGCGCAGCGAGCTCGGCGACGGCGCTGGCGTAGCGTCGCGGGCGGCTGTCGTAGCAGGCGACGAGCGCGGGGTTCACGCGCCGCAGCGCGCGGCCGACGAGCATCCGCTCCGGCGGCGAGGGCGCCCGCAGCTCCACCCCGAACGGGCGCGTCTGCAGGACCAGCACGTGTGTCGCGCCCGCCCGCAGGGCGGCACGGAACGGGATCGACTCGCTGACCGCCCCGTCGACGTAGTCGCGCCCGTCGACGCGCGCGCAGGTCCCGGCGATCCCCGGGACCATCGAGGTCGCGCGCAGCGCCGCGCGCAGCTCCGCGCGTGTGCGCATCCCCTCGAGCATGGTCGCGCTGGTGGTCTGCGCATCGGTTGCGACCGCCGCGAAGCGCACGCCCGTGGCGAGCACCCGCTCGCTGCGCTCGTCGCCGCGTCCGAGCGTCACCTCGTCGAGCAGGAAGTCGAGGTCCATCACCGGCCCGCGGCGCGCCAGCCCGCGGCGCAGGTCGATGAAGCGCCCGTCGGTGCACCCGTCGACGTACGCCAGCGCCGTGGTGGCGCCGAGCCCCGCGAGCATCCCGAAGCCGTTCGAGGCCCCCGCCGAGACGCCGACGACGAGGTCGAAGGCCCGCGCGAGGCCCAGCGCGTCCAGCGCGGTCGCCATGCCCGCCGAGACGACGCCGCGCATGCCGCCCCCCTCGATCGCGAGCGCCAGCACGTGAGGGTCCGTGCGCGCCCCGGGGCGGCTCGCGGTCGCCGCGCGCTCGGCGAGCAGCCGCACGACCGGGTGCCCGCGCAGATCGCCCGGGCCGTGGCGAACGGCCGCCTCCCCGCCCGGGTGGGCGCTCGGTTGTGGGCTCGGAACGGACATCTCAGATGCGACGGCCAGCGAGCGTACCCGCCCTGCAGCGACGCCGGGCGCAGGGCGCTGCTCTAGGCTCGGGGTGCGTCATGGCTTCGCCCGAGCACCCCCCTGCGCGCGCCGACGACGAGCGCCCCCTGCGCATCGCGCTCTCGCGCGCCGAGCACCACCGCCGGCGCCGGCGCGTTGCGCTGGTCGGCGCCCTGACGGCACTCGTGGCCCTCGTCGCCGTCGCCGCCACGAGCGCGGGCGGCTCCGGATCCTGGGACCCGGTCCGCCTGCGCGACGGCGCGATCGCCGAGCTTCCCAAGCTGCGTCTGGAGGCGCAGGTGCAGGCCGCCGCCGCGACGATCGCTCGCCGGCGGCGCGAGCGCCTGCGCGAGGACGCGGCGCTCACGAGCACCATGGCGCGTATGCCGTATGTGCGCCTGGCGGGCTCGCAGCACCGCGAGGTCGCGCTCACCTTCGACGACGGACCGGGGCCGTACACCGAGCGCGTCCTCGATGTCCTGCGGCGCGAGCACGTGCGCGCGACGTTCTTCACCGTCGGCATCCAGCTCGCGAACTTCCCGCTGGCGCTGCAGCGCGAGGTCGCCGAGGGCCACGAGATCGGCGACCACACGTGGAACCACCCCAATCTGACGCGCCTGTCGCCGCACGACGTCGCCACAGAGATCGGCAACGAGGCCGCGGCGCTCGAGCAGGCCGGCGTTCCCCGTCCGCGGCTGTTCCGCCCGCCCTACGGCGCCTTCGACGATGCCGTGCTCGCCTCGATCCGCCGCCAGCGCATGCTGACGGTGCTGTGGACGATCGACACGAGCGACTACGCGTCGGGCAGCCCCGTCGCGCTCGCGAAGTACGTCCTCGACAACGCCCGCCCCGGGGCGATCATCCTCCTGCACGACGCCGGCGGGAACCGCACCGCGACGGCCGACGCGCTGCCGCTGATCATCCGCGGGCTGCACCGGGCGCGCTACAAGATGGTCACGGTCCCGCGCCTGCTCCTGGACAACCCTCCCCCGATGGACCAGAGCTGGGTGCCGCGGGCGTCCGGCGCCTGAGCGTCCGCCGGCCTGCGGACGCTCACTGCCCCTCAGCGGATGATGTTCACCGCGCGCGCAGCGGCCAGCAGCACGGTCACCGCTGAGACGAGCGACTCGGCGAGCATCAGCGCCTTCATGCGGCGCGTCAGCGGCATGGAGTCGGTCGGGCTGAAGGCCAGCGCGTTGGTGAACGACACGTAGACGTAGTCGAACAGCCGAGGGTGCCAGCCGGCCTCGGCGAGCGTCGGGTTCTCGTCCTGCGGGAACTGCAGGTCGCGCGGGGGCGGCTCGGGCTGGCGCCGGCGTGCGGGCCCCCCGCGGTCGAGCTCCCAGAACAGGATCCCGAAGATGATGACGTTCGTGCTCCAGATCGTCGCGGCCTTCAGGAGCAGCTCGCCGCCGCTGCGCTCGTGCGTCGTGAGCAGGCCGGCGATGAGCAGGCCCAGGGCCGCGGCGTTCACGGCCGAGATGACGATCGTCAGGCCGAGCGCGAACCGCCGGCGCTCCCCCAGCTGCTCAAGGCGCCGCCGCGGCGCCGCGAGCGCGAGCGGCAGCAGCAGGGCAAGCTCGATCGCGACGGGGATGAGCCAGATCCATCCCGGCAGCCCGACCAGCGTCCAGCCCTCACCGAGGCTGACGGCCGCCAGAACGAGTTGCAGGAGGATGACGAGCGCGAGGGCGAGCGTCGCCTCGAAGCGCGACTCGACCTCTTCCTCGTGCTCCGCGGTCGCCTGCTCTGCGCCGTCCACGCGGTGATTGTCACCGACCGGTCGGCGGCTGGCCGCAGCTCGCTGCGGGCGCGTGCGGCGCCGGTCGTCGCAGGGCGCGGCAGGCCCTGGGATGCGCGCGGTCAGGACCCGATGACCTCGGCGACCTTCTCGCCACCCTCGTTCAGCGCATCGACGACGTCGTCGTAGTCACCCTTGTCGATCGCCTTCTGCACCTTCTTCGAGGCCTTACCGACGGCAGCGTCGACCCGGTCGAGATAGCGATCATCCACGACGGCCACGATCGCGCAAGAGCGCGGGGGAAGCCAGTCGTCGGCCGCGACGCTCGAGGCGATCCGCTTCTCCTCGTGGCGCTTGGCGATCTTGCCAGCAGCCGCGCCGATCCCCGCGCCGACGGCGGTGGCCGCCAGCAGGGGCGGCGCGAACAGACCCACGACCAGCCCCGCGACGCCGCCGACGGTGGCGCCGCCGCCCACCTGCCCGCCGCCGTGCTCGTCGACGCTCACCTTCCCCTGGGCGTCGCGGGACATCACGACCGACGCCACCACCGCGACATCGTCGAGGCGCTTGAGCGCCTTGTAGTCCTCCTTCGCCGCGGACGTGTCGTCACCGTAGGCGGCGACGTAGAGGTCGAGGTTCAGGTCGCTGTACTTGGCCATGCCACACGCTCCTCTCGGTCCTGTTGGCGCTGCGGGGGGCGCGCGAACCGCTGTGTCGCGTCCGCCGCTGTCGGCGCCCGGCGTGAACTGCCACGCACGCTATCGCGCCTCGTCCACCCGGTCCACCGGAACGGAGGCCGCCGGCCGGGAAGGTTGCGCGCCGCGCCGGCGTCCTTGCAGGAGACACCGAATCCAGGAGGCGCCTCATGCCCCGCACCGCAGCATTCCCGCTCGCCGCCGTTCCCGTCGTGCTCGCCGCGCTGCTCGTGAGCGCGTGCGGCAGCTCGAGCTCCGGCTCGGGCACGAGCGCGGGGGCCGCCGCGGCCGGCTACGGCGCTCCCGCGGCGACCACGCAGGAGGCGGCTGCCGCGACGACCGCCGCTGCGGCGCCGGCCGCGGCGGCCCGCGGGAGCTCGATGCTGCACCTGGCCGCCGACGCGAGTGGCGCGCTGAAGTTCAACACTCAGGCGCTCAGCGCGAAGGCCGGCAAGGTGTCGATCGTCATGCGAAACCCGTCGGGCAGCGGCCTGCCGCACGGGATCGCGATCGAGGGCAACGGCGTCGACAAGGACGGCCCGACCGTCCAGCCGGGCGGGACGTCGACCGACACGGTCACGCTGAAGCCCGGGACCTACACGTTCTACTGCCCCGTGCCCGGCCACAAGGCCGCCGGCATGAAGGGGACGCTGACCGTCACCTGATCCTCCCGCCGCGGTCGCGCCGGCACACGAGGCGCTCTCACGCCGGCGCGGCCTGCGCCACCCCGACGACCAGCGGGCTGATGAACGACGGCACATGCGTCAGCGTGTCGCGCTCGACGCGCGTGACCTGGAAGCCCGCGCCGCGGATGCCGTCGAGCGTCGGGCGGTTGCAGTGGCACCCATGTGCCACGCGCCGGTTGATGGGCAGCATCCGGTCCTGCTTGCGAGCCAGCTTCGGGTCGTCCGAGCGCACGTGCTCGATGAACAGCAGGCGCCCATCCGGGCGCAGCACGCGCCGCAGCTCGCGCAGCGCGCGCGGCTGGTCGTCGACCGTGCAGAGCACAAGCGTCGAAACCGCGACGTCGAAGCTCGCGTCCTCGAACGGCAGGTCCTCCGCGGGCGCGCGAAGCAGCCGCGCCTCGGGCGCCTGCACGTGCAGGCGCCGCTCGAGCCGGCGGACCATCGGCTTCTCCGGCTCGGTGATCGTCAGGCTGCGCACCCCGTCGCCGTAGTGCTGGAGGTTCGCGCCCGTGCCGCCGCCGATCTCCAGAACATCGCCGTGCGCCCCGGCGAGCAGGTCGCCGCGCCATGGGCGCAGGCATGCCTCCTCGGTCCGCGCGGTCATGCGGTCGTACATCGCTGCGAAGACCGAACCCCAGATGCTCATCTCATCGCCTCCCCGGCGCGTCGCCAACGTGTGAAGGAGACGCTAGATCCGGGAGGGCCGGCCGTCATGGGGTGTTCGCCCCATCTTCGAGCGAGCCCGGCGCCGCGCCGTCGTCCGGCAGCAGGCCGTTGCGCACGGCGAAGAGGCCGGCCGCCGCTCTGCTGGAGACGCCGAGCTTCGCGTAGATGTGCTCGACGTGGTTGCCTGCGGTCTTGGGCGAGATCACGAGTCGTGCCGCGATCTCGCGGTTCGAGCGGCCCACCGCCAGCAGCCGCAGCACCTCGACCTCGCGCGCGGTGAGCCCCGCGGGGCCCGCACGCCGGCGTGCGGGACGGTGGCCGGCCGCCTCCAGCACCGCGCCGACGGCGTCGGCGTCCATGCGCCCCGCGCGGACCTCCGCGCGCAGCGCCGCGGACGCCTCGGCGCGCGAGCGCGGCTCGCGGTAAGGCCGCGGCTCGCGCATCGCCTGGTAGGCATCGGCGGCGCCCAGGACCCGGGCGGCGCGCGGAATCGCCGAGCCCGACAGGCCGCGCGGGTACCCGGAGCCATCGAGGCGCTCGCGGTGCATCGCGGCGACCGCGCCCAGCGGCGCCAGGGCCGCGGACTGCTGGAGCATGCGCTCGGTGATGTACAGGTGCATTCGCACGCGCTCCCACTCCCCCGCGCCCAGCGGCCCGGGCTTGTCCCAGATCGCGTTGGACACCCCGAGGCGCCCGAGGTCGTGGACGAGCCCTGCGCGGCGCAGGCTCTCGACCTCCTCTGCCGGGAGGCCGAGGCGCTCGCCGGCGCCGGCGGCCAGCCGCGCCACCGCCTGCGAGTGGCCGAGCGCGAACGGGGACTTGAGGTCGGCGAAGTTCGCGATCGCCACGAGTGCGGCGTCGAAGCGCTCGCCCGTGACCACCCTGGCGAGCGAGGGCTCCGCGTCGATCACGGCCGGCCACGCGCCGACTGCGTCCACGTCGCCGAAGATCGCCTCGGGCTCGGCGCACACGAGCGCGGCAAGGCGCGGGTCGAACTGGCGCCCGCTGCGCCGTCGCGCCAGGTCCGTCGCCGCCGGGATGCCGCCCAGCCGGTGGGCGACCTCGGCGAACTCGGCGAGCTGCGCGATGCGTGAGGCGATCGGGATCGCCTCACCGCGGCGGCCGCCCGGCCAGCCGCGCCCGTCCCACTGCTCGTAGGCGCCGCCGAGCGCCTCGACGACCCCGTCGCTGAGCCCCAGCTCAGCCGCAAGCGCCTGCGCCATCGCGGCGTGCCGGGCGATCATCCCGTCCAGCGAGCGGCGGCCGGCGAGCATGAACTCGACGCCGACGCGCATCCGCCGCAGCGGCGGATTGCCCGCGCCGATCCGTCGCACCCCCGCCGCGGCGGCCCGCAGGCTGCGCAGCTCGTGGTCGTACTTGTCGGACTTCAGAGCGATGTCGTCGCCGAACCAGCGCGCCTGCTCATAGGCGTCGGTGTGGCAGCCGACCATGATCAGCAGCGCCGTGTAGTAGACGACCGCGCGCGCCTCGTCGTCAAGCCCGCGCAGCTCGGCGAGCCGCAGCGCGATCAGGCACTGACGCAGCGCGTGCTCCATCGGCTGTCCGAATCCCAGATCCACCCCGAGTGACAGGGCGGCGACGAGCTCGGCCAGGCGGACATGCGTGCGAGCGACAGGCTGGCTCACGGTGCGACGGTAGCGCCGCCGCGCGCCGGGCGCGACTCGCCGCCCGGGCGCTGCGTCAGGATGCGCACCCACGTGCGCTCCCCGGCCCCCGACACGACCCGCGATGCCGGCTGACCGGCGCGAGCTCGCGGCGATCTTCGCCGGCGGCTTCCTCGGGGCGGCGACCCGCGCGGAGGTCGGCGTCGCGCTGCCCCACACGCCCGGGTCGTGGCCCTGGGCGACGTTCCTCGTGAACGTCGCGGGCGCCTTCCTGCTCGGCTACCTCGCGACGCGCCTGCAGGAGCGCCTGCCGCTCTCGGCCTACCGGCGGCCGTTCCTGGGGACCGGCGTCTGCGGCGCGCTGACGACCTTTTCGGCGATGCAGCTCGAGTTGCTGCAGATGCTCGACCGCGGCCGACTCGCGCTGGCCGCGCTGTACGCCGGGTCGAGCATCCTGGCCGGGTTCCTCGGCGTCGCGGTGGCGACGAACATCGTGCGGCGGGCCACGGTGGGCGCGTGAGCCCCGGCATGCTGCTCGCCGTCGGGCTGATCGGCGGCGTCGGCGCGGTCGGCCGCTTCCTGCTCGACGGATCGGTCGCCCGCCGCGCCGGCCGTGCGTTCCCGTTCGGGACGCTGGCGGTGAACCTCAGCGGCGCGTTCGCCCTCGGGCTGCTCGTGGGCCTGGCGCTCGGCACCGACGCCTACCGGCTGCTGGCCACGGGATTCGTGGGCGCCTACACGACATTCAGTACGTGGGCGCTGGAGAGCCACCGGCTCGGCGAGGACGGCGAGGCCGGACTCGGGACGCTGAACCTCTTGGTGAGCCTCGCGCTCGGGCTCGCGGTCACCTGGCTGGGCCGCAGGATCGGCGCCTCGCTGTGATCGACGACGCCCTGAAGCTGACCGCCTATCTGGGCGAGCGCGACCGCGCGGACGGCGGGTACCTCGCCGACGTGTTCACGCGCCTCTATGCCCGCCACGAGCTGCGCGCGAGCGTGCTGATGCGCGGGGTCGAGGGGTTCGGCGCCAAGCACCAGCTGCGCACCGACCGGCTGCTTACGCTCTCCGAGGACCTACCGCTCGTGTCGGTCGCCGTCGATGCGCGCCCACGGATCGAGTCAGTCGCGACCGAGCTCGCCGCACTGCGCTTCAGCGGGCTCGTGACGCTCGAGCGCGCGCGGCTGGTCACCGCAGCGCTGGACGCGCCGCCGGCGCTGCGCGGAGACACGAAGCTCACCGTGTACCTCGGCCGCCAGGAGCGCGCGGGCGGCGGCCTCGCATACCGCACGGTCGTCGAGCTCCTGCACGCGCGCGGGATCGCGGGCGCCACCGTGCTGCTCGGCGTCGACGGCACGGCGCACGGCGCGCGCCGGCGAGCCGGGTTCTTCAGCCGCAACCGCGCGGTGCCGCTGATGGTGATCGCGATCGGCGCCGGCGAGCGCATCGCCGCGGTGCTCCCGGACCTGACCTCGATGCTCGCGCGCCCGCTGCTGACGCTCGAGCGCGTGCGCCTGCTCAAACGCGACGGCGAGCGGCTCGGCACGCTGCACGAGCCCGCGCCCAGCGACCCGTCGGGCCTGGGCATCTGGCAGAAGCTCATGGTCTACGCCGGCGAGCAGTCGCGGCACGGCGGCCACCCGCTGGGCCCGCAGCTGGTGCGGCGCCTGCGCGCTGCCGGCGCCCCGGGCGCCACGAGCCTGCGGGGCATCTGGGGCTACCACGGCGACCACAACCCGCACGGCGACACGTTCCTGCAGCTGCGCCGCAGGGTGCCGGTCGTGACCGTCGTGATCGACACGCCCGAGCGGATCGGCGCGTGGATGGCGATCGTGGACGAGCTGACCGACGAGGCCGGCCTGGTCACGAGCGAGCTTGTCCCCGCGTTCCGGGCGACATCGGGGGGGCTCGAGCGCGGCGGGCTGCGCCTCGCGCGGCCCTGACGGCGCGCTACCGGCCCGCGCGCAGGACCGACCAGGACAGCGCGCCCGCCACCGCCGCCGGCATGACCCACCAGGCAGCCGCGCCACCGGCGGCGAGCAGCGCCGTGACGCCGAGCGCGATCACGACGACCCCCGCGATCACGGGATCGTCGCCGACGATGAAGTCGTAGAGGAACGCCATGAACGCCCGCACGCGGCTCACGCCCGCACCTCGCTCCCGCCCACGGCGCCGATGCGCGAGTGCCGGCGCCGCAGCGTCGCGACGAGCGCCAGCGAGACGAGCAGCGTGAAGGCGACCAGGACTGGGATCGCCCCGTCGCCCCCGGGCCAGCTCGCCCCCGCGCCCTCGGCGCCCCAGAACATCCCGAAGCTCGTGAGCATCACGCCCACCGCGTACTTCAAGGTGTTCTCGGGGACGCGGCTCAGCGGACGATGCGCGATCACGCCGGCGGTCACGACCGCCGCGACAGCCGCGAGCGCCGCGACCACCGCGAGCGGGACGTTCTGCTGGTTGCTGCCGAAGGTCACGACGATGAAGGCGACCTCCAGGCCCTCGAGCAGGACGCCTTTGAAGCTGACGGTGAACCCGAACGCGTCCAGGCCCTGCGCCGCCACGGGCAGGCCGCCCAGCTCCGCGACCTCCTCGGCGTAGATCGCGTCCTCGTCGTGCAGCGCCTTGAAGCCGCTCGCCCGCAGGATCGCCTTGCGCAGCCACTGCAGGCCGAAGACGAGCAGGAGCCCGCCGACCACCAGGCGCAGCGCGCTGAGCGGCAGCGCGGTGAGCGCGGGCCCCATCAGCGCGACGAACGCAGCGAGGGCCGCGAGCGCCGCCGCCACCCCCGCCCACGCCGAGCGCCAGCCGCGGGTGATGCCGGCGGCGAGCACGATCGTGACCGCCTCGACACCCTCCACGGCGCACGCGAGGAACACGGAGGCGAACAGCAGGGCGTCGTGGCTCATGGCGCGCGCGCTCGACGATACTGCGCGGCCCTCAGAGACCGAACCAGCGCGCCCGGCGGCTCGAGCCGAAGTGCTCCTTCTCGGCGACCAGCGCCGCGCTCGGTGCGTTGAAGACGCCGGTGCGCTCCGGCCCGGAGAGGAAGTCGATGTCCACGCGCGCGACGCGGCCACGCCCGAACTCGACGTAGCACGAGCCGCGCCCGTCGTACGGTCCGGGCTCCTCCCCGCCCTGCCACTGCGCGATCAGGTGGCGCGCGACAACACGGCCCGCCCCCTCGGCGAAGACCCCCGCCTTCGGCACACCGGCGGTCGCCACGTCGCCGACCGCGTACACGCCGTCGAAGCGGGTGCGCAGCGTCGCCGAGTCGACCGGGACGTAGCCGTCCTCGGTGATCCCGGCCGCGATGACGACGTCCGGAGCGCGGTGGCGCGGGACGCCGAGGAAGAGGTCGAACGGCAGGTGCGAGCCGTCGTCGAGCACGGCGGCGCGCTCGCTCCGGTCGATCGCCTGCACGCGCCTGCCGAGGATCACCTCGATGTCACGTGCGGCGAACTCGGCCATCAGGGCCGCGGAGGTCTCCGGCGAGGGCGGCACCGGGGACGGCAGCGGGATCACGAACGAGATGCGGCACGCGTCGCGCACGCCGCGCGCGACCAGCTCGTCGTGCAGCAGCAGCGCGCACTCGCTCGGCGCCGGCGGGCACTTGAACGGCGCGTCGCAGACGCCGATCACCGCGTGGCCGGAGGAGAACTCGCGCACGAGCGGGGCGAGCCGCTCGGCGCCGGCCACCGAGTAGAACTCGTTCGCGCCCTCGGCGAGCCCGGGTGTGCCGGCGATGTCGTAGTCGGCGCCGAGCGCGATCACGAGCACGTCGCCCTCGTGCACCCCGGCGTCGGTGCGCACGCGCCGCGCCTCGGGGTCGATCTCGGTGATCGTCTCGCGCAGCACCCGGACGCCCGGCATCGCGATGTTCGTGTACGGCAGCCGCACGGCTTCGGGCGTCGTGCGCCCGAACATAACGTCGAGCTTCGAGTACCCGAACACGAACGCGTCGCTGCGGTCGATGACGGTCACCTCGACGCCGTCGCCGAACGCCTCGGAGAGCATCGTGCTGAGCTCGAGGCCTCCGAAGCCGGCACCGAGGATCAGGACGCGGCGGCTCATCGTGCCACCCTAACCGCTGGCGGCGGCACGGCGGGGTTGACCGTGCCGGGCCGCGATGGCAGGCTCGGCGCGTGGGGGACGTCACGATCGACGCGCGCTTCTGCGGCCCGGCGGACAGCGCGAACGGCGGCTACGCCTGCGCCCTGGCCGCGCGCTGGGTGCACGGACCCGCGGAGGTCACGCTCCGGGTGCCGCCGCCGCTCGGTCGTCCGCTCACCGTCCGGCGCGAGGACGAGGGTCGCGTCCTGCTGCTCGACGGCGAGCTCGTCGTCGCCGAGGCCGGGCCCGCGACGCCGGTGGTCGATGTGCCGGAGGCGGTCTCGCCGGCCGACGCCGCGCTGGCCGCAGCCCGCTACCCCTGGCGAGCGGCCCACCCCTACCCGCGCTGCTTCGTCTGCGGCATCGAGCGCCCGCCGGGCGACGGGCTGCGGATCTTCCCCGGCCCGGTCGCGGGCCGCCGGCTCTACGCGGCGCCCTGGACGCCGGACCCCGAGCTGGCCGATGGCGACGGCATCGTGCGCGAGGAGTTCGTCTGGTGTGCGCTCGACTGCCCCAGCGGGATCGTCACGACCGTGTGGCCCGGCCTCGGGCGCCCGATCCTCGGGCGACTGGCCGCCGACCTGCGCCTGCCCGTGCACGCAGGGGCGCCGCACGTCGTCCAGGCCTGGCCGATCGACCGGGACGGGCGCAAGCTCCACACCGCGAGCGCCCTCTTCACCGCCGGCGGCGAGCTCTGCGGCGTGGCGCGCGCGACGTGGATCGAGGTGCTCGAGCGGGGCTGAGCGACGCAGGCGGCGGGGTCACTGCGTCGCGCTGTCCGTCCGGGTCACGCCGGACGGCGCGGAAGCTCGCGGCCGTGGCCTGGCCGGGCACCCGGGTCGACTTCCTCCCGCATAGCGAGCGTTTCTCGCACCGACCCGGGAACAGGCCGAGACCGTAGCTGACCCCGAAGGGATCCGGGTTCTTCCCGGTGTGCGGCGGCACCGACGCCGCGTATGGTCGGCGGTGATGCAGAACCGCCCAGCCGCATTCCTCACCGCCTACCTCGCGGAGCGCGATGTCGTCGTCTCCGACATCTCACGGCTCTCAGACGGCAGCTACGAGGTCTGGGCACAGGGCCAGCGCGTCAACGTCGGGGCCCCGGCCACGGCGGGCGAGGTCCGCGCCTGGGCGCAGGAGGCGGCCGACCGGGTGGTCGCGCGGCTCGGCAACCGGATGCTCCCTCGCTAGCGCTCAGCCGGTCCGGCGGATCGCGGGCAGGGTGTACGTCCCGTCGAGGATCGCCGCTTCGGGCTGGTACATGCGCATGACCGGCCGGAAGGCTCCTTCGGGCGTCGGCAGCCAGTTGGGCTCCTTGGCGGGGCCCGGGGAGTCCGCCTGCAGGTAGATCGTGACGCTGCCGTCGTCGGCGGTGCGCAGGCCCGGCGTGCGGTCGCCGATCGAGTAGCGCTCGATCGCGTTGGCGACGAGGTAGAAGTCGGGCACGCTGTACATCGTCAGCGACCAGAAGGCGTCGACCGGCGGCGGCGTCTGCAGCCGCAGCTCGTAGCGATGCGAGCCGTCCAGCGTATTGCCGTCCGCGTCGACCCAGACGAGCGCGTAGTCGGCCTCGTAGCCGTGGTTGCCCCACAGCCCCGCGCGGGCGACCACGGCGCGCGTCACATACGCCGTCTTGCGATCGGCGATCTTCCACTGCGGGGCGTCGATCGTGCCGACCTCGAAGTGGTCGACGTTGTAGTCGAACAGGTGGGCCGCGTGCTGCCAGCCCTCCGGCGTCGCCTGGATGCGTTTGCCCAGCGCCTCGATCTGCTCCTGGCCGGCCTTCTGGCCCGCGATCAGGACCGCGGCCCGTTCCTCGTCGAGGCCGGCGAAGGGCGACGTGAGCCCGGTGAGCCCGAGCTGCTCGCACAGCTCCAGGAACGGCGCGTCAGCCGCCGGGGGCGGGAACGCCTGCAGCGACACGCGGAAGCGCTCCCACCAGGCGAGGTCCTCGCCGACGGCAGGATCGGGCGCCGGGATGCCCTGTGCCGGCCCGGGCGAGCCGGCGAGCTGCGTCAGCGTGAGCTGGTCCTGCAGCGCATGGACGGCGGGAAGATCGGGGTCCCCGTCGACCTGGACGCGCCCGACGATCACGAAGACCCCGGTGGGGGCGCGCACGACCTGCATCCCCTCCGGGACCACGCCGTCGTAGCCGTGCTCGGCGAGCAGGAACCGGCCCTCGCCGGTCCCGGTCGCGCGCCGTCCGATGTACGCGAAGTTGTTCGACCAGGCGTCGACGAACTGCAGGACGTAGTAGCGGTCCGCCGTGTCGGGGACATGCAGCACGAGCGGCCCCTGCCGCACGTCGCAGACGGCGATCGAGTAACAGGTGTCGTTGTTCGGCGAGACGAACTTGAACCCCGCCCCGGCGAGCTCGCGCGCGTGGCCGAACGCGTTGTAGGGCGCCTGCATCGGGAACTTGCTGCCGCCCGCGACGAACGCGGCCATCTCGTGCAGGCCGTAGACGAGCGGGTAGCCGTAGATGTACGCCTCGGCCGCGAGCTTGGCCTTCTCTGTCACCGTCTGGTCCTGCGCATCCGCTGCCATCCCGCTCCGTTGATCGATCGCGCGACACCGTACGGGGCCCGGGCGAGGAAGGCCTCGGCCAGATCGGCCGAACCGCCGCGACGATCTCGAACCTATGCTCCGGGGACATGACGATTCAGCGGATGGACAACGTGCTCATCGTTGTCGACGACCTCGAGGCGGCCAAGGCGTTCTTCGCCGAGCTCGGGATGGAGCTGGAAGGCGAGACAGCAGTCGAGGGGCGCTGGGTGGACCAAGTCGTCGGACTCAACGGCGTCCGTGCCGACATCGCCATGATGCGGACCCCGGACGGCCACAGCCGGGTCGAGCTGTCGAAGTTCCACACGCCGCCCGCGGTCAGAGCCGAGCCGGAACGTGCGCCGGCGAACGCGCTGGGCATACGCCGCATCATGTTCGCTGTCGACGACATCGACGACGTCGTTGCCCGCCTGCGCAGCCATGGTGCCGAACTGGTCGGCGAGATCGCGCGGTACGAGGACCACTACCGGCTCTGCTTCCTGCGTGGCCCCGAGGGCATCATCATCGGACTGGCCGAGCAGCTCGGCTGAGCCTCGACAGCTCATCGTCGACATGACGCACGATTGGCAACCCGCTGGTACGTGATCGTCGGGGAGGGTTTCTGATGCGCAGCGTGACCTATTCGATGGGCGTCTCACTTGACGGCTACATCGCCGGACCGGACGGCGACTTCAACTGGACGGCGCCCGACGAGGAGGTCTTTCGCTTCGTCACCGACGAGATACGAGGGGTTGGCGTGCACCTGTTGGGACGGCGGCTGTACGAGACGATGCTCTACTGGGAGACCGCCGACCAGGATCCATCGCTCGACGGCTCAATGCTCGAGTGGGCCGCGATCTGGAAGTCGCTCCCCAAGGTGGTGTTCTCCACCACGCTGTCGGCGGTGCAGGGCAATGCCCGCCTGGCCTCCGGCGGGCTGGCGGAGGAGATCGGGCGGTTGCGAGCCGAGCCGGGAGAGGGCGACATCGCGATCGGCGGCGCCACGCTCGCCGCCGAGGCGGCCGCGTTGGGCCTGATCGACGAGTACCGGCCCAGGGTCTACCCGGTGCTGGTCGGCGGTGGCATTCCGTACTTCCCCCAGCGCGAGCGCCGGGTGGATCTCGAACTCCTGGAGACCC
>Ga0335071_10003262_pt1 | contig 17186 bp, 11 predicted proteins | sample Lox_Sample_15_FD_206724 | JGI IMG/M metagenome (GOLD analysis project Ga0335071, IMG submission 206724) | Soil microbial communities from Loxahatchee National Wildlife Refuge, Florida, United States - Lox_Sample_1.5 | ecosystem: Environmental > Terrestrial > Soil > Wetlands | place: USA... | reverse complement strand
GCGCGTTTAATCGCCTCATTGTCTGCCATGACCTTCGGCAGGTCAGAGGCCAGGGACGTATGTACGCGAATCCCATCCATCCGGCCGTCAAACATGAAAAGCGCGTTTCCAATGATCTCGTTGATATCGGCCGGTTGTGGCTTTGCAACCGGGAAGCGCGCCAGCGTCGAGAATTCGTCGACGAGGCGACGCACAGTCTCCACGGCGCCCGCGATCGTCTCCGCGCAGGTGCGTAAAACGGAGGACGTGCTATCGCTCGGGTTGGCGCGGTCCAGATGGCGCTGGATGCGCTCGGCCGAGAGAGCTATGGGAGTAAGAGGATTCTTAATCTCGTGAGCAACACGGCGAGCTACTTCCCGCCAGGCCGCCTGCTTTTGCGCCTTCAGCAGGTCGGATAAATCTTCAAAGACGACCACGTATCCGGCGCGCTCGCCTTGACGCCGTAGAGGCGCGACGGTGACGGCGACGTTCAACGAACCGAGCGACAGCGGCATCGCCATCTGGCTGGTGGTGAAGCCCATGCGGTCCGCTCGCCGCAGTAACGGTTCAAAGTCCTCGAGCACGTCTGCCGGGAATACCTCTGCCACGGACGCACCGAGGGGAAGCATGTTCGTATCGTTTTGGGCTCCTTCGGGGTGGAACATGCGCTGCAGCGCCTGATTCCTGTGGGTCACGCGCAAGTTCGCGTCCAGCGAGAGAACGCCCGTTGGGATACTTTCGAGGATGATTTCCATTTGGCGCCGGCGCTGGTCGAGTTCTGTGTTCGCCACGGCCAGATCGCGAGTGGAAGATTCCAACTGGCGTCGGCTGGCCTCGAGTTCCTCGGCCATCCGGTTGAACGACTGCACGAAGTCACCAATCTCGTCGGCAGCTCGGACGTCCACACGGTAGTCGAGACGGCCGCGGGAAATTTCCTGGGTGGCCTCCGCAAGCGCGGCCAATGGACGGGTAACCAGCTTTGCCAGGAAAAGAGCGAGCCATGTCGTCACGAACAATACGATCATCGTGAGCAGCAGCAGCAGACCAATGTAGGTCTGCCGCACGCGGCGGCGTTCTCGGCTCCACTGGAAATAGCGCTGTTGACTCGCCTCGACCTGCCGCACCGTTTGAGAAAAATCAGGCGGCAGAGGAATTGCAACCAGGATGGTGCCTCCACCCTGGACGGATGCAGCGCCCAGCGTGTAATCCCTGTCGCGCCAGGTGATCTGAGTGGGGTTACCGGCCACTACGTTCGCGAGAGGGAGTGTTCCTTTCAACACAGGCCATGGGGCCGGAATGTTGAAACTGGCTTCGGCGTTGCCATCGCGCAAGGCTAGAGCGAATCCGCCCTGCAACGTAATCTCGTGACGCTGAAATTCGCTGACCAGCCCCGCCGAGCCATGCCCCGAAAATGCACGTTCGGCGTCCGGAGACGCGGCGATGGCGGCAGCCTCCGCATCGGCATTCTGATGCGCGTATTTCGTTGCGAGAGAAGTGATCGCCTGAGTATCCGACCGGACCTCCTCTACGGGAGTGGAAAACCATTTATCAATCGACCGGTTCATCAGGCCATACGCGAACCAGTACATGACCATCACAGGCACGAAAGAGAGGAGCAGCGCGCCCGCCACCATGCGCGTGCGGAATTTCGAGCCCAGCACTCCCATGCGGCGCTCGGCAAACAGCTTCAGCAAGTTACGCGCCAGCACGAACGTAAGCGCTACAAACAGGAGCGAGATCAACAGCGAAAGCGCATAGAAAATGATCGCTTGCTGATTCGTGTCCGCTTGCAGGATGGTGTTGTTAAACGCCGTTTGCGAAGCGAGCACAACGAACAGTAGAACGACTGCGATTGCCAGCAGAATGATGACTTGCTTCCTCTTGGATCCTTCCGGCAAACGGGTTGGGGCAGGGGAACTCACGCGATTCACGGCAGTGCGACTCAGAAAATTTCTCTTATTAGGCCATTATAGATGCAGAAAAGGGCCTCAGGACGCGGCCAAAGCGGTTAGTGGGAGACTTTATGCCCGGACGAGAGTTCGTTGAGTACGGCGTCGTATGCAGGTTTTGGTTTGTAGTTGCGGTCGAAGAGCAACGCTGCGCCGCGGGTGCCATGCGAGTGGGAGCCGATCCATGAGTACTTGTCGGTGAATCCCCAGGTTTGAAGAGCAGCGCATCCAGGATTCTGCAGGCAGGCGCGAACGACTGAGGTGTAGACTGCGGCTTGCCGCTGCAGGTCTTCCGGTTGAGGCTCGCCACGAGAGTTCAGGGCCAGAGACACATCGAGTTCCGTGATGTGAACTTGCAACCCCAGTTTCGTTAGCCGCGCAATGTTCGCGGCCAACGCACCCGTATCGTACTCGAGAGTAGAGATGTGCATCTGCAACCCGACGCCATCGATCGGCACGCGACGGTCTTTGAAATCCTTAAGCATGGCAAATACCACGTCAGATTTCGTACCGAGGCCCTCTGCTCCGTTGTCGTTGTAGAAGAGTAGGGCTGGCGGATCGGCTTCACGGGCCCAGCGGAGTGCTTGTTCGATGTAGCCAGTCCCCTTGTCTGCGAGACCGATACCGGGCTTGTTGTACCAGATGGAATCACGTAGCTTGCCATTCTCGTCGATGGCCTCATTGACCACATCCCAGGCGAAGACCTGCCCGGCGTAGTGCTTCATCACAGTCGTAATGTGGCGGTGCATGAGGGCAGAGAGTCGCTCGGAAGAGAAGTGTCCAGCCTCTAGCCACACTGGATTGTCGTGACCCCACACCAGGCAATGGCCACGGACTTTCATTCCGTGAGCCTGTGCGAAACGTACGACGGTATCACCATCGCTGAAATCAAATCGGTCGAGTGTTGGACGCAGGGTCCACCACTTCAGGGCATCTTCTGGTTCGATCATGTTGAATTCGCGAGCCAACGTTGCGGAGTAAGCCGGCTCCCGGAAGAGAGATGGACGCACAGCGGTGCCTACGAGCAGTTCAGAAGTGGCCGCATCGCGCAACGTATGAGGAGTGGCAACGGCAAAGACCACTGTCGCCGTCGCTAGCGCCGTGCAAAGGCTGATGCGCAACTGCATTGCACCATCTTAAGCCTACGCGCTTAGGCCTTAGCAGCGAGAGTCTTGGGCGCGAGAGCAGTTGGAGCTGCCGCTTGCGTGAGCTTGGCGCTGAGTTCGGCTGTAACGTCTTTGCCGCCCTTGAAATTGGTCACCAATGCCTGAATCGTAAAGATCGGCCCCCACGGGATTCCCCACCAGCCGGCAACAAGACTAAGCAGAGTCCAGGGCAGACCTTTCTTCAATGCGCTCTCCCCTGCCGGGATGAAATAGACATCAGAGGAACGACGAAAGCTTAGGACAAGGATCGAAATGGCGTATTGATAAAACACCAACTTTGCGCCGCGTTGTAGTTCGAACTGCAGGCGATCAGGCGACATACCCTCGATGCCGACAATCTTCATGATGCTCTCCTTGGGGGATGCGTAATTTTAAGAAGGAGAATGGGGCCGGTAAAGCAACCAAAGGTGTATGCCCTGGAGTGGGACAAGTCATCTGGCGGGAAGGTACTTCTGAAGAGGGCATCCGTCGCAGGCTGGTTTCGTCTTGCGGCAGAAGTTCTTACCCACTCCGACAATGAGTCCATGCATCTCGTTGTAGACCTGTACGAGCGCTGTGCGATGCGCTGTGCTCATCGCGGAAGGCGGATGCGATGCACCCCGAATACCGGTCGCAAGCGCGTGTTTCTCGTCGCCCGGGCTCTGTTCCACCCTGTCTGCGATTGGGCCAAGCGAAATCTGAAACAAATGCCGGATCTGTTCGTAGTCTGTCTTCTCGGGGAGTATTCCGTGACGGTCCAGAATGCGCCGAGTGTATGCATCGACGACGAATACCGGGTGATTCCCCGCGTACAGCAGGATGGAGTCCGCGGTCTCGGGCCCCACACCGTTCAAGGCCAAGAGTTCCTGCCGGAGCTTCTCTGTAGGTTGAGAGAAGAGGTTGTCGAGTGACCCTTCATACCGCGCATCCAGAAACGCGACAAATGTCTTCAAACGCGCCGCTTTTTGCCGGAAGTACCCGGACGGCCGGATGAGCCGCTCGAGCCTGGAACGTCGGATGTTTCGAATCCCATCGACGGTCAACATCCCAGCGTCGCGCAGATTCGACAATGCCTGTTCCACATTCGTCCAAGCGGTGTTCTGTGTGAGGTACGCACCGACGATCACCTCGAATTGCGTCTCAGCCGGCCACCAATGCTGCTGGCCCCAGCTCCGATAGAGCGCGGCATAGTAATCCCGTATCTCTTCCTCCTGATTTCTATGGGGAACCTTCACGGGCATCGCCTCAGTTTAGCGAAGCGCGGCCAGGAAGTGCGTCAGGTACGCCAGGCCCCTCGAATCAGGCTTACTGAAGTGCATGTACCTGAGTTGAATTCCTGGTCGAGCACTGCCGGAAAGCCGCGAATTTGGGGCTTTTCTCAGTGGAACGGCCGCATCCGCAGCCAAGGTCAAGTACTTAAGTAAGTAGTCGAGTAATTCACTTGCGGTGACAATTTATGTCAACGCGAATGAGCTGCACTCTCTCCCATTGTCCGCAGCCCTTTGCGCCATTGCCCTGCCTCAATGCCGGGCAGTCGTTCCATCTACGTGGTCAGGAGATCTGCGTATGTCGCAACGGCTGGGTGATCTTCTCGTAAAAGAGAAAATCATCACACCAGAGCAGTTGGAACAGGCGAACAAGGTTCAGAAGGAGCAGAACTGCCGCTTGGGCTCTGCCCTGGTGAAGCTCGGCTTTCTGACCGACGAAGACGTCACAAACTTCCTCTCGCGCCAATATGGCGTGCCAGCCATCAATCTCTCGTATTTCGAAATTGACCCAGCCGTCGTCAAGCTGATTCCTTTCGAGACTGCCAAGCGCTACCAGATTCTGCCGCTCAGCCGGGTAGGGGCATCGCTCACCATCGCCATGGTCGATCCGACGAACGTGTTCGCCATGGACGACATCAAGTTCATGACCGGATTCAATATCGAGCCGGTCGTCGCCTCGGAGAGCTCAATCCTCGCGGGCATAGATAAAGCGTACGGCGCGAGCAAGGAAGAGGACCTGGAATCCGTCATGCAGTCGATGACGGAGATGAGCGATGAAGATGTTGAACTGCAGGCCGAATCTGAGGAGATGGGCCTGTCGGAGCTGGAGAAGGCAGCTGACGAGGCTCCTGTCGTCAAGCTGGTGAACGTTATTTTGAGTGATGCCGTAAAGCGGGGTGCCAGCGACATCCATATAGAGCCCTACGAAAAAGAGTTCCGCGTCCGCTTCCGCATTGACGGCGTGCTGCAGTCCATCATGTCTCCACCAATGAAATTGCGGGATGCCATCACGTCTCGTATCAAGATCATGTCGAAGCTGGACATCAGCGAAAAACGCCTGCCGCAGGACGGTCGCATCATGCTGAAGATGAACATCGGCGGCCGCAAAAAGCAGCTCGACTTCCGCGTCAGCACGCTTCCCGTGCTCTGGGGCGAAAAGATCGTCCTCCGGCTGCTCGATAAAGAGAATCTGCGGCTCGACATGACCAAGCTCGGTTTTGAGCCCGAATCGCTGGTGAAATTCGAAAAAGCCATCTTGAAGCCCTACGGAATGGTGTTGGTGACCGGGCCGACGGGATCAGGGAAGACCAACACTCTGTACTCCTCGATCTCCCGCTTGAATCAGCCGGACACCAACATCATGACGGCTGAGGATCCGGTCGAATTCCAGTTGGGCGGCGTCAATCAGGTGCAGATGAAGGAGCAGATCGGATTGAACTTTGCCGCCGCTCTCCGATCATTCCTGCGGCAGGATCCGAACATCATTCTGGTCGGCGAGATTCGAGACTTCGAGACGGCCGAAATCGCTATTAAGGCCGCTCTGACGGGACACCTGGTGCTTTCCACACTGCATACCAACGGTGCCCCTGAAACCATCACGCGCCTCATGAACATGGGCATTGAGCCCTTCCTCGTGGCGACGTCGGTCCACCTCATCTGCGCTCAGCGACTCGTCCGCCGCATTTGCAAGGACTGCATCGAGGTGATGGAGGTGCCGCCCCAAACGCTCATCGACGCGGGCTTCACTCCGGAAGAGTCCAAGACCGTCAAGATTCAGAAAGGGAAGGGCTGCAGCGTTTGCAACAACACCGGCTACAAGGGGCGCTGCGGTCTGTACGAAGTGATGGAAGTGGACGACGAGATTCGAGAACTGGTTCTGGTCGGCGCCTCAGCCGTGGAATTGAAAAAGAAAGCTATCGAGCGGGGAATGCTTACGCTCCGCCGCAGCGGCCTGATCAAGGTCGCCGCGGGGATGACCACGCTCGAAGAAGTCGCACGCGAAACGATTCACTAGTAGTTCTGAGTTGTGAGTTCCTGAGTCTTTAGACTCGTTGATACCAAGGGCTCAGGACTCGCGACTCAGGACTCAGGACTGACGAAAGGGAAACTTCACCATGGGTTTGTCGTTAAGCGATCTGCTCAAACGAATGCTGGAGATGAACGGCAGCGACCTGCACATCACCACCAACTCGCCGCCCCAGATCCGCGTGCACGGTCACTTGGTGCCGCTTGATCTTCCGCAGATGACTCCCGCTGAAACCAAGCAGTTGGCCTACAGCGTGATGACGGACTCGCAGAAGCACCGCTTCGAGGAAAATCTCGAGCTCGACTTTTCATTCGGTTTGAAGGGACTGGCCCGATTCCGTGCCAACGTCTTCAACCAGCGCGGTGCGACTGCTGCCGTCTTCCGTCTGATTCCGTTCGAGATTAAGTCCTTCAATCAGCTCGGCCTGCCTCCGGTAGTCAGCAAACTCTGCGACAAGCCTCGTGGACTGGTGCTGGTAACTGGGCCTACTGGCTCCGGTAAATCCACCACTCTCGCTGCCATGATCGACAAGATCAACAGCGAGCGCCACGATCACATTCTCACGATTGAAGACCCAATCGAATTCGTACACATGAACAAGAATTGCGTGGTGAACCAGCGCGAACTCCACGCCGACACGAAGAGTTTTGGCGACGCCTTGCGCGCCGCGCTTCGTGAAGACCCGGATGTCGTGCTGATCGGCGAAATGCGCGACCTGGAAACGATCGAGTCCGCGCTGCGCATCGCAGAAACTGGCCACTTGACGTTCGGAACCCTGCACACCAACTCCGCGACTTCGACCATCAACCGTATCATCGACGTCTTCCCGGCACACCAGCAGCCGCAGATCCGTGCCCAGCTTTCGCTCGTGCTCGAAGGCATTATGTGTCAAAGCCTTGTCCCTAAGACCGACGGCAAAGGCCGGGCCATGATTATGGAAGTGCTTGTTCCCAACGCTGCGGTCCGCAACCTGATCCGCGAAGACAAGATTCACCAGATTTATTCGTCCATGCAATCTGGACAGGAGAAGTTCGGAATGCAGACCTTCAATCAGTCGCTGGCCACGTCGTATTTCCAGAAACAGATTTCTCTGGAAACCGCGCTGGCGCGTTCCAGCAATGTTGACGAGCTGCAGGAAATGATCAACCGCGGAGCCAGTCTGTTGAGCCGTGCAACCACCGCATCGGCAGGTTTAGCACGCGGGGCGACCCAGTCCAAGCACTAACTGGGTCGAGTAAGGAATTCGCAGGAAAGCGATCACGAAGCAGGTACGTGAATGAGGAGAAACTAAATCATGCCAGTCTTTACATTTTCCGGCAAAGACGCCTCGGGACAGAAGATTTCCGGCGAGCGCATCGCCGCCAACAAGCAGTCGCTGGCGCAGGCGTTACGGCGCGAGCGGATTACACCGGGCGCTATCCGCGAGAAGGGCAAAGAATTCTCCATGCCCACGTTCGGCTCGGGGAAGGTCAAGACCAAGGACATCGCGATCTTCTTCCGGCAGTTCTCCGTCATGATTGACGCTGGGCTTCCGCTGGTGCAGTGTCTGGAAATTCTGGCGGCGAACCAGGAAAACCAGACCTTCCAGAAGACGTTGACCGGCGTGCGGACGACGGTGGAAGGCGGCGCCACACTGGCGAACGCCATGCGCCAGTATCCAACGATCTTCGACGACCTCACGACCAACATGATCGAGGCCGGCGAAACTGGCGGTATTCTCGACATCATCCTGCAGCGCCTCGCGACCTACGTGGAAAAAGCGGTGCGCTTGCGGTCGGCGGTGAAATCGGCCCTAATCTATCCCTGCGCTGTGGTTGGTATGGCCGTGTTGATTGTCGGCGCACTGCTGAAATGGGTGGTGCCGATTTTCGCCAACCTGTTCGCGGGACTCGGCGTCAACCTGCCGCTGCCGACGCGCATCACGATGGGCCTGAGTGCCTTCGTGCAGGCGTTCTGGTGGGTATTCCTCGCTGGCTCAGTCGGCCTTTGGTTCGGCATCAAGCAGATTCGTAAGAACCCACGAGGACGATACTACTTCGACAAGATGTTGTTGAACCTGCCTGTCGTCGGCGGACTGCTGCGCAAGATCGCCGTCGGCCGCTTCACCCGTACCCTTGGAACGCTGATCACTTCTGGCGTTCCAATTCTCGAAGGACTGAGCATCACCGCCAAGACTTCGGGTAACGCGGTGCTCGAAGAAGCTTTGATGAAGGTCCGTAAAGCAATTGAAGAAGGCCGCACGATCGTTGATCCGCTGCGGGAATGCGGAGTGTTTCCCAACATGGTGACCCAGATGATCGGCGTAGGCGAAGCGACCGGCGCCATGGACTCGATGCTCCAGAAGATCGCCGACTTCTACGAAGAAGAAGTGGATGCTGCCACCAAGGACATGCTCGCCATGTTGGAGCCTGTGATCATCGGCATCCTGGGCATTAGCATCGGCGGCATCGTAATTTCGCTCTACATGCCGTTGTTCGCCATGATCGCCAAACTGGCTGGATAAAAACAGGTTTCAAAGTGACAAGGTTTCAAAGTTTCAAAGAGTCATCTGCGAAACTTTGAAACCTTGAAACCTCTGAAACTTTGAAACTTTGGTTCTCCATGCAATCGACGTTTGATGAGCGGAATTGGTTGGGATGGCTGGTTCGCGTCCGGATCTTCATCCTCACCGCGCTGCTGGCAATCGAAGTGGCACTGGCGCAGTTCAGTCCCGGCCAAGTGCCCATGCGGCTGTTTATCAGCACGATCGTGTTTTGGTACAGCCTCTCTCTTTTTTACGTACTTCTGCTGTCGTTCTGGGAGGAATACCAGCCGCAGGCCGTTCTGCAGGTCCTGACAGACGTTGTTCTTGTCAGCGTGGTGGTGCACGAGACCGGAGGCTGGGACAGCTCCCTCAACTTCCTATATCCGCTGGTGATTATCGTTGCCAGTGTGCTGCTGCCCCGGATCTGGGCTGGACTGGTTGCCGCATTGGCGTTCATTCTCTACGGCACCGTTCTCGAACTGAACTATTACGAGGTAATCCCTTCCTACTGCAACACTCATCCTGGGCTCAAGGCACTGCAAGCGATTATCTTTGTGAACCTGTTCGCGTTCTTGGCGGTTGCCTACCTTGCGGGACGGCTGACACAGAAACTCCGGCAGGTAAAAGTCCAGCTCAAGGATGCGAGCGGAGCGCTGGAAAGCCTGCAGGTTCTGCACGAGAATGTCATCCATTCGATCAGCAGCGGTCTGATCACTACGGGCCTCGATGGCCGGATCACATTCGTGAACGCTGCTGCTCAGAAACTGCTGGAGCGTGGGTCTGCCGATCTGCTCGGCACTCCAGTGCACCAGCTTTTTCTGGATCCATTGCCCTCGGTCGATGCGCAACAGAACCATGGGGAGGTTCGCTTCGATCCGCCCACCAGGTTCCGCAAGACGCTAAGGGTGCGGGTGTCCGGCCTAACCGTGCCGGAACGCGGGGACTTGGGCTATGTCTACGTTTTCGACGATCTTACGGAACTCCGGCGTCTGGAGCGTGAGGTCCGTATGCAGGATCGTCTGGCGGCCGTTGGACGGTTGGCGGCAGCAATCGCGCACGAGATTCGCAATCCTCTTACCTCGATAGCGGGATCGGTCAGCATGCTCTCGGGCGTGCCGGAGATGAACGAAGAGCACCGCCGCCTGCTCGACATCGTCACCCGAGAGTCACAGCGGCTGAATGCGATCATCACTGATTTCCTTGCTTATTCGCGAACCAAGAAATATCAGTTCGACAAGGTCGACTTGGTTCAACTGGTAGAAGACACGCTGACGTTGATGCAACACCGGATGGTAGCCGAGAAAACCGGCATCGAAATCAAGCGCAGGTTTGCCGAGCAACATGCATGGGTGCTTGCCGACGGCGACAAGCTAAAACAGGTTTTCTGGAATCTCTGCGAAAACGCCGTGCGGGCCATGAAAAACGGCGGAACGCTAACGGCCGCTGTCGAATACGTGGGCGATGACTGGCAAGTTTCGTTCATCGACACAGGTATGGGCATGACGCCACTGCAGATCGAGAAGATCTTCGAACCTTTCCAGTCCAACTTCGAGGGCGGAACTGGCCTTGGATTGGCAATCGTCTACCAGATCGTGCAAGCGCACGACGGCAAGGTCTGGGCGAGATCCAAGCCGGGGCAGGGAACCACTTTTGTGCTGCGATTGCGCTGCCTGGATGCGGAGCGGTCGCTATCCGAAGTCAAACCTTCGGCAGAGGAACCCGTCGTGACAGCCTCGGCAGCCGTCGCCGCTGCGGCGGCAGGAGGAAGTGGGCGTGGCTAACATTCTCGTCTGCGACGACGAACGCTCCATCTGCGAAATGCTGGATATTTCGCTGCGCCGCGAAGGCCATCGTGTGGAAACGGTTCAATCCGGACAGAATGCCAAGAACAAAATCGACGGCGCGCTTTACGACGTCATCATCACCGATATCAAGATGCCGAACATCGACGGCATCGAGGTGCTGCGCCACGCCCACAAGGTCTCCCCGGATTCGGCGGTCATCCTCATCACCGCGGTCGATGACTACGAGGCGGCTGTAGAGGCCGTGAAGGCCGGAGGAGCATCCGACTATATCCGCAAAAGTCCGGGGCTGGTGGATGAGATCAAGCTGGCCATCAATCGGGCACTTGAAAAACTCGTCCTCAGCAAGCAGAACTTCGCGCTGCGCCGCGATGCGGCCGCCCGCAATTCTCTCGACAACATCATCGGATCGAGTCCCGCCATGGAAGAACTGAAGCGGACCGTGCGCACCGTGGCGTCCACCGCCAGCACGGTACTGATTCATGGCGAAAGTGGAACCGGAAAAGAGCTTGTCGCCCGCGCCGTCCACGTCTGCTCGCCGCGTGCCACCGAGGCCTTCGTCTCAGTGAACTGCGGAGCTTTCCCAGAGACTCTCCTGGAAAGCGAACTCTTTGGCTATGTAAAGGGAGCGTTCACCGGAGCAAACCAGAACAAACGCGGCCTGTTCGAGGTTGCCGATGCCGGCACGATCTTCCTGGATGAAATCAGTGAAATGACCCTGGCCATGCAGGTTAAGCTGCTGCGCGTGTTGCAGGAGCGCACTGTGCGTCCGGTGGGTGGCACGAGCGAGATCTCAATTGACGTTCGCGTGATTGCCGCCACGAACCGCGATCTGGACAAGGCCGTTGCCGAAAACCTCTTCCGCGAAGACCTGTATTACAGGCTTAATGTCATTCCCATCCGAGTGCCTCTGCTGCGTGAGCGGCGGGAAGACATCCCCCTGCTGGCCAATCATTTCCTCAAAAAGTACGCCAGCGCGGCCGGCCGCAGCATTCTTCGTGTTCATTCCTCTTCTGTCGAGGGTTTATGCGGCTACGAATGGCCAGGCAATGTACGTCAGCTCGAGAACACGATCGAGCGGGCCGTCGCACTCGAGACCACGAATGAGTTGCATGTGGAACTCCCAGCGGAGCGCCCCAAGGCGCGCGCAGCGGCTGCTGCTGCGGGAGCCGGAACTCTGCCGGAAATTGGGGCGGACCTCAGGCTCCCGGACGGCATGGGGATGGAAAATTACGTGGCCGGTATCGAGCGCTCACTTCTTCAAAGCGCACTCAACCAAAGTGGCGGCGTACAAACAAAAGCTGCCGACGTGCTTGGTATCTCGTACCGTTCGTTTCGTCATCTCATGAAAAAATATGAACTGTGAAATTTCCTCTTATGACCCTAATCTCGTTGTGGAAATCGTTTGTTCCTCGTCAGTAATACAGACTCCTTAGGGCCAATCGTGTAATTTGTGCCAGCGTTTCCCAGTATTTGTGAACTTTCGTCTAAGGTGTTCACCTGAGTCGAGAGGTTGTGCTTAAGCCCGCATCACTCCTCCATCTTTCTTGGAGACCACCCTCGTTAAACATTCAGGATGGGTCACGTCAACAGTACCGTGACGAAATCCCACTCGCGATGCCGCGCACGCGGCAGCCCCAGTATTCATGCGTGCTTTGGCGCATCGACATGGACCAAATGGCCCGCTTCGGTCTTGCCATCGAGGCTACAGAATGGTCGACGACCACCGTTTCCAGTGCAAGTGTCTGTGGAAAAGGGTCTTCTGTCCCATTTAGGAACTCTGCCGAAAAATGGCAACGTGGATGCTATGAGATTTGGAAATACTTCAAGCCATACGCCCAGGATCGGGTGAGGCAATCAGGAGAGGGGAGGATGAAATGAAGGAGCAGACTGTTCGGCTAGGTCCGCGCGAACAGCAAATTGTCGAACTGCTGTTGCAGGGGTGCGACAACGCCGAAATCGCCAGCCAGCTGAAAATGGCGCGGCGCACTGTAAAAGCTCATTTCAACCGGTTGTTTCTACGTTTCGGAATTACCGGCGGTATCAAGCGAGTAAAACTCGCCACCCTGTTATACCGGAGGCAAGCATGTCTGCAAGCGGACGCTACGGAAACCGTGTCCCAAATGAACGTGAACACCGGGTCATCCAGCTCGTTGCCGAGGGCCTGAAAAACAAGGAAGTTGCCGATGCGATCGGGACCACCGAGCACGTCGTGAAGAATTATCTTCGGGTAATCTATGACAAGCTTGGACTCTGGAACCGCGTCGAGCTTGCGCTTTGGTACGAATCAAGGCGCAGTCCGGCATCACTCCTAATGCACTAGTCCCCCCGCGTGTCTGCCAAGCCTTCGGTCCCCCCCGGAGTCTTCGGCAGGCATGCGGTACCTATTGCACGAATCAAAAAGAGAAAGTTATTGGCAGCCAAACGCCTGTAGATTGCGGATTCTTGCGCCCGCACCTGTCATGCCTCTTTGTGCAGCCGAATCCAGCAGCAAACGAGCTTGGTCGCAATTCTTTGGAACTCCGTCTCCTTTGAGATAGAGGTCCGCCAGCAGCAGTGCGGCCGGGCCATTGTGCTTGGCCATCGATTTCCATAGCCACTTGGCGGCCTCGGCGGGATCGCGCGCCTGGCCATTCCTTCCCGCTAAATATCTTTCCGCCAATGCGAGTTCCTCTCCGCCATTCCCCGACTGCTGGTCGGGGCTGGTCGTCGTATTCTTAGGAATTGACGTTGAAGGCGTAGAAGCCGGTTTAGCGGATGCGGCATCGTTGCGGCCTCGCGTGGTATCGCTTTGCTCGCTTGTACTCTGTGTCTTGGCCGGTGCAGCCGTCGATCTCTTCGCGGGTGCACTCGGCGCGGGTTCCTGCACCTTTTCTGGCTTGGTTGCACTGCTCGTCGCACCTGAATCTGCTGGTGCTGGCGCTGCAGTTTCAGCTGGCGGTGCCAGTGGGGGTGTGTCATCGGCCTCCTGATTCGCATGTGCGCTTCGCCACGCCATGTATCCCAAGCCGAGAATCAGAATGGCCAGAATCGCCGCGAAGTAGTACCGATATCGTACAGAGGCAGGACGCTCATCACCAAACGATTCGTATTCCGAAGCCCCTCGTAGGCTCTGAAACAGCGACAAGTCGTAGGGATCTCTCACCGGTTCCGCTGCGTCCGGGCGAATCTCCTCGTACGTCGGGCTCGCTGGGCCGGAACTTTCAACGTAGACGGGATTCGCCTCCTGCGCCTCCTGATCCTCAACTCCTGTTGCCAACACGCGCGCCGTCTCGTTCAGAGGTACTCCACACATCCCGCAAAACTGATGTCCGGGCAGATTATCGTGGCCACAGGTGTCACAATGTGTCATTCCGTCTGCGACTTCCACCCGCGCCACCGTCGTCTCGGCAACAGTTTCTTCACCCCGCTCTATGTCCGCTGGATCGGGGTCTGCGGGATCTGGTGCCGGGGGACCCTTTTGAGCAGAAGCATTCTCCAGCTCAAGCTGGTGCAACAGTTCCATTACGGCTTCCTCACGCTTTTCCGGTGCAGCTGTGAAGTAGACCTCCGCCCATCGTCCCATATTTTCCGCGAGAAGCGGATTCATCAGCGGATTCAGTTCAGGCCGGGGGAGAGTGTGGGTTCCCTCAGAAGCATTGCCAGGACTTGCCAAAAGAGTCTCCTAATGTCCTCGATGAAGAGTTATGCAGGTAAGATTGCACTCCGGCGCCGGGAGGTTGTCAATGCTAAATGACTTGCGAATGAACAGATTCAGGACTCAATTGCAGGCTTTGCGGTAGGCGGGCTCGAACTGATCCAACTGGGCCTCCCGTTGCGTGGTGAACTTTCCTTTTGGAGTCTTGCCGTATAAGTCGGCGCCCGGGCAGTAGTAAAGGGCCGTACGCAGATCGACCCACACTTGAACCCCGGGGCTTCCCTTATCCTCCGGAGTCTCGGGAGCCTCAGCTAGTCCCATCCCCACCAGCATACGATCGAAAAATGAAAGGTCGGAATCGCGGGATTTCTGTTCAGTCGCACTCTTGGTTGCCGGTGATGTCGCTCTGACGGCATGATCCGACCATATCCCCCAACGAATGACGGCCATGACCAGGACCACAGCGATCGCCAGATAAATATCTCCACGATGCGAGTTCCAGACCCGTGCCCACATACCCTGCCGTCTTTTACCGGCGAGTTGCTCAAGAAATTCCCGGGCCGATGCGGCCGAGCTCCAGTCGGCAGGACGGGTCAGCTGTGTCGTTGCTGGGACTTGCGGCGTCTCGGAAGACTCGTCCGTAGTGCCAGCTTCCTCGGTAACAGCTGCATCGTCCTCCACGGCTGCGGTTTCGTCCATTCGCAGTGGAATCTCCGCGGGTATGGTCTCAGTGGCGACTTCCAAATCAGAGTCGGAAAAGAGTTCCGGAATCTGCTTTTCCAGAGAACTCGCAAGAGACTCGTCGTTCTGCACGGAATCTGGAGTCGTTGAGGCGTTCTCCGGGGTCGCTGAACCCGGACTTAAATCAGCAACAGCTTCAGCCTGCTGCGCCTCCTGCATGTGCCAAAAAGAAGCAACTTTGCTTTGCAGAGTTGGAGGCTCGTAATCACCAGCTCGCGGTGTTCCGCAGCGGCCGCAGAATTGTTCTTCCGACATCAGTTGATGTCCGCACTTGGGGCACGAATAGGCCGGTGCCGCGGCAGAGTCTGGTTGGGCCGACGGAGCAGCCTTCGCAGCCGGCTTTTCAATCAGAGCCGCGAGGTTGGGCTGCAGCTTCTCGAGCGCTTCCAGCATGGCAGCACGCTCATCGGCCAGAGATTTCTTCCAGTTCGCCTCTTCCTCACGCGCGAGTGCTTCGGTAATCAGGCCAGCCATCAATTGGCATGTATGAACGTCCTGTTCCGTGAATCTGTTTGCAGAGCTGTAGTAAAGCTCGAGTCCTCCGGCGACTTCACCCTCATGGAACACAGGGACGGCCACCAGTGATTCGATGCCGCGCTTCTGGCATTCCTCCGCGTCCACAAGAAATTCCGCATTCACGTGCGTGCAACGCAGGACCTGCCTGGTTTTCACACACGGCAGAAACAGGGCTTTGTTTGATGGAATCGTGCGCTGAGGTGGCGTGCTCAGCCCCGCGGTCGCCCGATAGCGGACGTTCTTGCCATCTACGATGCCAATAGCCGAGCCGCTCGCGTTGGCCAATTCGACTACGCGTTCTGCAACCAGCTTTAGTACATTTTCAAGTTGCAGTCGTCGTGTCTGGATGTGGTGCTGAATCTCTACGATCTTCCCGAGAATCTGCGTGTAGTCGGGCGCTGGCCCGGGTTCAGAGGCGACAGGAGTCGGCGTGGGCTCAGGTTCGGGAAAAGCTGCAGGCTGTGGCGGGTTCAGTTCAGATTGGGCGCGGCCCTTGGCTTCCACCGCATCCCGTTTCAACTCGACGCGCAACTCCAGATCGCGCATCTCGCGATTGTGCTCCTGGAGTACGTAGGCCGCCTCCAGCAGCTTGGCCAGCGTCTGCTCGTCGAGAACTGGTTTGTTTGCCTCCGACACAGTCCGGCTATCCACTACTGCAGTTCCCCCTAGGCCTACTCACGATGCGAACCGGGAATTGCTCATTCTAGTGCAAGTCCAGCGCCAAGCCCCGCCCTGAGAATCCCGCAGGGTTGGTGAATCGAGCTTTTTGAGGGAGCGGGCCACATCGGCCACCTTGGGGGCAGGTTGCTAATCTTTCAACAGTTTACCGCTCAATACTCCCGGGGTGGAGAGAATTCTTGTCGATCAGGCATGTCAGAACCGCTTGAACGCGGGTGTCTGAGTAACCAGCCGTTGGTAACCACTGCTGCAGAACTCTGCACATGCCCAGGATTTTCCTACGCGGATGCGGGTGAGAGTCGCTGACGCTGGCCCCTCGCGTTCATGTAGTAGTACACAGCTGGTGTGATGATGAGCGAGAGTACCATGGAGATGAGCACGCCGCCGATTACTGCAATCGCCAGAGGTTGCAGCATCTGCGATCCTGCTCCAATCGCAAACGCCAGCGGCAGCATCCCCGCAACCGTGGCCAATGCAGTCATCGCGATAGGGCGCAAGCGGCGTCGCGCCGCGAGTAGCATGGCCTCTTCGGCGGACTGTCCCATCGAACGCATCTTCTGATCCGCATCCAGCAGCAGAATGCCGTTCTTCGCGACGATACCGATGACCATGATCATCCCCATGAACGACGAGATGTTGAAGGTCGTGCCTGTGATCAACAGCGCGATGAAGACTCCCGAGGTCGACAGCAGCGCCGAAGAGAGGATCGCGACGGGGGCGGCAAAGCTGCCGAATTCAAACAGCAGAACGATGAACAAGAGCAGTACAGCAAGAATCAGCACAATCACAAGATCGTGAAAATTCTGTTGCTGCTCCGCATATTGGCCGCCATACACGACGCGGATGCTCGCAGGCAGGTGCACGGCAATGACAGCCTTCTGAACCTCCGCCACGCCACTTCCCAACGCTCGGCCTTCCAGC
>Ga0335071_10003261_pt1 | contig 17187 bp, 15 predicted proteins | sample Lox_Sample_15_FD_206724 | JGI IMG/M metagenome (GOLD analysis project Ga0335071, IMG submission 206724) | Soil microbial communities from Loxahatchee National Wildlife Refuge, Florida, United States - Lox_Sample_1.5 | ecosystem: Environmental > Terrestrial > Soil > Wetlands | place: USA... | reverse complement strand
ATGCCGGACGTGAGACTCACACCGACCGAGTGGGAGCTGCTCGGTGCTCTTGCGCGGACCCCGGGCCGGCTCGTGTCGCAACGCGAGCTCCTGCGCACCGTGTGGGGACCCGGGAACGTGGCGGAGACCCACTACCTGCGCCAGTACATGGCGCGGCTGCGAACCAAGCTCGAGGAGGACCCGGCCCGCCCTCGACATCTGGTCACCGAGGCCGGCATGGGGTACCGCTTCCTGCCCTGACAACCGCCATCATGGGCGGTCGTCGGAACCAGCGCAGGAGGGTCCATGGCGTACGCCGTCCCGGGCGTGACGCTCCTGCGGACCTATCGCCGCCAGTGGCTGGCCAAGGATGTCGTCGCCGGCCTCGTCCTGACCGCGCTCCTGGTTCCGCAGGGGATGGCCTACGCGGAGCTGGCGGGCCTGCCGGCGATCACCGGGCTCTACACGTCCATCCTGTGCCTGCTCGGGTACGCCGTCTTCGGGCCGTCGAGGATCCTCGTCCTGGGCCCCGACTCCTCGCTCGGACCGATGATCGCCGCGACGGTCCTCCCCCTCGCCGGCGCCGGGGGTGATCCCGCCCGTGCCGTCGCCCTCGCCTCGGCGCTGTCGCTCATCGTGGGCACGTTCATGGTCCTCGCCGGCGTGGCCAAGCTCGGCTTCGTCGCGGACCTGCTGTCCAAGCCCACGATGATCGGCTACATGAACGGCCTGGCGCTGACGATCCTGGTCGGCCAGCTGCCCAAGCTCTTCGGCTTCTCCGTCGACGCCGACAAGTTCCTCCAGGAGCTCGGCCAGTTCGTCACTGGGGTCGCCGACGGCGACACGGTCCCGGCCGCCCTGGCTGTCGGGCTGCTGGGACTCCTCGTCATCGTGGTCCTCCAGCGTCTGTGGCCGAGGATCCCGGCCGTCCTGGTGGCCGTCTTCGTGTCGATCCTCCTGGCCAGGGTCCTCGACCTCGCTGAGCACGGCGTCGCCCTGGTGGGAGAGCTTCCTCGCGGCTTCCCCCCGTTGACCGTCCCCCACGTCGGCGTCAGCGACCTCACCCTGCTCGTCGGCGGCGCACTGGGGATCGCGCTCGTGTCCCTCGCCGACACGATCTCGACCGCCGGCTCCTTCGCTGCGCGAACCGGCCAGGAGATCGACGGCAGCCGAGAGATGATCGGCATCGGAGCAGCCAACCTCGGGGCGGGTCTGTTCCAGGGCTTCCCCGTGAGCACCAGCGGGTCACGCACCGCCGTGGCCGAGCAGTCGGGGGCGCGGACCCAGGTCACCGGCGTCGTGGGCGCGGGGGCGATCACGCTGCTGCTCCTCCTCGCCCCGGGTCTGCTGCGAAACCTGCCCCAGCCCACGCTCGCGGCCGTGGTCATCGCGGCGTCGGTCACGCTGGCCGACCTCCCGGCCACCGCGCGTCTGTACCGCCAGCGCAGGACCGAGTTCTGGCTGTGCATGGCCGCGTTCGTCGGTGTGACCCTCGTCGGGGTCCTGGCCGGGATCGCCGTGGCGGTGGCGCTGTCGATCGGCAACGTGTTCCGTCGAGCCTGGTGGCCCTACCAGACCGTGCTGGGACGGACGACGGACCGGCACGGCTACCACGACCTGCGCAGCTTCCCCGACGCCGAGCAGCTGCCCGGATGCGTCATCCTGCGCTTCGACGCACCGCTGTTCTTCGCGAACACGAGGGCGTTCCGCGAGCACGTCCGTGAGATCGCGAGGACCGAACCGACCCCGCGCTGGATCGTCGTAGCCGCGGAACCGATCACGGACGTGGACACCACGGCAGCCGACATGCTCGAGGACCTCGACAACGCCCTCAACGCCGAGGGCATCAGCCTGGTGTTCGCGGAGATGAAGGACCCGGTCCGGGAGAAGGTCGAGCGGTACGGGCTCACGCGGACCATCGACCCGGCGCACTTCTACCCGACGTTGGACGACGCCGTCAGTGAGTTTCAGAGGCTGACCGGGGCGATGTGGGTCAAGCCTCGGCCGACCGAGGATTGACCGCGGCCGTCGCGACCACGCTCGCCGCACCCGGCGCGACGTCGGGGATGCGTCCGGTCCAGAAGAGCGACGCGAGGGCGACGATCGCCAGCACGAACAGAGCCGACCGCAGTCCCTTCAGCCGCGCGTCGGCGTTGATCGCCACGACCTCGTCGCTGACCGTGGGACTGACACCAGCATCGTCGAGAGCAGTGCGCAGGTCCGCGTCGGACAGGAAGGGCACGCCGGCAGCCAGCTGCACGTTGGCCTGCTGCTTGACCGAGTCGGGGATGTTCGAGTTCGCCTGGACCCCGGTCAAGAAGCTGCTGGTCAGCGCGGCGATGAGGATGGACCCGGCGAGCGCCGTACCGACGGAGGCGCCCAGGTTGGTCGCGGTGTTCTGCAGGCCGCCGACCTCGGGGCTGCGGTCGTCGGGTACGGCGGAGACCGTGACCGCGCCGAGCTGGGACGCGAGCGCGCCGATCCCGAGCCCGGCGAGCAGCAGCGGGACGGTCACCACTGAGGCGGTCGCGTCGGAGTCGAGCGCGGCGATGAGCACGACGATCCCCGCGAACATCGCGAGGACTCCCACCCGCACGACCCGTCTCGGCGAGGCGGTCGGGAAGAACCTGGGCACCCCGGCCGCCGCGAGCAGCAGCGTGATGGACAGGGGCACGATGCGTGCGCCCGTCTCGAGCGCCGACAGGCCCAGAGCCACCGACAGGAACAGCGGGATGGTGAAGAACAGGCCCATCTGGACGAGGTACTGGAAGAAGAACATGAGCAGGCCGCCGCTCAGCTGGCGGTCGGCCAGGGTCGACGGTCGGATGAGCGGCTGGTCACCGCGCCGCTCGAGCCTCGACTCCCACGCCATGAGCAGCCACAGCAGCACCCCGCCCCCGAGGACGAGCCACACCACCGGGGACAGGTTCAGCAGCGCGGGACCGTCCGGCTTGGGAGTCACCCACCCCCACTCCGAGGAGCGGAGCACCCCGAAGACCACCGCGCCGATCCCGACGGCCGAGAGCACGACGCCCGGCCAGTCGATGCTCGGCCGCGCCTCGGGCGCGGCGTCGACGATGCGGCGCGCCAGGAACAGGATCCCCACGACCAGGACCACCTCGCCGGCGAACACCCAGCGCCAGGAGAAGTACGTCGTCGCGAAGCCGCCCACCAGGGGACCGACCGCGATGGCGACCGCCCCGGCCGCCATGACCAGACCGTAGGCACGGGGCCGCCCGGCCGGAGGGACGTTGCCCGCGACCAGCGCGACGATCGCCGGCAGGATCAGCGCGGCGCCGAGCCCCTCGAGCACCGACCAGCCGAGGATCAGCACCCCGAGGTTCGGGGCGATCGCGGTCGTCAACGAGCCGGCGCCGTACACGACCGAGCCGATCGTGAACGCGCGACGGCGCCCGATGATCGAGCCGACCTTGCCGCCCGTCACCATGGCCATCGCCATGACGAGGGTGTAGAGCGTGATGGCGGTCTGGACGCCCGTGACCGTGGTGCCGAGATCCTTGGCAACGGTCGCGATCGACACGTTCATGACCGAGCTGTCGAGGGCCATGAGGAACTGGGCGGCCCCGAGGGTGATGAGGACGGTGCGGACCGACGAGGGATCGCGGCCGGTCGCGGCCGTCACTGCAGGTAGGACTCCACCTCGCCCGGCGGGCGGGCGTGCACGGAGTCGGGGTCGACACCGCGGTCACGGGCGCCATCGCGCTGCCGCAGCAGGTCCCAGGCCTGGTCGAGCGCGATCTCCAGCTCGGCGAGCCGGGTCCTCCCCGCGGCGTCGAGTCCCTGGCCCTGGCCGCGCAGTCGATGCTCCTCGGCGACGAGATCGGCGATGGTCTGACGGATCTCCTTGTCGTCCATGCCTCGACCCTACTCGGACGACTCGGACGGAGGGGCCGCCAGGACCCGCTCGAGGGCGCGCAGCGCGCCGCACCAGGCGGCGAAGGCGTCGTCGTCCTCGTCGAACTCATCGACCGTGAGGGTGACGCGCGATCGGGGCGGCTCGTGGTTCTCGACCTCGACCAGCCAGCTGACCCAGCACGTCGGGTCGTGCTCGTCGAGCCCCGAGGCGACCAGGTCGCAGGAGAGGTCACCGATGGAGTGGGCCAGCAGGCGCCCCGGCTCGTGGGCCAGCACCCGGCCGCCGACGACCGTTCCCGCCGGCCCGTGGAAGCGGATCGGCGAGCCGACGTCGAAGGTCGAGTCCACGGCGAGCCCGAGCAGGCAGGACCGCGTCAGCGCGGGGTCGGTGAGAACGGTCCAGACGGCCTGAGGCATGGCGGGGACGAGCACGCTGCGAGATCTCGACCGCAAGCGAACCACCTCCCGCCCTCGGTGCTCACCCTGGCCGATCGATGGCCCGTGCGACAGCGATTTCGCACCGAAGCTCGCTCGGGCCCCATGCCAAGAGTGGCGAAACGCCCGTGGACGGGGCGCGCGCCGCGCGGCTCAGCGGCCGTGGGCGGCGCGGTAGCGGCGGATGAGCGCGTTGGTGGAGGAGTCGTGGGCCGGCTCGTGCCCGGGCTCCACGAGCTCGGGAATGATCCGCACGGCGAGCACCTTGCCGAGCTCGACGCCCCACTGGTCGAAGGAGTTGATCCCCCACACCGTGCCCGCGACGAACACCTGGTGCTCGTAGAGCGCGACCAGCGCACCGAGGGTCGCCGGGGCGAGCCGGTCGGCGAGCAAAGTCGTGGTCGGACGGTTGCCCGGGAACGTCTTGTGCGCGACGAGCCGCTCCTCGACGCCTTCGGCACGTACCTCCGCCGCGGTCTTGCCGAACGCCAGGGCCTCGGTCTGGGCGAACAGGTTCGCCGTCAACAGGTCGTGATGGTTGCCCAGCGGGTTCAGGGAGTGCAGGAACCCGATGAAGTCGGCGGGCACCGGGGTCGTTCCCTGGTGCAGGAGCTGGTAGAAGGCGTGCTGCCCGTTGGTCCCGGGCTCGCCCCAGACCACTGGCCCGGTGTCGTAGGAGACCGCCTCCCCGGTCCAGGTGACGCGCTTGCCGTTGCTCTCCATGTCGAGCTGCTGCAGGTAGGCGGCGAACCGGTGCAGGTACTGGTCGTACGGCAGCACGGCATGGGCCTGCCACCCGTAGAAGCCGCGGTTCAGCACGCCGATGAGGCCGAGGACGACCGGCAGGTTCTGCTCGAAGGGCGCCGTCCGGAAGTGCTCGTCCATGGCGTGGAAGCCCGACAGCAGGGAGCGGAAGGCATCCGGCCCCACGCCGATCATCAGGGAGAGCCCGATCGCGGAGTCGAAGGAGTACCGTCCGCCGACCCAGTCCCAGAAGCCGAACATGTTGGCCGTGTCGATACCGAACCGCTCCACCTCCGCCGCGTTGGTGGAGACGGCCACGAAGTGCTTGGCGACCGCCGACTTCTCGCCGCCGAGCCCGGCGAGCAGCCAGTCGCGGGCCGTCCTCGCGTTGGTCATCGTCTCCTGGGTGGTGAAGGTCTTGGAGGAGATGACGAACAGCGTCTCCGCCGGGTCGAGGTCTCGCGTCTTCTCGGCGAAGTCCGTGCCGTCGACGTTGGAGACGAACCGCAGCCTGATGTCGCGCCGCGCGTAGTGCGCGAGTGCCTCCGAGGCCATGACCGGGCCGAGGTCGGACCCGCCGATGCCGACGTTGACGACCGCGGTCACTGGCTTGCCGGTGTGGCCGCGCCAGGATCCGTCCCGTACGGAGTCGGCGAACACCGACATCCGGTCGAGGACCTCGTGGACGTCGGGGACCACGTCGTGGCCGTCGACGAGGATCGAAGCGTCTCTCGGGGCACGCAGCGCGACGTGCAGGACGGCCCGGTTCTCGGTGACGTTTATCCGCTCGCCGGAGAACATCGCGTCGATGCGTCCGCGCAGGTCCACCGCCTCGGCGAGGTCCACCAGCAGCCGCACGGTCTCGTCGGTGACCCGCTGCTTGCTCCAGTCGGCGAACCAGCCGCCGCCCTCGCCGCAGAACCGGCCACCGCGGCCCTCGTCGGCGGCGAAGAGTTCACGGAGCGAGGTCTGCGACAGCGTGCGTACGTGCTCCGCCAGCGCCCTCCATTGCGGCAGCTCCTCCCGGGGGAAGGCGCCGGCCATGCCCGGTCAGCCCCTCTTCTCGGAGTGGCCGCCGAACTGCTTGCGCATCGCCGAGGTGATCTTGTCCGCGAAGACCGCCTCCCCACGGCTGCTGAACCGCTCGTAGAGCGCGGCGGTCAGGACGTGGGCGGGGACTGCCTCGTCGATCGCGGCCAGGATGGTCCAGCGGCCCTCACCGGAGTCCGACACGCGACCCGAGAACTGCGCGAGCTCAGGGTCCTCGACGAAGGCCTGCGCGGTGAGGTCCAGTAGCCAGGACTGGACGACGCTGCCCCGTCGCCAGACCTCGGTGATCTCGCCCAGGTCGAGGGAGTACTGGTACCACTCGGGATTTGACAGCGGCGTGGTCTCGGCGTCGTGGGTCTGCCCGGCCAGTCCGACGTCGGCCTTCTTGAGGATGTTCAGCCCCTCGGCATAGGCGGCCATGACGCCGTACTCGATGCCGTTGTGCACCATCTTGACGAAGTGCCCCGACCCGCTGGGGCCGCAATGCAGCCAACCGCGCTGGGCGGTCGCCCCGGGGCGCTCCCCCCGGCCGGGGGTCGGCGGTGCCGCCTGCTCGCCGGGCGCGAGGGACTCGAAGACGGGGGTGAGGACCGACACCGCCTCGTCGGGCCCGCCGATCATCAGGCAGTAGCCACGGTCCAAGCCCCACACGCCGCCGCTCGTGCCGACGTCGAGGTAGTGGATCCCTCGCGGCGCGAGCTCGCCGGCGCGCCGGATGTCGTCGTGGTAGTGGCTGTTGCCACCGTCGATGAGCACGTCGCCCGGATCGAGCAGCGGAGTGATGGCGGCGATCTCCGCGTCCACGAACGCAGCCGGGACCATCAGCCACACGGCTCGCGGCGTGTCAAGCCGCTTGACGAAGTCGGCGAGACTCTCGGCACCGACCGCGCCCTCAGCGGCCAGCCCGGACACGGCGTCCGGTGACACGTCGAACACGACGCACTCGTGGCCCGCCCGCATCAGCCGCCGCACCATGTTGGCGCCCATCCGACCCAGCCCGATCATGCCCAGCTGCATGGCTGCCTCCACTGCGTGCGCCCGCGTACGCCTCATCGAGCCCTTCGGCCGACAGAGGCGACGCTACCGTCCGGGCACCCGTCGCACGGTCGGTTGCCGCTCGACATGTGCCAGTCGGTGATGCTCGCTAGGCTCGCAAGCCCGGCTCACCCCCTGTCGCCCGAGGAGTCCAATGGACCGGCTCTCGTCGTTCGTGCTCGCCCACCGCCGGTGGGTCTTCGCGTTCTGGCTGGTCATGTTCGTGGCGGGCATCGCCGCGGCGGGTGCGGTCCCGAGTCGGCTGAGCTACGACTTCTCGCTGCCTGGGCAGCAGGGCTACGAGACCGAGAAGAAGATCATCGAGTCCTACGGTGGCGCCAACGCCCAAGTGGCCTACATCCCGGTCGTCACCGTTCCGGCAGGACAGACGGTCACCGGCTCGGCCTCGGACGTCCAGGCCGTCTACGACGCGCTGCGCCAGATCCCGACGCTGCGTGTCGTCGACTACTCGCAGACCAAGGACAAGGGGTTCATCACCAGCGACGGCCGGACCACGTTCGGCCTGATCTACGAGCCCCAGCCGAACGGTTTCGTCGACCCGAACCAGCAGAAGGTCCAGGAGACCTTCGACGCTGCGCTCAAGCAGCACGGCCTCACCGGCGGCATCACCGGCTACGAGCAGCTGTCTTCCGGCGGAGGGGACAACAACGGCCCCAGTGTGCTCGAGGAGACCCTGCTCGGCGCGCTCGGTGCCCTTGCCGTGCTCGCCTTCGTGTTCGCCTCGCTCCTCGCCCTCGTGCCGCTGCTCATCGCTGCCGTCTCCATCCTCACCACGTTCCTCATCGTGCTGCTGCTCACGACCTTCGCCGACGTCAGCTTCGTGGTGCAGTTCCTCATCGCCCTGGTCGGGCTGGGCGTGGCGATCGACTACTCGTTGCTCGTCGTGTCCCGGTGGCGGGAGGAGATCGCCCACGGCAACGACAACGAGGAAGCCGTCCGAATCTCGGTACGAACCGCCGGGCACGCCGTGTTCGCGTCAGGGGTCACCGTCGCCATCAGCCTGATCGCGCTCGTCGTGATCCCGGTACCTCTGCTCAGGAGCATGGGTTTCGGCGGCATGCTCATCCCGCTGTGCAGCGTGGCCGTCGTCCTCACCCTGCTGCCGGCTCTGCTGGCCTCCGTCGGGCCGCGGGTCGACATCCCCAAGATCCGCAAGGAGGCCGCACCCTCGCGGGGCTGGTCGGCGTGGGCCAGGATGATCGTGAAGCGGCCGTGGCTGTTCGGGGGCGCCGCCCTCATCGTGCTGGCGATCTTCATCGCGCCGATCCGGCACATCCAGTTCGGGCAGTCCAGCACGGCCTCGCAGGGGACCTCGAGCCCGGCGTACCAGACCCTGCAGACCCTCATCGACGGTGGGGTGGGCACCGGGGTGACGACGCCCATCGTGCTGCTCGCGGACAACAAGGAGGACGCCGCCGCCATCGCCGCTGCCGCCGCGAAGGTCGACGGGATCCGGTTGTCGGTGCCCTACGCGCCCGGCTCGGACGGGCGGACGGCCATCGACGTCGTCCCGCACGACGAGACGGTGAACTCGAACTCGGTCAAGGTCGTCGACGCGGTGGTGGCCGCGACGAAGGACCTGCCGGGCTACATCGGGGCGGCCGGGCTCGGCGCGACGATCGTCGACTACCGGCACGCGGTCTACGACAACTTCCCGTACGTCATCGCGCTGATCGCGATCATCACCTTCCTGCTGTTGATGAGGACCTTCCGCTCGATCCTGCTGCCGCTCAAGGCGGTCGTCCTCAACCTGGTCAGCCTGGCCGCCGTCCTGGGCCTCGCGACGTGGTTCTGGCAGGAGGGCAACGGGTCCAAGGCCGTGTTCGGGATCGAGGCCACCGGTGCGATGACCTTCTGGCTCCCGCCGCTGATCTTCGCGTTCCTGTTCGGCCTATCGATGGACTACGAGGTGTTCATCCTCACTCGCATGCGCGAGGAGTACGACCGGAGCGGATCCACCCAGGCAGCGGTCGTCCGCGGCATCGGACGGACCGGACGGTTGGTCACCTCGGCCGCACTGATCCTCTTCTTCGCCTTCGCCGCCCTGGCCTCTGCACCGAGCACAGACATCAAGGTCTTCGCGACCTGCCTGGGTGTCGGCATCTTGCTCGACGCGACGATCGTGCGCGCGGTGCTCGTACCGTCGTTGGTCGTGCTGTTCGGGCGGTGGAACTGGTGGCTGCCCGGATGGCTGGCCAGGATCATGTTCGTGGAGCCCTCGCCACTGCACGAGAGCGGCGAGCCCGGGCTGGTCGACGTCGACCTGAGCGAGCCGCAGGTGGTCAGCCGGTCGGTGGAATAGCGGCCGGCCGGGTGGCATAGAAGGCGACCGCCGCAGCTGCAGCCACGTTGAGCGAGTCGACACCGCGCGCCATCGGGATGCGCACCGAGAGGTCCGCCGCCGCCACCGTCGCCGGCCGCAGGCCGTCGCCCTCGGTGCCGAGCACCAGGGCGAGCCGCTCATCGCGCCGGGCCGCCAGCTCGTCGAGGGTCATCGCGTCCGGGTCGAGGGTCAGGGCGGCGACGACGTACCCGGCCTCACGCAGCACCTCGGTGTCGGGCCACGACGCCAGCCGGGCCCAGGGCAGGTCGAGCACGGTGCCCATCGAGACGCGGACCGCTCGCCGGTACAGCGGGTCCGCGCAGCGCGGCGTCACCAGCACCGCGTCCAGGCCGAGCGCGGCCGCGCTGCGAAACGCCGCGCCGACGTTGGTGTGGTCGACGACGTCCTCCAGGACCGCGACGCGTCGACCGCCCCGGACCACGGCGGCCACCTCGCGCGGCGGCCCACGGTGGAAGGCCGCGAGCACCCCGCGGTGGACGTGGTAGCCGGTGAGGACGGCGAGGGTCGTCGCATCGGCGACGTAAGCGGGGGCGCCGGCGGCGAGGCCGTCGGCGACGACACGGCGTACGTCCTCGCGGGCCAGCCGGGCGTCGAGCAGCAGCAGCGAGCGCGGCCGGTAGCCGGCACGCAGCGCGCGTTCGACGACCGAGACGCCCTCGGCGAGGAACAGGCCCTCGGCCGGCTCCCGCACCCGCCGCAGCGCCACGTCGGTGAGGTCGCGGTAGTCGGCCAGCCTCGAGTCGTCGGCCGAGGTGACCGCGATGGGCTCCCGCGGCTGCGCCACCCCGTCACGGTAGACGAGGGCGACGGCGTCCCCCGGTCGGACCGCGTCGGCCAGGCACTGACCGAGCCGGACCAGCAGCTCGTCCCCGTTGGGTGGCCCAGGGAGTCGTCGACCTTCTTGAACCGGTCCAGGTCGATGACCGCGACCGGGCGGCGAGGTCGCGAAGGCGCAGCCGCGGGGGGTCAGTGCGGTCACTCGTCAGCGTGTCGGTGGGCCGGTCAAGCCGGCGTGCTGGGGCGCCGATGCTCCACGGGTGACGTCTCGGTGGCTTCGCGCTGCCCTGGTCGGGTCCCTCACGATGACGCTCGCCGTCACCGCGTCGCCCGCCCGGGGCGACGACCCGGTCGCCCATGCCCGGGCCCAGGCCCGCGCCGCCGAGCGCGAGGTCCGTGCCCTGCAGGTCAAGGTCGACGCGGCCGAAGCGGCGTATCAGGTCTCGCTCTCCGGCCTGTCCGACGCCGTGACCACGCAGGTCCAAGCCCAGCAGGTCGCCGACCAGGCGACGCTGCGCGCCCGGGCGGCGATCCAGGCCCAGCGGTTGCACCTCGAGCAGGTCTACCTGTCGGCCGGGACGAGCCAGCTCGGCCTGACCCTCTCGGCCGGCCCCGTCGCGGCGGCCGACGGCGCCGACTACGTCTCGCGGCTGGTCGAGTCCGACCGTCGTGCGGTGGTGCTGGCGACCCGGGAGCAGCAGCGGGCGATCACGACGGCGGTGGGCCTGAGCCGGCAGGCGGACTCGGTCGTGGCGACCGTCGACGCCGTCCAGCAGCGCTACGATGACGTGCAGGCGCTCCTCGACGAGGCCGAGTCGAGGCTCACCGAGCTGGACGCGACCGCCCGCCAGCTCGCCGACGTGCAGGCGCTCATCAAGGCGCTCAACGCCCAGAAGGCGGCCGCAGACGCGGCGCGGATGGCGGCGGCCGGCCGAGCACGCGCGAGCGGGATCCCCGCGACCTACCTCGCCCTGTACCAGGCGGCCGCCCTGACCTGCCCCGGGCTGCCCTGGGTGGTCCTCGCCGCGATCGGCCAGGTCGAGAGTGGGCACGGCGCGGACACCAACACCTCCTCGGCCGGCGCCGAGGGCCCGATGCAGTTCCTGCCGTCGACCTTCGCGGCCTACGCCGTCGACGGCGACCACGACGGCGTCACGGACATCCGTGACCCGGCGGACGCCATCTACACCGCGGCGGCGTACCTGTGCGCCAACCACGCGGGCCGAAGCGCCGACGGCCTGCGCGGCGCGATCTTCCGCTACAACCACGCCGACTGGTACGTCGACCTGGTCCTCACGGTCGCCGCGAAGATCGCCCAGCGGTACGGCGCCCCGGCTCCGCCGCCCTACGCCCCGGTGGGCTGACCCTCCGGCGGCTCCGCCGCGGCCGGCTCCGGCGACGTCCACGCAGACAGCTGGCCGGCGAAGGCGTCGCCGAGCGCGGCGACCGAGCGGGAGAGCTCCGCGGGGATGACCCACACCTTGCTGGCCTGCCCGTTGGCGATCTGCGGCAGCGCCTGCAGATAGGTGTAGGCGAGCAGCTTGGGGTCGGGGTCGCCGACGTGGATCGCGTCGAACACCGTCGAGATGGCCTTCGCCTCGCCCTCGGCCCGCAGGATCGCGGACTGCTTGTCTCCCTCGGCCCGCAGGATCGCGGACTGCCGCTCCCCTTCCGCGGTGAGGATCTGGCTCTGCTTGAACCCCTCGGCGGTGAGGATGGTGGCGCGCTTCTCCCGCTCGGCGCGCATCTGCTTCTCCATGGCCTCCTGCACCGAGGCCGGCGGGTCGATCGCCTTGATCTCCACCCGGTTGACGCGCACGCCCCACTTGCCGGTGGCCTCGTCGAGGACGCCCCGTAGGGCACCGTTGATGGCATCGCGCGAGGTGAGCACCCGCTCGAGGTCGAGCCCGCCGACGACGTTGCGCAGCGTGGTGACGGTCAGCTGCTCGATCGCCTGGATGTAGTTGGCGATCTCGTAGGTGGCCGCCTTGGGATCGGTGACCTGGAAGTAGATGACCGAGTCGATGTTGACGACCAGGTTGTCCTCGGTGATCACCGGCTGGGGCGGGAAGCTGACCACCTGCTCGCGCAGGTCGACCAGCGGGCGCAACTTGTCGACGAAGGGCACCAGGATCGACAGGCCCGCGTTCAGCGTCCGGTGATAGCGGCCCAGCCGCTCCACGACGCCGGCCCGTGCCTGCGGGACGATCCGCACCGTACGGGCCAGCACGATCAGCACGAACACGAAAAGGATCGCGCCGATGACCAGCGACACGGTCTCGGTCTGGCTCACGGGGTCAGCCTCCTGGGCTAGGTGTCTGGGGCTCGCGCTGCTCGGCCGCCACGACTGCAGTGGCGCCGTCGATCCGCACGACGTGGACGGTGAGCCCAGGCTCGTACACCACGCTCGCGTCGGCGGTGCGCGCGGACCACACCTCGCCGCCGAGCTTGACGCGCCCGTCGCGCCGGTCCACCCGCTCGAGCACGAAACCGGTCGTGCCCACCAGCGCCTCGACGCCCGTCCTCGTGTGGCGCGGGACCTGCAGGTGGCGCAAGGCGACCGGCCGTACGAAGCCGAGCAGGACGACCGACACGACGGCGGCCACCACGACCTGGATCATGAAGGGCGCGCCGAACGCCGCGGCGAAGGCCGCCGCGACCGCACCCCCGGCGAGCATGAGCAGGATGAGGTCCAGCGACAGCAACTCGAGGCCGATCAGCACGACCGCCGCGATCACCCACCCGAGGACCGACACGTCACGATCCTAGTCGCGACGCACGCCCCCGATCGTCGGCCGAGGGCGCGGGTCCGGCGGGGCGTTCAGGCCGCCCGGGCCGACCAGCGTCCCGCGCGGTGCTCGACGCGCAGCGCCATCCCGAAGGTCGCGGACAGCGGGTCCGCGGCCAGCACCTCCTCCAAGGGGCCGGCGGCGACCACCCGCCCGCCGCGCAGCAGCAGCCCGTGCGTGAAGCCGCGCGGGACCTCCTCCACATGGTGGGTCACCAGCACGAGCGCCGGGGCGAGCGGGTCGACCGCGAGCTCGCCGAGACGGCGTACCAGGTCCTCCCGGCCCCCCAGGTCGAGGCCCGCGGCCGGCTCGTCGAGGAGGAGCAGCTCCGGGTCGGCCATGAGCGAGCGCGCGATCTGCACCCGTTTGCGCTCCCCCTCGGACAGCGTCGCGAACCGGCGGCCGGCCAGGTCCACCACGCCGAGCTGGGCGAGGAGGGTGTCCGCGCGACCCACGTCGAAGCCCTCGTACTGCTCGCGCCAGCGGCCGGTGATCGCCCACGCCCCAGTGAGCACGACGTCGCGGACCTTCTCCTCCGGCGGCAGCCGGTCGGCCAGGGCGGCCGAGGCCAGCCCCACCCGGGGACGTACCTCGAAGACGTCGACCTGGCCGAGCCGCTCACCGAGCACGTGCACGACACCCCGTGTTGGATACAGGTACGTCGAGGCGACCTGCAGCAGCGTGGTCTTGCCGGCACCGTTCGGGCCGAGCACGACCCAGCGGTCGCCGTCCTCGACCGCCCAGTCGACGTCGGCGAGGATCGGCTTGCCGCCACGCGTGACGGTGACCCCTCGCAGGTCGAGCACCGACGCCGTCACGTGCCGAAACCTACGGCAGCGCGCTGCCTAGGCTGTGCAGGTGGTCGACCTCCCGCCGCGCCGGGCAGCCCTGTTCGTGGCCTGGGGCAACGCCTTCCTGGCTGGCGACGTCGACCCCGACACCGCCAGCGCGGCCATCCGTGGCCGTGACGAGTCGCACGAGGTCATGGGTCTGTCCCAGGACCGGGTCACGCTGCCCGTGGCCCTGCAGGTGCTCGCGCGTGAGGGAGCGCGGGGTTTCCGGCTGGTCCTCCCCGTGGCGGGGGACGTGTCGGGGCTGCCCGGACCGCCCGCGTTCAACGCCGCCGCCCTCGAGGCGGGTGAGGCGGTCCTGGTGACCTCGGCCCGCCCGCTGGGCGCGGTGCCCACGCTCACAGGCACCCCCGATGCGGTCCGCGTGAGCTGGACAGCCTCGCCCGTGGCGCATCGTTCGGACGGCCCGCCGTCCCTGACCGAGGCCGAGCGCGAGCTGGCGGGGGCGATGCGCGAGGCGACCGACCTGCTGACCTCGCTCGACATCGCACGTCTCGGCCCCGAGTCCGCGGACCTCCTCGCCGCTCTGCGCGGAGGGGCCTTCGACGGGCCCCGGCTGCCGCCCGGCCTCCCCCCACGAGCCGACGAGGTCGCCGTCCGCGGCCGTCGCCTCGCCGCGATCGTGACTCTCGCGCGAGCCGACGACGGCGGCGCGCTCAGCGCAGGTGAGGCGACCCGGCGTCGCGAGGCGCTGGCGCCCCTCGACCGGGCCGCCCGGCGCGCCATCTGCGCCGCCTTCAGCGCGGGCGCGCATCAGGAGCACTAGCGCGGGCGCGCATCAGGAGCACTAGCGCGGGCGCGCATCAGGAGCACTGGCGCGGGCGCGCATCAGGAGCACTGAACAGGCCCACGGGTATCGTTCGCCGCGCCATGGCAGACCTCGGGACCGCCCTCGTCACGCTGTCCGGACCCGACCGTCCGGGGGTGACCACGCAGCTGTTCGCCGCGCTGGGAGCCGCCGTACCGGCCGACGTGCTCGATGTCGAGCAGGTGGTCATCCGTGGCCAGCTCGTTCTCGGCGTCCTGCTGGGACCGGTGTCCGGCGCGGATGACCTGCTGGCCGTACGTCGCGCGGCGCACGAGGTCGCTGACCGGGTCGGCATGAGCGTCACGGTCGCCGCGGGCGCCGAGGAGGCCGACCCCCGGCGGGTCGGCCGCGTCCACGTCACCGTCCTCGGCAGACCGCTGCGCCCCGGGGTCGTCGCGGCCCTGGCCGGGCGCATCGCAGACCTCGGCGCCAACATCGACCGGATCCAGCGACTGTCGCGCTATCCCGTGACGAGCATCGAGTTCGAGGTGTCGGGGGCCGACCCGGAGGACCTGCGCTCCGCCCTCGCCGCCGAAGCGGCCACCCAGGCCGTGGACGTCGCCGTCGAGCCGTCCGGCCTGTACCGCCGCGCGAAGCGGCTCGTCGTGATGGACGTGGACTCCACCCTCATCCAGGGTGAGGTCATCGAGATGCTCGCCGCCCGGGCGGGCTGCCTGGAGCAGGTCGCCGCGGTCACCGAGGCGGCCATGCGCGGCGAGCTCGACTTCGCCGCGTCGCTTCGCGCGCGCGTGGCGCTGCTGCGTGGGGTGCCCGAGTCGGCGCTCGACGACGTACGGCGGGAGGTGCTGCTCTCGCCCGGTGCGCGGACGCTGGTCCGAACGCTCAAACGCCTCGGCTACGAGGTGGCGGTCGTGAGCGGCGGGTTCACCCAGGTGATCGAGCATCTGGTCCGCGAGCTGGGCATCGACCACAGTGCGGCGAACACCCTGGAGGTGGTGGACGGGGTGCTCACCGGCGGGTTGGTCGGGGCCATCGTCGACCGCCGCGGCAAGGCCAACGCCCTGGAGCGCTTCGCCGCGGCCGCGGGCGTGCCCCTGTCCCAGACAGTCGCGATCGGCGACGGCGCGAACGACCTCGACATGCTGGCGCGCTCCGGGATGGGGATCGCCTTCAACGCCAAGCCGGTCGTCCGCGACGCCGCCGACGCCAGCGTCACGGTGCCCTACCTCGACGCGGTCCTCTACCTGCTCGGCATCAGCCGCGAGGAGGTCGAGGAGGCCGACGCGGCCGAGGGGACCCCGACGCCCGCGCCGCCGCTGGACTGACGCGGCTCAGCCGCGTGGGACCGCGAACTCGAGCAGCGCGGCGCGCCCGGTGGACACATCCGCCCAGGCGCAGCCGATCTCCAGCACGGCGATGCCCGACGTGGGGAAGGAGGCGCCCGCGAGGGCTCGCGCGGTCTCCTGCTCGTGGTCGGCGAGGTCGACGACCAGGTCGTGCATGCCGGGGTTGTGGCCGATGAGCAGGGCCGTGCGACAGCCCTCGTCGATGCTGCGCACGACGCCGCGAAGGGTGGGCAGGCTCGCGTCGTAGATCGCCTCGTCGAAGCTGGCCTCGGGGACCGAGCCTGTGCCGGCCAGCCCCTTGGCCACCCGCGACCACGTCTCCCTGGTCCGCGCCGCCGGGGAGCAGAGGACGACGTCGGGGAGAAGGCCCTGCGCGGCGAGCCACTCTCCCGCCGCGAGGGCGTCGCGTCGGCCGCGGCCGGACAGCGGGCGCTCGTCGTCGGGCACACCGGGCGGCCAGCCTGACTTCGCGTGCCTCAGCACGACGAGTCGGTGGCGGCCGCCGGAACTATGAAGCGGATCACTCACGAGACCATCATGCCCAACCAGGAGCGTGCGCGGGCGTCGTCAGGCGCCGATGGCATGCACGCCGCCGTCGACGTGGACGATCTCGCCGGTGGTGCGCGGGAACCAGTCGGAGAGCAGGGCCACGCAGGCCCGCGCGGCCGGCTCCGGGTCGGCGAGGTCCCAGCCGAGGGGGGCCCGCTCAGACCACACCTGCTCGAAGGACTCGAAGCCGGGGATCGACTTCGCCGCCATGGTGCGGATCGGCCCGGCCGCGACGAGGTTCACCCGGACCCCGGCTGGTCCGAGATCACGGGCGAGGTAGCGGGCGGTGGACTCGAGAGCAGCCTTCGCGACGCCCATCCAGTCATATGTCGGCCACGCGACCGTGGCGTCGAAGTCCAGCCCCACGACCGACAGGCCGCCGGATCCGGCGAGGGGCAGCACCGCGGTGGTGAGGGACTTCAGCGAGTACGCCGACACGTGGACCGCCGTGGCCACGTCGTCCCACGGGGTGTGCAGGAAGTTGCCGCCGAGCGCGGAGGTGGGCGCGAAGGCGATGGCGTGCAGGACCCCGTCGAGGGAGTCGACGTGCTCCCGGACCCGGTCGGAGAGCGAGGAGAGGTGCTCGTCGTCGGTGACGTCGAGCTCGACGACCGGTGGCGGG
>Ga0335071_10003259_pt1 | contig 17194 bp, 14 predicted proteins | sample Lox_Sample_15_FD_206724 | JGI IMG/M metagenome (GOLD analysis project Ga0335071, IMG submission 206724) | Soil microbial communities from Loxahatchee National Wildlife Refuge, Florida, United States - Lox_Sample_1.5 | ecosystem: Environmental > Terrestrial > Soil > Wetlands | place: USA... | reverse complement strand
AAGCACGTCGTCGTCCGTGACTCCCTGCCGCGCTCGCCCAACGGCAAGTTCGACCGCAACCTGCTGCGCGAGGAGCTCGCGTCCCCGTGAGCGTCGCGACCACCAAGCCCGGCGCCCCGGCATTGAGCGTCGGCGGCGTGCCGCTCGACCGCCTCGCAGAGCGGGTCGGCTCGACGCCCTTCTTCGCGTACGACCGTGCGCGACTCACCGAGCGGATCGGGGAGCTGCGCGCCGCGCTCCCGGACGACGTCCACCTCGACTACGCGGTGAAGGCGAACCCGATGCCGGCGGTGGTCCAGCACCTCAGCGGCCTGGTCGACGGCTTCGACGTCGCGTCGGCAGCCGAGATGCGCACCGCGCTGGACACCCCGACCCCGCCGGCGCGGGTGAGCTTCGCCGGCCCCGGCAAGACCCCCGCCGAGCTCGCCCAGGCGGTGGCGGCCGGCGTCACCATCGAGCTGGAGTCTGAGACCGAGGCGGCGCGGATCACCGCCATCGGCGACCGTCTGGGCGTTCGACCGCGGGTGGCCGTGCGCGTCAACCCGGACTTCCAGATCAAGGGCTCCGGCATGCGCCTCGGGGGCGGGCCCCAGCAGTTCGGGGTCGACGCCGAGCGCGTCCCCGCGCTCGTCGGCGAGCTCGCCGACGCCGACGTCGAGCTCCTGGGGTTCCATATCTTCGCCGGATCGCAGAACCTGAACGCGGAGATCCTCTGCGAGGCCCAGCGCAAGACGGTCGCGCTCGCCCTGGAGCTCGCCGAGCGCAGCTCGGCGCCGATCAGCTACCTCAACATCGGCGGGGGCTTCGGCATCCCGTACACCGACCGCGACGCGCCGCTCGACCTCATGCGTGTGGGGCGCAACCTCGAGCAGGTGATGGCCGACGTGGCCCGGCCTCGCCTGCCGGGAGCGAGGGTCGTCGTGGAGCTGGGACGCTACATCGTCGGCGAGTGCGGTCTGTACGTGACCCGGGTGGTCGATCGCAAGGAGTCCCGCGGGAAGACGTTCCTCGTCGTTGACGGCGGCCTGCACCACCAGCTCGCCGCCTCGGGCAACTTCGGTCAGGTGATCCGCCGCAACTACCCGGTGGCGATCGCCACCGCCGCGCCCCAGTCCGACCTGGAGACGGTGAGCGTCGTCGGGTGCCTGTGCACCCCGCTCGACCTCCTGGCCGACGACGTCGTGCTGCCCAGGGCCGGAGTGGGTGATCTCGTGGTCATCCGGCAGGCCGGCGCCTACGGCCTCACCGCGAGCCCGACCGCGTTCCTGAGCCACCCACCGGCCGTCGAGGTGCTGCTGTGACCGACCGAGAGGGGATCTCGTGGACGTGAACGGGACGATCGGTGTCGACGCGGTCAAGGCCGTCGTCGTCGAGACGCTGGGCGTGGAGGACCGCGCGTCCGCCATCGGCGCTGACACGCCTCTCCTGGGTGCCCTGCCGGAGCTTGACTCGATGGCCGTGCTCGAGCTCGTCCTCGAGCTCGAACGGCGATTCGGCATCACGGTCGAGGACGACGACGTCACCGCTGAGACGTTCGAGACGCTCGGGAGCCTGACCGCCTTCGTCGAGGCCAAGGCTCGCTGAGAGCCGCGCCGGCGGCGTAGCGATCCAGGCGATCGGCTACCCTCCTGCGTCAAGTCAAGGATGGCTTGACAGTCCGAGTCCACAGGATGGGCGGTCGGTGGCCACGGGGGGAGGGGCGCGCGAAGCAGGGGCGCTCCAGCAGGTCGGGCGCCCGAGGAGGTTTCCCCATGATGCTGAAGTCAAGCGTCGCGGCATCTGTCGCGATCGCGTGTCTCGCGGTGATCGCCGTGCCTGCGTGCGCCCGCGGGCACCTCTCCGTCACCCGCCTCTCCGTCTCCCCGGCCACGTTCGTCATCGACGGCTCGAATTCGCAGGGAGGGACGACGATCCGCTACGACCTCTCGAAGGACGCCCAGGTCAGGATCGTCATCGCCCGCCGCCTGCGCGGGCGCATCGCCGGTCATCGCTGCGTGGAGCCGACCGCGCAGCTCAGCAGTCACCGCGTCTGCACCCGCCTCACGCTGGTCGGTGATCTCGTCAACGAGCGGCAGGACGCCGGCCGGCACACGGTGGCCTTCAACGGCCGCATCGGCGGCGACTCGCTCGCGCCGGGCCACTACCGCGCGACGCTCGTCGCCTCCACCGGCGGGCACAGCAGGCGGCGGATCGTGAACTTCACGGTCGTGCGCGGTCGCGCCGGGGGGACCACCCCGGGGTCGACCACGCCCTCCAAGACGCAGACCCCGGGGTCGTCGACGACGACGACGACGCCGCCGTCGACCGTGACGCCGCCCCCGACGCCCGGCTCCAGCGGTGATCTGAGCCAGTTCCCGAACGAGTCGACGACCGGTACCCCTGCCGGCTGGGTTCCGACGACGACCCGCTCGACGGACATGGACGTCAACACGCCTGGCGCGGTGGTGCAGAACGTCCGCTTCACCAATGGCGCCAAGCTCAACATCAACGCCCCGAACGTGACCGTCCAGGACGTCGAGCTCCAGGGCGGCTGGATCGACACCAGCGGCGAGAACACGCTGATCCAGGACACGACCATCGACCGTCTGGCTCCGGAGACCGACGGTGGGGAGGGCGTCATCAGCTACTGCGGCTACACCGCTGTGCGCGTCAAGATCCTCGACCGCAACGAGGGCTTCCGCGAGAGTGGCTGCGACCCCGGTGTCGCCACGACCATCAAGGACTCGTTCGTGCGGATCACGCCGCCCGACTCATGCGAGAACGGCAGCAACACCGACTGGCACGGCGACGGGATCCAGGGGTACTACGGCACCGACCTCATCGTCCAGAACGTGACGATCGACTTCCACGAGGACGCCAAGTGCCAGGCGACCTCGCCGTTCTTCTACAACGGCGGGAGCGGCGGCAGCCCCAACGGCCACGCGTTCATCAACGGCCTGCTGCTGAAGGGCGGCGGCTACTCGTTCCGGCTCGGGACGCCTGCGCCGAACTCGGTGCAGGGGCTGCGGATCGTCAACAAGAGCTGGCGGTACGCCCCGATCGACATCACCACCGTGGACGGCGGCGGCTGCAGCGCGATCTCGCCGTGGGAGGCCAAGCTCGTGACCGTCGACTCCAACTGGAAGGTCACGTCCACCGTGGGGAACCTGCCCTGCCAGAACGACAACGGCTGAGCGGCCGGCTCACGCGACGGCGGCCCGGCGTCACCCCGATCGGTGGGGCCGGGCCGGGACGCCGAGCCACACCTCGCCGGCAGGCACGTTCGTGGTGACGACCGCGCCCATCCCGACGACCGCGCCCGCGCCGATGCTCAGCCCCTCACGGATCAGCGCACCCGCGCCGACGTAGGCGCCGCGCTCGATCGTCACCCCGCCGGCCACCCGCGCGCCCGCGCCGAAGGTCACGCCGTCGCCGACGAGGTCGTCGTGGGTGAGGACGACGGCGGGCATCACCGCGACGTGACAGCCGAGCTGGACGTCCGCGGTGAGGACCGTCCCGGCGTGCAGCACCGAGCCGGCGCCGATCGTCGCCGACTCGGGCACGACCGCTGCCGGATGAACGAGCGTCGCATAGCGCTCCGGCTCGAGCCCCAGCCGGGACACGAGCGCCAGCCGGCGCAGTGGGTCCGCCGGCGAGGCGACGCACGCGGCGACGAGCGCGTCCGGGTGGTCGTGCGCGAGCGCCGAGGGACCGAGGACCTCGACGCCGCCGATCCGGCGGCCCTCGATCGTCGGGTCGTCGTCGAGCAGCCCGACCAGGTCCCACGCGGGCGCGACCCGGTTGACCGCCCGCACGAGCTCAAGCGTCTCGCGCGCGAACCCGCCGGCTCCGATGATCAGCAGCGGCTTCAGCGAACGCCGCCGCCGACGTGCCGGGCCTCCGGCTGCACGGGCGGCTCGCGCAGCGCAGGGTCGGCGGTGAGCACGGACACGGGACAGGTGATCGACGCGTACGGCACGGGCGCCCGGCCGAGCAGCGTCGCCACTGCGCGCCGGTTGGCCGCGCGTTTGAGGCGCCCGGGCTCCCCGCGACCCGCGTACACCGAGCGCAGCGCGTGGCGCAGCATCACCGCGCCCATGTACAGCGCGCGGTGCACGGGGGAGAAGAACTTGCGCGCGTACAGCAGGTTCGAATGCGCCCCCAGGCTCATGATCTTCGGGCTGACGCCGGCCTTGCCCTCGTGGTGGAGGATCGTCATCTGCGGCAGGTGGCGGACCTCCCAGCCGGCCATCCGGATCCGCCTGCACAGGTCGGTCTCGTCGGCGTACATGAAGTAGCGCTCGTCAAGGTAGCCCGCGCTCTCGATCGCCTCCCTGCGGGCGAGCATGAACGAGCCGGACGTCCAGTCGCAGGTGGTCTCCCGGTCGTAGGCGGCCCGGTCCAGCACGCGCTCGCCCAGCCATTCCGGCCGTCGCGGAAGCCGTTCGGCCCCCAGGGCGTCGCCGAGCGCCCGCAGGACGTTCGGGCTGCGGCGGATCGTGGCGTCCAGACGCCCGGCGGGGGTCACCTGGCGCACGCCGGCGAGGCCGACGGTGGGCCGCTCGTCCATCAGGTGCACGAGCTCGGCGAAGGTTCCCGCGAGGATCTGGGTGTCGGGATTCAGGAAGAGGACGTAACGGGCGTTGCAGGTCATCAACCCGCGGTTGTTCGCGTGCGAGAAGCCGTGGTTGCGCGAGCGCACCACCCGAGCGTCCGGGAACTCGGTGGCGACGAGTTCCGCCGTTCCGTCGGTCGACTCGTTGTCGACGACCACCACGTCCGCGCGGATGTCACCCAGGTGGTCGAAGACGGTGCTCAGGCACGGTCCTATCCATCGCGCCTCGTTCGTCGAGACCGTGATGATCGCGAGGTCGTCCATCGGCGCCTCACCCGGTCATAGCTGCGTGGGCCATCGCGCGATCAACGCGCGGAGACCGGGTGGATTTGCGCGCACGGAAGCCACCGCGTCTCCCGTCCGTTCTTCGGATGTGCTGACGCAAGAGGAGGTCTCATGATGCCCGAGCCGGCGATCAACCTGGCGGTGGTGGGCTACGGGTACTGGGGGCCGAACATCGTCCGCAACGTGCTCGAGCGACCGGAGCTGCGTTTCTGGGGGCTCTGCGAGATGAGCCACGAGCGGGTGTCGAAGTTCGCCGAGCGCTATCCCGGAATGCGCTCCTGCGCGAGCTACGACGAGGTGCTGGCCGATCCGTCGGTCGACGCCGTCTCGATCGCCACCCCCCCCGCGACCCACCACGCGCTGGTCGAGCGGGCGCTCCTGGCCGGCAAGCACGTGCTCGTCGAGAAGCCCCTGGCGACCACCGCAGCGCAGGCGGACGCGCTGATCGAGCTGGCGGCCCGCGAGGGCCTGGTTCTGATGCCCGGGCACACGTTCCTCTACAGCCCGGCTGTCAACAAGGTGCGCGACCTCATCACCTCGGGCGAGCTCGGCGAGATCTACTTCATCACGTCCTCGCGCATGAACCTCGGCATCTACCAGCCGGACGGCGTGATCAAGGACCTCGCGCCGCACGATCTCTCGATCCTGCTCTACTGGCTGCGCCAGCCGGTGTCCGTCGTCTCGGCGTCCAGCTCGGCCGTCTTCCAGAGCGGCGTGCCGGAGACGGCGTTTCTGACGCTGAGCTTCGCGCACGGGCCGACGGCGAACGTGCAGCTCTCCTGGCTGGCGCCGCACAAGGTCCGTCAGATGATCGTGGTCGGGAGCCGGCGGATGGTCGTCTACGACGACGCCGCGATCGATGGCGCCGTCCGCGTCTACGACCGCGGCGTCGACTTCACCGAGCCGTCGAACTTCGGGGAGTACCAGCTCACCTATCGCTCCGGCGACATGGTCGTGCCGCGGCTGGACCCCGCGGAGCCGCTCGGGATGGAGCTCTCGGACTTCGCCCGCGCGATCCGCACCGGAGAGCCGCCGCGCTCGGACGCGCATCTGGGCGCGGACATCGTGCGGATCCTGGAGGCCGCCCACCTTTCGATGGCCTCGGCGGGCGCGCCGGTCCTGCTCGGCGCCGCGAGCCACCACGCCGCGATGCAGCCCGCGGTGCGCGACGCTGAAGGGCGCTCGGCGGTCGGTGCCTAGGGCGGGATCCACGAACCCGGGTGCCGTCGTCTCGGCGGCGCTGCTGCACGCTCAGCGACGCGGCTGGCGGCCGCCGGCGCCAGTGCGCCGGATGGGCCGGCGGCTGCTGCACCGAACCTCGGCCGGCGCATCGCCGGTCGAGGGGTGGAGCACCGGCTTGCGCGGGGCCACGCTGCTGGGCTCGCCGCCGGCGGCGCAGCCGATGCCCGCATCCGCTGCATCTGCGCCGTACGCACACGCAGCCCGGGCCGAGCGGCTCCGTTGCCTGGTCGTCACGGGGGTGCTCGACGTCGGCGGCGAGGACGAGGTCGTCGCGTTCCTGGGTCGCCGCCTCCCCGAGCACGGCATCGAGACGGTCGTCGTGCACAGCGGCATCTCGGTCGGAGCGCCGGGGACCGGCGGCGGACGGCTGCCGTCGGCGCTTCGCGCCGAGGGCGTGCGGGTCGTGGAGACGACGCCGGACACGGCGGCCCGGCTGGTGGACGAGCATTGTCCCGACGTCATCAGCGCGCACGGAGCTCCCGAGTGGTGGCTCGACCTCGCCGCCGAGCGGGGCGTCCCGTACGTCGAGACGCTCCACGGGATGCACTCCTTCTTCGGCGCCGACTGGGAGCGCGAGGCGGTCCGCAGCCAACGCATCTCCCGGATCGTCGCGGTGAGCGAGCTCGTGCGCCGCCAATACCTGGCGGGCAACGCTCGGATCGATCCCGAGCGCGTGGTGACGGTGCCCAACAGCGTCGACCCGCGCCGGCTGCCGCGCCTGGACCGGGATGAGTGCCGCGAGTGGCTCGGGCTCGGCGACGAGTTCCTGTTCGTCTCCCTCGCCCGCCACTCGCTGCAGAAGAACAACTACGGCCTCGTGGCCGCCTTCGCCGACGTCGGCGCGGCGCATCCCGACGCGCAGCTCCTGATCGCCGGGCGTCCCGACGACCCGGCATACGCCGAGCAGGTCCAGCGTCTGCGGCGAAGCCTGGCGTGCGCCGACCGCGTCCACCTGCGCGACCACGCTCCCTGGCCCGCGGCGCTGCTCGCGGCCGCCGACGCGTTCGTCCTGGACTCGTTCTTCGAAGGCTGGGCGCTGGCGTCGATGGAGGCGCTCGCCGCCGGCGTGCCCGTCGTTCTGAGCGACGTCGGTGGTGCGCGCGAGCAGGTCGGGCGCGACGGCGAGCGTGGGCATCTGGTCCAGAACCCGATCGGCGATCCGTTGCACGTGGACTGGGCGTCGATCCGCGGGGCGCTCTTCGACCGTCAGCGCAACCGCGAGGAGCTCGTCAGCGCGATGTCGGGGATGATCGGCCAGCGGGCCGAGTGGCGGGGCGCCCGCGGGGCCCTGCGGGCCGAGTCCGCGCGCCGCTTCCATCCGGACCACGCGCTGTCGGGGCACGCCGCGGTGCTGCGCGAGGCCGTGGCCGCGCCGGCCCCGGCGCTCGTCACACTCCGCTGAAACGCTGGCGGCGCCAGGCGAGGCGACCCTCGAGGTCGCGCACCAGCTCGCGGGCCCGGAACGCCGGCATGCTGCGGGCGCGCTCGACGCCGGCCTGCTCACGGCGCTCCAGTGCACGCCAACGGCGCGAGCCGGCAACGCTCGGGTCGAGCCCGAGCGCGAACTCGCGGTAGGCGGCGGCGTTTGTGGCGCCGTCCGGTCCGCTCATGTAGTCCCAGGCGGCGAGCCACAGGGCTTTGCGCGCCAACGCCGCGTAGGCGGTCCGCCGCAGGTCGGCGAGCGTCGGCGGGTCCCCGGCGACCGACCCGTCCAGCGCCGCGTCGAACGCCTTCCTGGTCTCGTACAGGTTCGTGAGCGTGCTCGAGTACACGGTTCGGCTCATGTTGCTGCCGTGCAGGCGGTAGTACAGCTGGTCCACGCCGCGGACCATCCCGACGTCGGCGACGAGCGCCGCGCGCATCCACAACTCGTGGTCGCCGCTGTGCGGGAGGTCCTCCCGGTATCCGCCGACCCGCTCGAGCACGGCGCGCCGGACGACCGCGTCGCTGGAGCGGATGACGTTCGTCGCGCGCCGGCAGTTGTCGCGCAGCCAGTCCTCCCCGCGCCACACCGACCAACCGCGGGGGCGGACGCGGGCCGGAGGAGGCGGCTCGCCGGAGAAGTCGATCGACCATCCATAGGCGAACCCCACGGAGGGGTTGCACTCCATCAGGTGCACCGCACGCTCGAGTGCGCCGGGCGTCAGCATGTCGTCGGCCGACAGAAGCAGGACGTACTCGCCGTCGACCGCCGAGAGCCCGATGTTGTAGGTCGCGATGTTGCCGCGGTTGACCGGGTTGCGCAGGACGCGCACGCGGGGCTCCTCGGCCGCGATGGCCTCCGCCACATCGCCGCTTCCGTCAGGCGAGGCGTCGTCGACGATCAGGACGTCCACGTCAACCGCGTCCTGGAAGAGCACGCTCTCCACGCACGCGCCGAGGAAGTGGCCGTAGTTGTAGCAGGGCACGACCACCGAGACGCGCGGACGGCTGGCCAGCTCCCCGGGGGGCGCCATCACGCGGGCCTTCGAGTACCCGCTGAGCGTCAGGCGCTGGAGGGCCGCGTCAAACACCGACGGCCTCGCTCTCCGCAAGGACCTCGACCGGCGTCGCAACGGCCTGCCGGCGGCGCGCCCGCTGCGGGATCAGGTGGAGCACGAAGCCGGCCATCAGCCGCCAGGTCGGTACGAACCGCGTCCGCAGTACGGCGAGGTATCCCGCCACGCCCAGAAGCGTGACGACGGCGAGATAGACCGGCGCCGGGGTGTCGGCCGAGGTCATCGCGGCGCTCACGGGCAGGGCGAGCGCGACGAGTCCCGCGCACGAGCACAGGGCAGGCGCGACGTCGTGCCAGATGCGCGCCGCGACGCTGGCGTCCGCGCGCCGGAACATGAGGGAGTACGCCACGAACACGAAGGCCGTGTGCACGACCGCAGCCGCTCCCGCGACCGCCGTCAGCCCGTACGGTGCCGTGAACCACACGGCGATCGCGTACGTCACGAAGTGCGCCCAGCCGAACGCGAGCACCGCCCGTGGCCGGGCGGCCGCCATCAGCGTCGCGCCGGCAGCGTCGATCACGATGACCGAGGCCCCGCCGATCGCCAGCACCTGCGTCGGCGCGACGGCCGCCTGCCACTCGGCGCCGAACACGAACGGCACGGCGACCGGCGCCACGATCGCGAGCAGCGCCAGGCACGGGAACAGCGTGACGGTGACGATGCCGACCATCTGTCCACGCAGCTCGCCCATGTCGTCGCTGTTGCGGGTGCGCGCCAGGACCGGGAAGCCGACGCTTGCCATCACGCCGCTGACCTTCTTCTGGTACTCCACGGCCAGCGTGTAGGCGCGGAAGTACAGACCGGCCGACACCGCGCCCAGCCGAGCCCCGACGATCGCATAGTCGCAGTTCGCGAAGCCGATCCAGCTGACCGCGGCCAGCCAGTTCGGGGTGCCGTAGTGCAGCAGGTCCTTCGACGCATGCCAGCTTGGGCGCGGCAGCGGCGGGGGTGCCCAGGCCCATGCGATGCCAGTCTGGGCCGCGGTGCCCAGGATCGCTCCGAGCACGAGCGCCGAGCCGTTCAGGCCCGCGAGCGCCAGGGCCACCGATCCCAGGCCGCGCAGGCCGGATCCGACCACGTCCAGGATGGCGAGGCGGCGGAACTGCAGACGCCGCTGCAGCACCGCGAACGGCACGGCCCCGGCTGCGGCGACGAACGCGCCTGGTGCGCCGAGCCGGACGAGGCCGGCCGTGGCCGCTCCGAAGATGGGCTCCACCACGACGCTCGCCGCGATCAGGCTCAGGACGACGAGGACCGCTCCGAAGGTGAGCGCGAGCGCCTGTGCGGCCTGCAGGTGCCGGTGTTCCAGGTCGGCGCGCTGGACGAGCGCCGTGGTGAGCGCCGACACTGACGCCGCGCCGAAGCCGCTGATCACGAGCGCGGTGGCGTAGTGCCCGAAGTCCGCCGGCGGGATCAGGCGCGCGAGCACCACCATGGAGGCGAGCAGGATGCACTCGACCAGCGGCCGCGCGATCACCGTCCAGCGCAGGCCGTGGACGGTCGCGGCGCGGAGCTCCCCGATGTCCTGCGCGTCGCTCATGCACCCCAGCCCGAGCGGGCCCGAAGGACGTCGAGCGCGGGGCCGACGTGCCCGGCGGCTCGTGGACCCACCGCCTTGCACGCCTGCACCGCCCACCACTCCGGCAGCGCACGAGCGTGCGGATACACCTCGCGCGCGTGGGCCTCGAGCCAGTCGGCCGCGCCGGCGTCGCGCTGGCCGCGGCAGTGACGGTTGATGGCCATGCGCAACGCGCGGCGGGCGACTTGGCGGTGCACGACGCCGATGAGACGTTGTGCATCGGGGATCGCATCCGCGTGCTCGGTGAGCACGGTCTCGTAGGCCCGCCGGCTGTCCTCGAAGGTCACCTGCAGCCCGGAGTGCCACTCGAGCGACATGTTCGCGCCGTGCCGGCGGTAGACGGCCTGGTCGGCGTGCACCTCCCCGACGTCCGCGTGGGCGGCCAGCCGCAGCCACATCTCCAGGTCGCCGGCGTACGGCGAGTCGTCGCGGTAGCCGCCGACGCCGTGCTGGATGCTCGTCCGCACCACGGCCGTCGGCGTCGGGACGACGTTGTCCATCTGCCGGCAGCGCTCGGCGATCCACGCCGGCCCCCCGACGACGCGGGCGCTCCAGCCGCCCTCCTGCGCGCCGGGGGCGGGGAGCTCGGACCCGTCGGAGACCGCCCGCCCGTAGACGAATCCGACGCTCCGGTGCCCGTCCATGAGCGCGGTCGCGCGAGCGAGGGAGCCCGGTGTCAGGAAGTCGTCGGCGGAGAGGAGGAGCAGGTACTCCCGCCGGGCCCACCGCAAGCCCTCGTTGTAGGTCGCGATGTGTCCCATGTTCCGCGCGTGGCGGACGACGCTCACGCGCGGGTCGGCACGGCCCAGCTCCGCGGCGATCTCGCCCGACCCGTCCGGCGAGGCGTCGTCGATCACGAGGACCTCGACCTCCACGCCCGCCTGCCCCAGCACGCTCCCGACGCATTGACCCAGGAAGCGGCCGTAGTTGTAACAGGGGATGATCACGCTGACCGAGCTCATCGCGCGGCGCCGATCGTGGTCGGGGCGCGGCCGGCGGCCGCGACGGCCTCCGCGACGATCCGCTCGAAGGCCGCGCCCGAGTCCTTCCACGAGGTTCCCTGGACGCTGGCCGCGGCGGCCTCGGCAGCTGCGCTGCGCTCCCTCGCCGGGCGCTCGACCAGCGCCGCGAGCGTGCTCGCGAGGTCGTACGGCGTGGCGGGCGCGTAGGCGACGTGGTCGTTGTCGAGCACGAGCCGGTTGTGCTCGGCGTCGTTGACGACCGGGATGCACCCGGCGGCGAGCATCTCGAGCGGGACGAGCGAGACATTCGTCGCTGACACGACGAGGCCCGCCACGCAACGGTTGTAGAGGGCGCTGAGCTCCTGCGGCGCGACCACGCCGTGGTCGGTCGCTCGCACGGGCAGGCGCCTGGGGACGTCCCCGAACAGGTGGATCTCGATCTCCGGGTGGCGGGCGGCGAACAGCTCGAGCGCCGCCATCCCGAGCAGGAACCCGCGGCGGGGGGTGTCCGGCCGCGCGAAGAAGCAGACCCCGGCCCGCCGGCCGTCCATCGACCGGTCGATCCGGTAGCGGTCGACGTCGCACCCGAAGTCGAAATGGTCGGCGGCCATGCCGTAGTCGCGCGTCAGCACCTTCGCGAGCCAGCGGCCGGCCGTGACGCCGTGAAAGCCGAAGCGGTACGTCGCCTCGGCGAGCAGCGCGTCGCTGCCGGCCGGGTAGAACGCCGGCTCGAAGTCCTGCACGAGGTAGAACCGCTTCCCGAGTGCGGGGGAGGCCAGAACGGTGTAGGCGGTCTCCCACGCCGTCGCGAAGATGCCGTGGGCGTCCTCGATCCCGGCCGCGGCATCGCGGATCTCCGCCTTCACCCACGGCCACCAGCTCCGGATGCCCTCGCGCTGGCGGTCAAGCGAGCCGCCGTGGCGGTCGTCGAGGTAGACGATGCAGCGGTGGCCGGCGCGCTCGAGCGCCGAGACCATGCGGAACATGGTCGTGTGGCCTCCCGAGCCGGGTCCCGGCGGTGCGCAGACCCAGGCGACGGTCAGCGGCTCACCCGCCGGCGCGGGCATCGGCGGCGGCAGCCGCCATCCCGACTCGGCGATCTCGGCGGCCCGGACCAACTGCTCCGTGGGAACGGGCAGCGACCCGCCTGCCGGAGGGGCGATCCGGTCGGCCGCACGGCGCCGCAGGCGCGCGCTGACGCCTGCCGCCCCCTCCGAGCGCAGCAGGCGATGGGTCTGGCGGATGCGGTCGAGCGCGGTCGGACGGCTCATGTGCGGCGGCCCGCCTCAGTCACTCGGTCCCTCACGCCGCCAGCGCCGTCACGTGCGTGGCGAGGCGGTCGATCACGTAGTCCTGCTGCTCGTCGCTGAGGCCCGGGAACAGCGGCAGCATCAGCGAGTCGCGCGTCGCCGCCTCCGTATTGGGGAGCACCGCGTCCGCCCCCGCATACGCCTGCTCCTCATGGATCGCCATCACGCCCCGGCGGGTGGCGATGCCGTCCGTCATCAACCGCCGCATGAGCTCCATACGCGACAGCGGCGCGCCGGGCAGCAGCCGGACGGCGTAGGACTGCCAGGTGCGCTCCGCATAGCCGGGCTCGAAGGGCGGTTCGAGGTGCGGCACGTGGTCGATCGCCGCGGAGTAGCGTGCCGCCTGGCGTGCGCGCTCGGCGAGGATCTCGTCGAGCCGGTCGAGCTGGCAGAGGCCGAGGGCGGCCTGCATGTCGGTCATCCGCAGGTTCCAGCCGCGCTCCGGATAGGACTCGATGACCACGTCCGTGGCGCCATGGCGTGCGAGGTCGGAGACGTCCATCGCGTGCTGGCGCAGCCGGCGCAGCCGTTCGGCGACCTCGCCGTCGTTCACCGCGATCATCCCGCCCTCGCCCGTCGTGATGACCTTGCGCGGGTGCAGGGAGAAGCAGGCGAGCGGCCCGAGCGAGCCGATCAGGCGCCCCTTGTACCGCGCGCCGATCGCACAGGCGGCGTCCTCGACGACCTGGATCCCGTGGCGTCGCGCGAGCTCGAGGAACGGGTCCATGTCGGCCGGCAGCCCCAGCTGGTGCACCGGCATGATCGCCCGCGTGCGCTCGGTGATCGCCGCCTCCGCAGCCACTGGATCGAGGTTGTAGGTCCGCGCGTCGACGTCGGCGAACACGGGCGTCGCGCCGTTCTGCCAGACGGCGTTGGCCGTGGCGATGAACGACAGCGAAGGGACGATCACCTCGTCGCCCGGCCCGACGCCTGAGACGTACAGGGCCAGCTGCAGCGCCGACGTGCAGTTCGTCGTCGCCACCGCGTCGAGCGCCCCGACGCGCTCCGCGAATGCCGTCTCGAACTCGCGCACCCTCGGCCCCTGCGAGACCCAGCCGGACGCGATGACCTCGGCGACCGCTGCGCCCTCGTCTCCGCGCAGGTACGGGCGTGTGAACGGGACCTGCATCAGCACGTCCTCGCGAGGGCGCGGACCGGCTCCGTCGGGGCGCCGGCCTTCTCGCCGCGCCACCACTCCACGAGCCGCGTCAGCCCCTCCTCCAGCCCGACCTGGGCCTCGAACCCGAGCTGCTCGCGCGCCAGCCGCGTGTCGGCGAGCCGGCGCGTCACGCCGTTCACCGCGCGCGCCGGACCGTGCTCCACCGGCAGGTCCGAACCCATCACGCGCAGCAGCATGCGGGCAAGCTCGAGCAGGCTCGTCTCGCTGCCGCTGGCGACGTTGAACGCCGCGTCCGTCACCTCGCTCTCGGCTGCGAGGATGTTGGCCCGGGCCACGTCGCCGATGTACACGAAGTCCATCGTCTGCAGGCCGTCGCCCAGGATCAGCGGCGGCTGACCGGCTGCGATCCGCTCCATCCAGCGGACGAGCACCTCGGTGTAGAGCCCGTGCACGTCCATCCTCGGGCCGTAGACGTTGAAGTAGCGCAGGGCCACGTAGTCCAGTCCGAACATCGCGTGCATGCTGCGCAGCAGGCCCTCGTTGAACGCCTTCGCCGCGCCGTACAGCGTGTCGTTGGCGTAGGGATGGTGGTCCTCCGGGGTGGGGAAGCGCTCCGCGAGTCCGTAGACCGAGGCCGACGAGGAGGCCACCACACGACGCACGCCGGCGTCAGCGGCGGCCTCGAAGACGTTGTACGTGCCATCGGCCAGCACCTCGAGTGCCAGCCGCGGCTCCTCCGCACATTGGGTGATCCGGATCGCCGCCAAATGGAAGACGACGTCGACGCCCTGCATCAGCTCCCGGACGAGCTCGCGGTCGCGGATGTCACCCTCGACGAGCTCTACCCGCCCGCTGGCGCGGGCCCACGCCAGGTTCTCCAGGCGCCCCCGCACGAGGTTGTCGAGCACCACGATCTCATCGGCCCCCGCCAGCACGAGCTCGTCGGTGACGTTCGAGCCGATCGCGCCCGCGCCGCCCGTCACCAGCACCTTGCCGAAGCCGGTCACGCCCGCAACTCCCTCGCGATGAGGGTCAAGTCCTGAGTCATCGAAGGTCCCATCGTCGGATGCAGTCCCTGATTGAACGGCTGTACGCCCCGCGATCTTCCGGTCGGGCGCGACAGGGACATGGAGGAAGTCCGGGCGCGGCCGCCTCGTTGATCTGGCGCAGGACGCCTCGCGCGCCAGCTCCTATGCCGCTCCGCCGCCACCTACGCACCGTCCCCGCCGGCCCGGCGATCGTCGCCGCCGCGTTCGTGATCGGCGTTGCCTGCGCCGTCGCCTCGGTGAGCAGGATCAGCCTGTTCCCGCCGAAACTCGAGCGCCGCGACTTCCAGACCGCGGGAGCCGTGACGCACGTGCTGGTGGACCTCGGCCGCTCGGGGATCACCGATCGCCGCGCGGACTGGAGCTACTTCAACCGGATGTCGACGCGCGCCGACCTCCTGGCCCACCTGATGGCCACGGAACCGGTGCTCGAGTACATCGGGCGGCGCGCGCACGTTCGGCCCGACCAGATCGCGGCCGTCTCGCCGGTCACGATCGTTGTGGCCGGGCCGCTGGCGCAGCCGGGTAGCGAGATGCGCGCGCGGGAGCTCGTGCTCAACCGGCGCCCGTACCGTCTGGACATCCAGCAGGCACCGTCGAGCCCGGTCGTCGACATCTACGCGCAGGCACCGACGGTCGACGGAGCTGAACGCCTTGCGAACGCCGCGATCGCCGGCGCGCGCGACTACTTCGCAGCCGTCGCCGCGCGGACCGGACCGTTCGACGCAGCGCGCGAGGGGCTGGATCCGACGAATCCGGTCAAGCTCGTCCAACTGGGACCGCCGACGGGCGCGGCATTGACCTCGGGCGCCGCCACGAAGGTGGCGCTCCTCACGTTCATGCTCGCGTTCTCGCTCGCGTTCGTGGCGCTGCGCGCGTTGGTGTCGCGCAGGGCCCGCGCGCGCGCGCCCGGCTCGGTGCCGTCCGGAGCCGGCGCGGCGCCCGGGTCGGGGGTGGCCGTCACCGCCGCCGCGGCGGGCGTCGCCCCCGCTCCGTGGTCGGCGCCGTTCCCGGCTCCCGGCGGGGCGATCGCGCTGCGACCGCCTCGGCTGGCGCTGCGCCCACGGGCGATCGCGGTCAGCGGCGACGGGGACTGGCCGCGGACGACGCGAGCGCTGCCGTGGATGATCGCCGTGTTCATGGCGATGCTGTGGCTCGTCCCGTTCGACTCGATCCAGCTCAACGTCCACACGCCGATCGATCTGAAGCTCGACCGGCTCGCACTGCCGGTCATCGCGGCGACCTGGGTGTTCGCGCTGGCGATGGGAGGGCGTTCGGCGCCGCGTGTGCGGGGGACCTGGATCCACGCGGCCGTCGGCGCGTTCGTGGTGATCGCCTGCCTGAGCGTCATCCTCGACGCGACGTCGCTCAACCGGACCCTCGAGCTCGACACGTCACTGAAGAAGGTGCCGCTCCTGGCCTCGTACCTGTCGGTGTTCGTGATCACCGCGAGCGTCGTGCGGCGCTCCGAGGTGGCGGCGTTCATGAAGTACACGCTCGGGCTCGCGGTCGTCTGCGCGTTGGGCGTCATCTACGAGAAGCACGTCTTCCACAACCCGTTCTTCGAGTGGTCGCAGAAGCTGCTGCCGCACGTCTTCGAGGTGGCGTCGCTCGGATCGGGGTACGACAGCGCCGGACGGCGGATGGTTCACGGGCCGACGGCCCACCCGCTCGTCGCCGCCGCGATCCTGTCGATGGCCGTCCCGATCGCGATGCTCGGCGTGATCCATGCGCGGCGCACGAGCCGGCGCCTCCTCTACGGGCTGGCGACCTGCGTCCTCATGCTCGGCGTGCTCAGCACGCAGCGCAAGACGGGCCTCGTCGCCCCGGCGGTGGGGGTCCTCACGCTGGCCTACTTCCGGCGGCGTGAGCTGCTGCGGCTGGCCCCCGTCGGGCTGGCGCTCCTCATCGCGCTCGTGGCGTTCTCACCGCGTTTCGCCGCTCCAGTCATCGACCAGTTCAAACCCCAGAGCCTCACCAGCGCGAACACCGTGAGCGATCGCGCGTCCGACTACGACGCCGTGCGCCCGGATGTCTGGTCGCACTTCGCGCTGGGCCGCGGCTTCGGGAGCTACCAGCCGCTCGGGCACCGGATCCTCGACTCCGAGTTCCTCGTGCGCTTGGTGGAGATGGGCGTCCTCGGGCTGGTTGCGCTGGTCCTGCTCGGTGCCTCCGTGGTCGTGTGCGCACGTCGCGTGATCCACTCCAGACACCCGGAGTGGTCGCCGGCGGCGCTCGCCGGAGCGGCGGCGGCCGTCATCTTCCTCGTCCTCGCGCTCCTGTTCGACAGCCTGGCCTACCCGCAGCTGCCGTACATCTTCCTCGTCTTCGCAGCCTTCGTCGCCGTGATCGTCAAGCCGCCGGAGGGCGACGAGGATCGTGGGGCGGCGACGCCCTGAGCAATCCCTGCAGGACAGGACCGGGCGGCTGCTAGGCCGCCCGGGTGAGCCGCTCGCGGCGCGTGCGCCTGGAGATCCCGGCGATGATGACGATGCAGGAGCACCACAGCGCGAAGACGACGATCGCGCCGCCGGCCATCAGCACGCGACGGTGGGTGG
>Ga0335071_10003258_pt1 | contig 17198 bp, 16 predicted proteins | sample Lox_Sample_15_FD_206724 | JGI IMG/M metagenome (GOLD analysis project Ga0335071, IMG submission 206724) | Soil microbial communities from Loxahatchee National Wildlife Refuge, Florida, United States - Lox_Sample_1.5 | ecosystem: Environmental > Terrestrial > Soil > Wetlands | place: USA... | reverse complement strand
CGGCTCAGCCAGGCTTCGGCCGCGTTGATATCCGTGAAGATCTTGATCGCCGCGGAAGTTTCCGGGGAGGACTGGTAGTACAGGTCGCGGACGGCGTTGGCGACCTTTTCGCTGTTGACCACCACCGCCACGCGAATGTTGCGCGCCGCCGGGTCGGAGTTGACCTCGATCGCCGTGTGGATGGCTTTCTCGGGGATATCCTTGACCTGGCGCAGGTCGTACAGGTTGCGGGTCAGCCGGTCCATGCCGAGCAGGTGCTCCAGCGCAAAATCGTGCCAGTGCTGGATGGTCGCGTCGGAAAGGTCGGTAAAGGTCAGTGCCATGCCTCCATCCGGACGGCGGATGACGCTGTAGCCGATGCCGGGTGCAGGCTGCCAGTAAAGCGGTTTGGGTTCGGTCATCGAAATTCTCCTGAGAAGGAACACGGATTTAGCATGATTATAACGAAAAAGGGACCCGTTTTGTCAACAAACCGGGCCTCTCCTGGAAACCCATCACCGCCAGCCTGATCCGGCCGGTCGCGCCTTTCTCCCCGGCTTCAGCCGTAGCGCGCCACGCCCATCGTGTCCACCCCGGCCAGCAGTTGGCGGATGGTTTTGCCCAGGACCGGGTGCACAAAATCTGCCGCCAGGTCCGCTAAGGGGACGAGCACGAAGGCGCGCTCGGACAGCCCGGGATGAGGGATGACCAGCCCGGGAATATCCAGGACCAGGTTGTCGTAGAAGAGGATATCCAGGTCGATCCGGCGCGGGCCGTAGCGCACGGATGGGACCCGCCCCAAACTGGTTTCGAGGGCCTTCAGCTTTTTGAGGAGCCCATCAGGGGAAAGAACCGTCTGCCCGGCGATCGCCATGTTCAGAAAAGGCGGCTGGTCGGTCACTCCCCAGGGCGGCGTCTCGTAGACCGGCGACTCGGCCAGCACCGTCACAGCGGGGGGCAGCACAGCTATGGCGGCGCTGAGATTGGCCGGCCGGTCCCCGAGATTGGTTCCCAGAGCCAGGTAAACGGTATGAGCGGAAGGATTGTCCATGAGGTGGGGATATTATATTCCGCCTTTGCGAGGCCGGTCTTGACGGCTGTGCTATACTGATTATGAAAGTGGAAGGTAGATATGGCGAAGAACAGAACGATCCAAAAGGTCATCCGCAGCAAACCCGTCCTGGAGGGCGCTGGCGTCCACCTGAAACGCGCCTTCGGATTCGGCGAGGTGCATGCCTTCGACCCCTTCCTGCTCCTCGACGATTTCCGTTCCACCAATCCGGAGCATTACCTGAAGGGGTTTCCCTGGCATCCTCACCGCGGCATCGAGACCATCACCTATGTCCTGCGCGGGCAGGTGGGGCATGGCGACAGCCTGGGCAATAAAGGCGTCATCGGTCCGGGCGATGTGCAATGGATGACGGCGGGCAGCGGGATCATCCACCAGGAAATGCCCAAAGGCGACGAGAAAGGCCACATGGGCGGATTCCAGTTGTGGGCCAACCTGCCGGCTGCCCACAAGATGATGGAACCGCGCTACCGGGACGTGAAGAGCAAACAGATCCCGGAAGTCACCACGCCCGACGGGGTGAAGATTCGGGTGATTTGCGGCGAGGTGGGCGGCAAGCGCGGCCCGGTGCAAGGCATCCTCACCGACCCGGAATACCTGGACGTGACCGTCCCGGCCGGGACGGAATACAAGCATCCCACCCGGGCCGGCCACACCGTCCTGGCGTACGTGATCGACGGCCAGGCCAGCTTCTGCGGCGAGGAGAACCCGTTCCACTACGAAGTGGAGGGCGTAAACTACTTTGACCTGCAGCGGAAAGCCGCCATCCCGAACGAGAGCCTGATCCTGTTTGCAGACGGCGAGCAGCTGACGGTTTCCACGGACGCCGAAGCGGTCCGTTTCCTGCTCGTTTCCGGCCGGCCCCTCGGCGAACCGGTGGCCTGGTACGGCCCGATCGTCATGAACACCCAGGAAGAGCTGCAGACCGCCTTCGAGGAATTCAATAACGGTACATTTATCAAACACAAGACGAACAAAGCCAAAGGAACCAAATGAAACTGATCAGTGTCAATATCGGTAAAGAACAGGCGATTCATAACGGCAAGCCCTCCGGCAAGACCGGCATCCATAAACAGCCGGTCGATGGACCGGTAATGCTCAGCAGGCTGGGCATTTCGGAGGACTCGGTCTGCGACAAGAAGCATCATGGCGGCCCCGACCAGGCCGTTTACCTCTACGGCGAGCCCGATTACGCCTGGTGGTCGGGGCAGTTGGGTGACCGGCTCTCTCCTGGCACCTTCGGGGACAACCTGACGGTCGAGGGCCTGGAAAGCGCCAGGCTGCAGATCGGCGACAGCCTGCGCATCGGCGCAGCCGTCTTGCAAGTGACCGCCCCGCGCATTCCCTGCGGAACCCTGGCGGCCCGCATGGGCGACCCGCAATTCGTCAAACGCTTCCGGGCTGCAGAGCGCCCGGGCGTATACTGCCGTGTGCTCCAGGAAGGGATCGTCCAGGCCGGCGACCCCGTAACGCTCGAGCGCTTTTCCGGCGAGACCATCTCGGTCCTGGATATGTTTCGCGACTTCTACGACCCGGATATGGACGAAAATGCGCTTCGCCGCTACCTGGCGGCCCCAATTGCCGGCCGCGCCCGGGTGGACAAGGAAGAACAACTGCAAAAACTTCTCGCACAATGAACGTCGCCGGGATCTAAAACAGGCCAGGGAGCGCTCCCTGGCCTGTTGGTTAAGTCGTCCGGCAATCCGTTATGGGCAGGCAAGTTCGGTCGGGGTCGGACCGCAGTCCGTGCCGGTGCATTCCGCCACGTGGGGGGACGGCTGGGGGAGATTGGCGCTGGCTGCACACTTATCGGCAAGCGCCCGGTAGTAATTGGCATCCGCAGTGTTCCCGATCAGCATTTCGATGGATTCCGTGAATGACGCCTGCACCAGGAGCTTGTTCACCGTGGCCTTGTCGGCCTTCTTGCCCGACAGGCAGAGCGGACAGGTGACTTTCATGCAGTCTTTCAAGCGCTCCAACAGCACGTTGGTATCCGAAGCGACTGTGTCTTTGAAATAACTCTGCTGGCCGGCGGCCTGGACGTGCCCATACCAATGCTCGAAATTGTAGGCGCCGACCACGACGTCGTTGCAGTTGCCTTGGAGCTGGTCGAGGCTGTCGATGGACGGCTTGACCAGGCGGTCATGTTCTTTTTTCAAGTTCAGCTGGCTCTTCGTCATGGGGGCAGCGAGCAGGTCGTCGTCCTGGTCGCCGGGATTTGTCGGAGGATGGCTCGTCTGGGCCGCGATCTCCGCTTGGGTCGCCTCGGCCACTCCGTACATGCTGAAATGCATGACCTGGAAGGTCACACTCGTCGTGCCGCCTCCCGAGCTGGCCAGCACCGGGTAGAGGTGGAAATTCGCCCCGGAACCGTCCGACGCAAACCCGATCAGGTCGTTGTATTCACCCGGAATGGTCATCTCGAACGTGGCGGGATCGACCATCATCAGCCCCTCCGGGTCGAGCTCGAAGGCGGTCACGTATCCCTTGCTGAAGGGAATGCCTCCGATGGCGGAGACCGGGGTGACCGTCACGGGGGTGCCGAAAGCCGGATCGATGGTCCCGTCCGGCGCCTGGGTCAACAAGCCTTCCGGAATCCCGAAATTGAAGGTGACCCCGGCGGGTGTGCTGCCGCTCAATTCATCGAGTCTGGCAACCCCCGCGCTGGCCCTGATCCTGTTCGTGATCGCGTGGGCTTTGTCGAGGGTGATTTGAACGCTGATGGGATTGGGAGTGAGGGGAAAGGCTTGGGGAGGACTGGAGAACGAAGGACCGGATCCGCCGGAGAATATCCCGCAGGCGCCCAGCACGCCTGCCAGCACGACCCCGATCCAGAGATACCGGTAAGCAATGCCTCGGGCCATACTCGTTTCCTCCTTCGCATGTAAATACCCTTAGATTTTGAAATTATACATCAATAGGCGACAAAACCTGTCCTATTTATGGGGCGCGGTTCGGAAAATATGACGGGCACGAAGGTTTCAAGAGCCTCCGTGCCCGTCATTCGATCTTCAAATCGACTTCTTTATCTCAGGGGATCAACCTCTGACTGCATTGATGAAATCCGCCAGAAGGCCGTAGGCGGTGGTCTCCGGCCCGGGGTTGCCTTCGACGATGCTCAAGCTGGATAAAGTATCGGTCTTGAATTCGATGATGGAGGAAGACCCTTCCACGCTGTAGAGCGGTGAAGTCGGCAGGACCAACTCGGGGGAGACGCGGCCCTTGGCAGATGTCCCTTCCCGCTCGGCCGTGCAGACCAGCTTGATGCGCTTCCCTTCTGCCTTGGCGGCCCTGACGATCTCGGGCGTGACGGAGCGGATCCCGGTCCGCTCGACCTGCTGGGGGGTGAAGGGAACGTCCATCAGCACGGTGATCAAGGCGGCGACCTTGATGGCCGCGTCCCAGCCATCCACGTCGGCGGATGGGTTGGTCTCGGCCAGGCCCACCGACTGGGCGTACTGGACGGCCTCCGCCAGCGATTCGCCCTTCTCCATGCGCGTCAGGACCAGGTTGGTGGTGGAATTAAGGATGCCGCGGAACGATTTCAGATTGGCAGCCGGCAGGGCGGAGCGAAAAAGAGAGAAGATCGGCGCCCCGTCCATGACGGACGACTCGAAGAAGAACTTGCGCCCCTTGGCTTTCGCCAGCTCGGTCAGCTCACGGTAGGCATGGACGACCGGCCCCTTGTTGGCGGTGATGGCGTGCATGCCGCTCTCCAGCGCCGTGCGCAGGTGGGCAACGGCCGGCTGGCCGGTCTCGTGGTTGACAGGCGTGTTCTCGAACAGCACGTCCGCGCCGCATTTGTGGATGAAATCGATCGGGCTGCTGATCAGGCTGGTGGTCGTGAGGTTGATCGATCGATTCGAACGGATCAGCTCGAGAGCGCCGGTCAGGTCGATGCCGCTGGGGTTGACCACGCTGCCGTGCCGGGCGGTGGCGATCCCGGTGACGGAAAAGGTGATGTCGTATTTCTCGCGCAGTTCGACCCGTTTGCGCTGCAGCAGGACGGCAAAAGCGCGGCCGACGTTCCCGAAACCCAGCAAGGCGAGCTTGTAAAAAGCCATAAGGACTCCTGGACCAATTATAACGGTGGATAGGGATATGCGCGCCGGTCTTCGGGCGGGTCGGGGAAGCGGCCGGCCGTCAGGAGCGCCCTGGCCCGCGCCTCGAGGGCGGCCAGCTCCTCCGGGAGCAGGTACTCGCCCAGGGCGGTGCGCAGCTCCATCCCCGGGCCGAATCCGTGCCGGAAAGCCGACAGGGTCTCGACCAACTCCTGCGGGATGGCCTCGCCGGCAAAGTCCCACAAGACCGTGCGCAGCTTGGGATCTTCGTGGAAACACAGCCCGTGGTCGATCAGGAACAGCCTGCGGGTGTGCTTCTCGATCAGGACGTGACTGCCCTTCCGGTCGGCGTTGTTGGCCAGCAGGTCGAACAGGACGACCGGGCGCAGGCGCAGGCGGTCGGCGGGTTCGAAATTGAAATAGTGGTAGTTGGGGTCGTAATCGATGTATTCCTGGAGCGAGCCGGGACCGAACGGTCCGTCCCGCAGGATGGTATATGGAATGAAATCGAAACCCAGGGCCTGGCTGAGAAGGTAGGCGGCCACTTCGCGTCCAGCCAGCGAGGCCGGCGGGAAGTCCCACAGGGGCTGCTCGCCGCGCATCGGTTTGTAGACGGCCGGGAGCTGGCGGCCTTCGTGCTTCACGTTGACCAGGAAGGTGTAATTCGAGCCCAGCGTGAACTGGCCTTTGACTTCGATTTCCCCATCCTGGAAGGCGGTCTGGAGGAATTCAGTGGAGGCTTTTGCCATGATGGAATGCCGAACGGGAAACGGAACCAGGGGATCGTCTCCCCCGGGCTCTCCGGACCGGGACTAATGCTTATGCCCGTTCTTCTTGGGGCAGAAATGACCTTCGGGCTCCATGGGCTGCCCGCACTGCGGACAGATGGGCCGGCCGCGCTCGACGACCGTCTTGCTCCAGGCAGCCAACTGGCGGGCCTGGGTGCGGCTGCACCAGAAGCGCACGACGGCGGCCTCTTCCGGGTCGTCCCCCTCCACCACGATCTCGCGGGTCAGGATGACGATCAGGTCGCGGTCGGCGTCGTAGCCCAGTCCGATTTCCCCGGCCCGGAAGAGCGGGTCCACCGGGGGATTGATGCGCATCTTCTCATCGTCGTAGTTGTCGGAGGCTTCCGGCAGCTTCGGATTCTGATTGGCAATCTCGGTCAGCAACTGGTCCAGGCCGATGGCCAGGGTTTGCAGCTGGATCTTTTCGATGATGATGGTGACCGGCTGGACGTCGGCTTCACGCCAACCCTGCAGGTAGAAAACGCGCTGGCCGGGCTGGCCGATGGCGTCGGCGGTGATGTGCTGGACAGGGGTAAGGTCGATCTCGAAACGAGGCATGATTATCCTTCTTGTTTGATGGAAAATACGTCAAAATCGCGCGCCACGCTGACATTCGGGAAGACCGGCAGGGCTTCGGCCAGCACGTCCTTTTCACGATAGCGGCGTGAGAGGTGGGTCAGGATCAATTTTTTAACGCCTGCTTTGACGGCCAGTTCGGCAGCTTGGCGGGCGGTCAGGTGTGAGAACTGTTTGGCCAGCTCGACCTCTTCCTGGAGATAGGTGGATTCGATCACCAGGGCGTCGACGTCCTTGCAGGCAGAGACCAGGTCCTCGGTCCGGCCGGTATCGCCGATGTGGACCATCCTCAAGCCGGGCTTGAGCGGGCCAAGCACGTCCTCCGGCCCGATTTTGCGGCCGTCTGGCAGTGTGACGGTTTTCCCGTCCACCAGGTCGCGGCGGATGGGTCCGACCGGCACCCCCAGGGCTTCCGCCTTTTCGGGCAGGAAGGGCCGGTGGGAGCCTTCCTCGAAGCGAAACCCCAGGCTGTCGGAGCCGCGATGGAAGACCGGGAAGGCCGTAATGGTGAAATCGCCGGCTTCGAAGAACACACCCGGCTTGACCTCGTGCAGGTTGAGCGTAATGGGCGCCTGTTGGCCGCGCAGGACCACGTTGTAGAGCAGGTCGTGGATGCGGTCCAGCGCCCACTGGCCGCTGTAGATGTTCATCTCTTCGATGGCCTCCCAGCGCATGAACGTGGAGAGCAGGCCGGCCAGGCCGAGGATGTGATCGAGGTGCCCGTGGGTGATCAGGATATGGTTAAGATTTTTGAAGCCGATCCCCGACTGCAGGATCTGGCGCTGGGTGCCTTCGCCGCAGTCGATCAGGAAGCGGAATTCATCGTGCTTGACGACCTGGGCCGAAAGGCCCCGTTTCGCGGACGGGGCGGAGGCCGAAGTGCCGAGGAAGATAATCTCATACATTGGCGCAATTATACCCTCCCGCTGCCCCGGCAGGCATTCAGCCGTCCCCTTCGCCCCTCCGGGACGGCGCCGGAGGGATTCTAGACCATACGTGCTATAATAAATTAACCATGCCGATCACCCGTTCTAAAGCCTCCTCGAAGACCTCCTCCACGGGGCGCGGCGGAATCTCCCGCTCCGCCCCGGCGCGCAGCTCGGCGCAGCATCCTGCCTCGTCGGCCAGGCGGAATCCACCTCCATCGACTTCGTCCATCCTGGGAAACATTTCCCCCGAGCGGAAAGTCGACATCGTCGGCGTGGTCATGGCCTTGCTGGGCCTGCTGACCCTGCTGAGTCTGTTCTCGGCCCGCAACGGCACCCTGACCGGCTATTGGATCAGCGGGCTGCGTTCCCTTTTTGGCTGGGGGGTCTATATCCTGCCGGTCGCGCTGCTCGTCCTGGGCGCCTGGCTGGTGGCCCGCAACGTCGACCGCCTGCCGGCTCTCAACATCGAGCGGATCGTCGGGATCGTACTCCTTTTTGTCGGTCTGCTGGTGGCCTTCCACGGCCTCTCGGGGTCGGCGGCGACCGCCATCCAGCGTGGCGGGGCCGGAAGCGGAGGCGGATACCTGGGGGCCGTGCTCCAGAAGCTGCTGGTGGACAACCTGGGCGGCGCAGTGACGGCCATCCTGGTGATTGCCTGGCTGATCATTGCCCTGGCGATGACCCTCGACCTGTCCATGCAGGAAATGTTCCAGTGGGTCGGCCCGCTCTATGGCCGCCTGCGCGAACGGGTCAACCAATCCCTGAAGAAGCCGGGACAGGAAACGACCGGCCAGGCCCACCCGATTGATCCGGCCGGTACGCCTCCCGAAGCGCCCCCGGACAATTTCACCCCCCTGCGCCGACCGGCGATTACCCAGCCGGCGGCCCAGACCCCGCCCGGGGTAACGGTCAAGACGAACCTCCCGTCCGCCCCGGCGATCGCCTGGGTCCTCCCCAAGGTGGATGAAATCCTCGAGCCAGCCCGGGCTTCCACCGTCAACGAAGAATTCGTCGAGAAGCGCGCCAAACTTATCGAGGAGACCCTGGCCTCCTTCGGGGCGCCCAGCCAGGTGGTCGAGATCAGCCGCGGTCCCACGGTGACCATGTTTGGGGTCGAGCCCCTTTTCGTCGAATCGCGCAGCGGCCAGACCCGCGTGCGGGTCGGCAAGATCGCCTCCCTGGCCGATGACCTGGCCCTGGCCCTGGCCGCGCCGCGCATCCGCATCCAGGCCCCCGTGCCCGGACGCGGCTACGTCGGCATCGAGGTCCCCAACGACGAGATGTCGCTGGTGGCGTTGCGCGAGGTGGTCGAGAGCGAGGTCTTCGGCCGCAACAAGTCTCCGCTGCGATTTGCCCTCGGAAAGGACGTGGCCGGGCATCCCAAGGCGGCCAACCTGGAGTCGATGCCCCATATGCTCATCGCCGGGACGACCGGCTCGGGCAAGTCGGTCTGCGTCAATTCCATCCTGAGCTGCCTGCTCCTGAACAATACCCCCGACGACTTGCGGATGGTCCTGGTCGACCCGAAGCGGGTCGAGCTGACCGGCTACAACGGGGTCCCGCACCTGCTGGCCCCGGTGGTGGTGGAGATCGAACGGGTGGTCGGCGCGCTGCAGTGGATGACCCGGGAGATGGACAACCGCTATCATAAGTTCGCCGAAGTCGGGGCGCGTAACATCCAGGACTTCAATGCCCGGGTGACCTCCCAGGGCGGCAAGAAATTGCCCTACCTGTTGGTGGTGATCGACGAGTTGGCCGACCTGATGATGATCGCCCCCGACGAGACCGAACGGACCATCACCCGCCTCGCCCAGTTGGCCCGCGCCACCGGCATCCACATGATCCTGGCGACCCAGCGCCCCTCCGTGGACGTGGTGACCGGCCTGATCAAGGCCAATTTCCCGGCCCGCATTGCCTTCGCCGTGGCATCCAACACCGACAGCCGGGTCATCCTCGACCAGCCGGGGGCGGAGCGCCTGCTCGGGCGCGGCGACATGCTCTTCCAAGCCCCCGACGCGCCCTCCCCGGTGCGCCTGCAGGGCGTCTTCGTTTCGGACACCGAGATCACCCGCCTGGTGGACTACTGGCGCGCCCAGGCCGGGGCGGCCAGTCCCTACGCGGCGGCCGGCGGTGCAACCCAAGGTGGCCCGGCGGAGTCGATCCCGACCGGCGTGCCGCTGAAACAGGTCCCCATGTTCGAGGATATCACCGCCACTCAGGATGATCCGGTACTCAAGGATGCCATCGACACCTGCCGGCGGGAAGGTCGAGCATCCGTGTCGATGTTGCAGCGCAAGCTGCGCATCGGTTACACGCGGGCCGCCCGCCTCGTGGATACTATGGAGGAGAGGGGGATTGTCGGTCCACCCGAGCCGGGCACCGGGGTGCGGGAAGTGCTGGACTACGGTCCCGCGGCCCCGCCGAAAGAAGATTGATCTTGCAGGGGCGACCTCTTGGTCGCCCCTGCTCTATTCCATCCACAGCCCGCCGGTGGCTTCCATCCAGTCGGCGATCTTCTCGACAGCCCGGGGGACGTCGTTATCGGAGATATCCAGCTCGAGCCTCGGCAAGAGGGATTCCCCCGCCATGCGTTTCATCAAACCCTGCTCGCGGACGAAGACCGACAGGTCGTCGTACTGGTCGGGCTTCCCGGAGACCTTGAGCCGCTCCGCCCGGGCCGCTTCGAACGATTCCGGGGTCCGGTTGAGGAAAACCAGCCTGAAATTGAGCGGCAGCAGGCGCTCCTCGAGCCAGCGGAAATCGTAATCCACCCCGTGAACCTGGAGCTGGTAGGCACGGGTCGAGATGTGGAAGCGGTCGACGATCCAGGAATAATAGCGTTGGAGTTCGAAGAGGCGCAGCCAGGTGGCATACGTTTCCATGGCCAGGGCTTCCTCCTGGGGCTCGAAGTTGATCGGTCCGCGACCCCATGGATAATTGGTGAAGGCACACCACTCGGCCGAGATGAGCGGGGAATGGTAGCGGTACTTGCGCGGCCCGACCAGGTGCGGGTGCTCATTGAGGGCAAAAGCGATGTCGGTCTTGAAGGTCAGGCGGGTGCCTTCCAGGATGATCTTCGGGGTGAGTTTGGGAGCCATGCCTGGATTATAAGCGTCACGGGGGACCTGCAGGGCGTCCGGATATTCGATCAAAATTCTAACAATTCAATTAGTCGTCCGGCTGGATATTTATGGTAATATTTCCCAATACAGGTATGCCATGGACGACAAAATCACCGTCATCGAAGGACCACCTCCCGTATTCGAGCCTGTCCAGGACAGTTGGGCACTCGGCTTGAGCGAAGGGCCGCGCTTGCCGCTGACCCTGTTGACCCGTTTGCGCACCTTCAATGGCCCGGCGTTGGTCGAGCGCTGTTACCGCCGCTGGCATGCCAGCCAGTCCATTCACCTGCAATACCGCAATGACATGGGGCTCGAAGAACAGGCGCCCATCGTGGCGGCCCGTTCTGTCCAAACGGACGACGGTCATGTGCTCCTGCTGTGGGTCCAACTCGACCCCCAGAAGGTCCGGCTCGAACTCGATTCAGGGGAGGATGACGAGCCCGAAGATGACGGTGATCCCACCTAAGCGTAAATGGCCCAGATGACCGGGCCATTTTTTGTTCGATTGTGAGTTTCATCACGCATTAATCATGGAGAAGCATGGTTTTCGTCATATTGACTTGAATCGCTTAATCCTGTATTGTTAAGTTGTAAGACAACTTAGCGTGGAACTGCCTATGCAGAAACTGTTCTACATAAAAATATGAAGTAGAGCGGGCACCCGTCCGGGATGCCCGCTTATGTTTTCACATCACTTCCAACTTCTACAAGGAGATAAACATGTCCGGAGTTAATGAGTTTGAAATGGCTCAGAAGCAATTTGACCATGTCGCCAAGCTGCTCAACCTCGATCCACAGATTGCCGAAGTTTTGCGCTGGCCTTTGCGCGAGTTCACCTTCCGCATCCCCGTGCGGATGGACGACGGTTCCATGAAGGTCTTCACCGGTTTCCGCGTCCAGCACAACGATGCGCGCGGCCCGAACAAGGGCGGCTTGCGCTTCCACCCCGCCGAGACGCTCGATACCGTGCGCGGCCTGTCGATGTGGATGACCTGGAAGTGCGCCGTAGCCGACATCCCCTTGGGCGGCGGTAAGGGCGGCGTCATCGTCGACCCGGCGACCCTCTCGACGGACGAGAAGGAACGCCTGTGCCGGGGTTGGGTCAAACAGATGTGGCGGAACATCGGCCCCCGCCAGGACGTCCCCGCTCCGGATGTGTACACCACCCCCCAGATGATGGGCTGGATGATGGACGAGTATTCCAAGCAGGTCGGGCAGTACACCCCGGGTGTGTTCACCGGCAAGCCCCTGGACGGCGGCGGGTCGGAAGGCCGCACCGAGGCAACCGGCTACGGCGTGATCTATACGGTCCGGGAGGCCATGAAACACCTCAAGATGGATCCCAAGAAGTGCGTGGCTGCCCTTCAGGGCTTCGGCAATGTGGCTCAATATGCCTCCATCGCCTTCATCGAGATGCTGGGCGGCAAGGTCGCCTGCGTTTCGTGCTGGGACCACAAGGATAAAAAGGCCTACACTTACAGCCATCCGGATGGCATCGATCCTCACTTCCTCATGACCATCATCGACGAGTACAACGAGATCGACCGCGCCAAGGCCGTCAAGGCCGGCTATGTGGCCGAGGATGGCGACGCCTGGATCAGCAAGGACGTCGATGTGCTCATCCCGGCCGCCCTGGGCGGACAGATCAATGCTGACAATGTCAGCAAGATCTCCAAGCGGGTCAAGATCGTGGCTGAAGGGGCCAACGGTCCCACCACGCCCGAAGCCGACGAATATTTCAAGAAGAACAACATCTTCGACATTCCCGATTTCCTCTGCAACGCCGGCGGCGTGACTTGCTCGTACTTCGAGAGCGTGCAGAATGATATGAATTTCTACTGGACGAAGAAGGAAGTCCTGGAAAGACTGGACACCAAGATGACCCAGGCTTTCCATGGCGTCCTGGACATGTCCATCAAGCAGAAAGCCTACATGCGAGATGCAGCGTACATGGTGGCCATCGACCGGGTGGTCAAGGCCATGCAGCTGCGCGGCTGGGTGTGAGTCGTACCCATCCCTGAAAGCGAAAGAGATGCCGGGATTTCCTGGCATCTCTTTTTGTAAGATGGCCGGTCGATTTCTGACCCGCTGTTGTATAATTGGTTCAATGGACGAAAACCTGCCCTTGGAACAACCCGAACCGATGGAAGAACCTGCCGCTCCCGAGGAGACCTACATCGAAGAGTCTTCCCTGCCGGATGATTTCACTCCCCTGGGTGGAATCGACCACCTGCCGCGGGCCCGTCGCAGGCGCGCCCAGCGCATGCTGGTTCCGCCGGGGGCGGATGAACGCGCCGCGCTCCTGGATAGTCTGTCCCGCCGGGCTTTCCCGACGATCGAATTCTTCCTCTTTGCGATCTTGTGCGGTGCAGTCCTGGGGGCTGCCTACCTGATGGATTCGCCCGCCTTCCTCCTTTTGGGAGTGTTGCTTGCCCCGCTCCTGACCCCCTGGGTGGGCCTGACCCTGGCCACCCTGACCGGCTCGTGGCGGTTCTTCTTCCTGACCTTCGGTGGGCTGCTCGTCGCCAGCGTGCTGGTCTTCCTGACCGGGGCGCTAGCCGGGCTGGCGGGACGCCTCTGGCTGCCCCGTCCGCTGGTCTATGCCGATACCCATTCGCACTTGTGGTGGCAGGACCTGGTCGTGGTGACTCTGGGGGCGGTCCTGCTGGTAATTTCCTTCGTCCGCTCCGAGCAGAAACCCCTCCTCCCGAGCCTGATGCTGGCCTATGGGCTGTTCCTGCCGCTCAGCGCCGGGGGGGTCGGCCTGGGCATCCAGGCGGCTCACATCTGGCCCGATGGCGTCCTGGTCTTTTTAGCCCACCTCGCCCTGGCCACCCTGGTCGGCTGCATCGTCCTGGCGATCCTGAAGTTCAAGCCGCTCAATGCGTTCGGGTACCTCCTGCCTATTTCGATCATCCTGGCATCCATGACCGGTGTGTTCTTTTTATTCGGCTTGGATTCCCTCATCCGGGAAGGAATTACCGCCACCCGGCACACTGCCGCGCCCACGCCGACGGTGTTGTCCCTGCCTTCGCTCACTCCGGTCTCCTCGGCTTTTGCGACCCTGACCCCAACGTCCACCCCGGCTGTCACCGATACCCCCCAGCCTTCCCCGACCGCCCAGGCAACGCCTTCCTTTGCGGTGATCACCTCCCCATCCGGCGGTGGGGCGCTCGTTCGTACCGAAGCAGGCGGCGGGACGGTGGTTACCGCCTTGATCAATGGCACCCTCGTCCAGGTCCTGCCCGATATCCAGGTCGTAGGAAGCGCCAACTGGGTCCACGTCCGCTTGGCGAACAATTTGGAGGGCTGGGTCCTGCAGACCGTCCTGACCGCCACGACGATGACGCCCACCACGCCGGCCACCCCAAGCCCTTCGCGCACCCCCTAGCGTCGGTCTAACCTTCCTTTTGGAGTTATTCCATGACCATTCACTTTGGCACGGACGGCTGGCGCGCCGTCATTTCGGATACTTTCACATTCACCAACCTGCGCATGCTCAGCCAGGCCATTGCCGACGCGGTTGCTTCGGAGGCCTGGGATAAATCCGGCAACGGCGGTCCGGCTCCGGACCCCAAGAAATTCGTGGTCGGCTTCGATACGCGTTTCCTTTCCGACCGGTATGCCGGGGATGTGGCCCGCGTCCTGGCGGCCAATGGGTTCACCGTTTACCTGGCCCAGTCGGATGCACCCACGCCGGCGATCTCCTATGCGGTCAAAAACCTGAATGCAATTGCCGGCGTAATGATCACGGCTTCCCACAACGCCCCCCGCTATAACGGCCTCAAGCTCAAGGCGGCCTACGGCGGCTCGGCGCTCCCCGAGCAGTGCCGCCGGGTGGAAGTCTACCTGAACGACAACGAGGAGCGCGCCCGGGGCCCGAACCTGATGGACTTCGATATTGCGCGTGAAAAAGGCCTGATCCAGAAATTCAATCCCCTGCCGGCTTATTTCGAGCACCTGCGGACCCTGATCGACTGCGACGTGATCGCCGAGAATCCCCAGCATTTTGTGGTCGATTCGATGTACGGCTCCGGGCGGGGCGTCATCAAGTCTTTCCTGCAGGGTTCCGGCTGCGAGATTACCGAGATTCGCGGCGAGATGAACCCGGGCTTCGGGAACGTTCACCCCGAGCCGATCGCCAAGTACCTGGGCGCGCTGGCCGGGGCGATTGGCGCTGGGATGGGTAATTACGGCGTGACCACCGACGGCGATGCGGACCGCATCGGTGCAATGGATGAGACCAGCACCTTCGTCGACCCGCACAAGATCATGGCGCTGGCCCTGCGTTACCTGGTCGAAAAGCGTGGCTGGAGCGGCGCGGTGGTGCGGACCGTTTCCACGACGCGCATGATCGACCGCCTGTGCAAACGCTACGGTCTGAAACTCTACGAAACCCCGGTCGGCTTCAATCACATTGCCGACTATATGATGAGCGAGGATGTCCTCCTGGGTGGGGAGGAATCGGGCGGAATCTCCTTCAAGGGGCACATCCCCGAAGGGGACGGCCCGATCATGGGGCTGCTGCTGGTCGAGATCATTGCGTCTGCCCACAAATCCCTGCACGAGCTGGTCGAGGAATTGCTGGCGGAGGTCGGGCCGGCTTTCTACGAACGCACCGACCTGCGCCTGCACCACCCGGTCGCCAAGGCGGAAATGACCGATTTCCTGTTGAAGAAGTCCCCGGCGGAGATCGGCAGCCAGAAGGTGGCCGAGGTCAGCAATCGGGACGGGGTCAAATACATCATGGCGGACGATTCCTGGCTGCTCATCCGGCCTTCTGGAACGGAGCCGGTCCTGCGGGTCTATGCCGAAGGGCGCACGCGGGAGATGGTCAAGGCGCTTTTGGGGTACGGCGAAACGATCGCGGCTAGCGTCACCTAGGAAATCCAACCCGACTCAAAGATAAAAACAAGGACCCGCTCGAGCAGGTCCTTGTGGATACAACCGGTAGGGACAGCGAGTGTCCCTACAAAGTTATTTGGTTGGCGATTTGCGCAGGCGGCGGGCGACGAAGATGACTGCCACGAGGGCGACAGCCAGGATGATCATCGTCGGCAGGGCTACCTGGTCGAAGAAGCCGGTCGTCGGCATTCCCTGGCCGCCGATGGCCCGCGTTCCCATGGCGATTGCAGCCGTGGAGGTCATCTGATTGGATAACTGGGTCTGCATGGCAGCCAGGGTCGCCGGATCCGTAGTGGCTGTCTCCGTCAAGGTTGCAGTGCTGATGGCCACCACCGGGGTCGGGCTGCTGATCTCGGGGGTATCGAGCGGGGCCGGTGTGTCGCTTGGCAGGGGGGTGTCGGTTGGAGGCAGCGTCGGCGTCCACTGGGCGGCTTCGGCTGTGGAGGTCATCTGCTGGATGACCTGGGCATTGGATGCTTCGATGGTCGCCTGGGCGGAATTTTTCGAGGCGAGGGCTCCTGGCCGGAAAACGAAGAAGTATAGCCCGAAACAAACCAGGGTCAGGAAGATCAGACCTGCGAAGATGCCTCCCACGATCAGGAAAGTTCGATTGTTCGACTCCTCCGGCGGCGGAGCCGCAGGAGATTCCAGGTTCATATCATTGCCTTCGTCCAACATCGCAACATCCTCCTCGTTTGAATTATATTACCCCAGGACTTCCAAATTAGCAAGCGGGATGACAACCTGTTCGCCCGAGTCCAGCCGGACGTCGGCTGCGGCCACGCGCAGCCCGCTCGGCAGGCTGGTCAGGCCGGGTTTCAGGCCGACCAACATCCCGACCATCCCGGCGTACGGCGAACGGATTGCCCGGACGGGTTGCTCCGGGGCGAAAGTCTCCACTTCCCGCGGCAGGGGCGGGTCCTGGGTCACTGGCAGGGGGATGAGTATTTCGGGCCGGATCCCGGCCTGCCGATCCATCGGTGTTGCATTGAGGGTAACCTCGCGTTTGGCATTGGTGGTGAGCAGCTTATAGGCCGCGCCGTTAAGCGACTTCTGGCCAAACCCGTCCACGACGACGATCGGGTATTTGGCCTGGGCGGCCTGAGGAATCAGCGTGGGGGACATGCTGCCCAGGATGAGACCGCGCACGGGGAGTTCGCCGGCAGTCTGCAGCGCGGCCGGCTCGTCACAGTATCCGGCCAGGAGGACCGAACCCCGCAGGCTGACGTCCAGTTGTTTCACAGCTAGGCTGTCTTCCGGCCCTGAAAGGACCGGCAGGATCAGACCGCTGTCCACCTGGCCGTTGCCCCATACGCCCTGGACGAGGGCGCCGTTGAATGTGATTTCCACTCCCCGGTCGGGGATCAGCTGGGTCACTATCCCGGGGATGCCTGCTTTCAATTCAAAGGAGTTATTGCCGATCTCGAAGAGGACCCGTCCGGCGCCGACCAGGACCACCCGTCCGCTGACCGGCGAGCGGACCACTTTGGTGCCAAGACCGGTCCGTTTGGTGATCGCTTCGCCCTGGTTGACCGAATCGCCGGTCTTGACCTGGATCAGGCCCTGGGCCGCCTCGGTCTTGATATCCAACAGGCGGGCGACATCGATCAGCAGGTGTTCTTCCCCGAAAGTGGTTTCGGCTACCACGTCCAGGGGAGTCACTTTCTGCTCGGGATGGGCGGTTACCCGGCCGGGAACGGGCAGGACCCGTTCACGCTTGACCGTGGTGAGAGGCAGGATATGGGTGACAGGGGCCAGCATCGCGAATC
>Ga0335071_10003256_pt1 | contig 17202 bp, 12 predicted proteins | sample Lox_Sample_15_FD_206724 | JGI IMG/M metagenome (GOLD analysis project Ga0335071, IMG submission 206724) | Soil microbial communities from Loxahatchee National Wildlife Refuge, Florida, United States - Lox_Sample_1.5 | ecosystem: Environmental > Terrestrial > Soil > Wetlands | place: USA... | reverse complement strand
TCGACGAGTACAATTACGTGGCGCGGACTTTCTATCACATTGACGTGCCCGGGACCATCACCCAACTGCAGGTCTACATCGACGACTGCAACCCCAGCAACAACCAGGCGACCTACAAGGCTATCGCCACAGTGATGCCGAATTCGCCGGACTCGCAACCGGCGAACTACTCATACGACCGCTGGCCCGGTGACTTCGACCTGAAATCACCGGGCAAGGACTACTCAATCGAGACGGGCAGTATCATCGAGTTCGCGAATGCCCTCAATTCGACGGATGTGGTCGGGCTGTACATCGTGACGACCAACCCCGACGATACGTTCGGAAACATCCGTGGTAAGTGGCGCGATTCGCTCGTGCTGAAGCTGTTGAGACCGAAGAACCCGGATTCGACTTCGCTCACCTGGAACGATGAGCTGCGCAACGTCTACAAGCTGCCCCAGACGGATGTGTCACTTTCGTCCCTGCAGATCTTCCGGCGCCAGCCGAGCGGTGCGAATGTCGAATATGAGGATGCCGGCGCCAACAGCGGGCAGAAGTTCAGGGATCTGTTAGGTCTCGACCCCAACCACGATGGCCGCGTCGAGTACCCTGAGTTCGATACCAAGACCGGGCTGATCAGGTTTCCCGGGGCAACGCCGTTCGACACGAGCGCGCTCTCGGTTCGTGATCGGGTAATATACCGGAAGGACCCGGCGACATTGTCGTCGGGCGAGGGCCAGGAGTACTACATGGTTGCGGAGTACTCAAGCGCGACTTCGTCCTACTACCTGGGTCAGCCGGACATCACGTCCGGCTCCGAGAAGGTGACGGTTAACGGCTTACAGTGGGTAAGTCCCACCGACTACAAGATCGACTACTCGACCGGCATCCTTTCATTCGTCAGGGCTTTGCCTCCGGACGCCGACATCAGCGTTACCTATGAGTACAACCCGCTGCTAATGGTTGAGCAGAAGTCGCTGGTCGGGACCCGGGCCGAGTGGGCGCCGTCCGAGCAGGCCAAGTTCGGCAGCAGCGTCTTCTATCGGAGCGAAGGGACTCAGGACGAGAAGCCCTCGATCGGTTCGGAACCGTTCAGCCGGCTGATTGCCGAAACCGACGCATCCTACGCGGTCAATTCCGACGCGGTCAGCGCCTTCCTTGACCGTTTGCCGCTGCTCCGCGCTCAGGCGCCGTCCGCTTTCGGCGTATCGGCCGAGGGCGCGGTCTCGATGCCGAACCCGAACACCCGGGGGGTGGCCTACCTCGACGACTTCGAAGGAACCGCCATCACGCGGGATGTGTCGGTTACCGCCCTGCTCTGGTCCTGGAGTTCGGTACCGGTGGGCAAGGACACGGAGCATTTCGCTCACACCAGGCTGTTCTGGAACAACCCGTCCGCCCGGGTGCGCAACGACAGCGTCTTCGGACCGTCGGTCGGCAGCGACGCTACCAGCACGCACGACGTGCTGCGAGTCGTGTTCACGCCGGATTCGGGCGACCCGGGTTCGTGGGCCGGTATGATGACCTCAGCCGCGCAGGCCGGCGTAGGCATGAACCTGGCCGACGTCGACAACCTGCAGATGGTCATGAAATCCCGGGGTAGAACCGGTACGATTCACGTGACAATTGGCACGTCCATTGATGAAGACGCGCCACGGCGAAACCGGGCAGGCGCGATTGTCGGGCTGGATGGATTGAATGACACCGAAGATAAGAACGGCAACGGCGTGCTTGATGACGGTGAGGACGTCGGGCTCGACGGCGTCGCCGGGGTCGACAGCCTCTGGAAGACGGGTTCGGCGGATGATGGCGACGATGACTACAACTCCCAGACGAATCCTCAAGGCACGGAGGGAAACACCCACCTGGACCAGGAAGATCTGACCGGAACCGGTTTCACCCGCTACAACCATTATTTCGAAGGCACGATTCAACTGGGCGACTCGCGCTATTTCAGCAATCTTGTCAACGGCTGGAAGCTATGCCGGGTGTCGCTGCGCGACAGCACCGTTTTCAAGACCGTTGGGCAGCCGAGGTGGGAGAACATCCAGCTTGTCCGGATCTGGGTGGACGGCTTCGACCAGGCGGACACTGTCGACTTCTACTCGATTGATTTCGTCGGCAGCCGCTGGACCGGCCTCCAACTGGCGTCGCTCCGTGATACGATCCGGGCGCCGGGTCACGTCCCGGCCGATACCACCGAGAAAATCTGGGCGACGGCGGTCTCAAAGAAGACCGATACCAGCTATTCTTCGCCGTTCGCCCTGAAGCGTGACGCCAGCGGCAATCTCGAGGAGGAAGGGGCATTGCTGTTTGGTTATCAGAACCTGCACGGCTACCGGCTCGCCACGGTAGACAAGGCCCTGACCGACCAGGAAGACTATCGGGAGTACAGCGACCTGCGACTGTACGTGCATGACGACGGCAACGGGCTGGCGTTTCTTCTGAAGCTGGGTGCGGACTCGGCGAACTACTATGAATACCAGGCCCCGGTTACCAGCGGCCAACTGGTCCCGGGGCGGGACGGCAAGTGGTACGAATTCGTTATCCCGCTGGACTCCCTTCCGGTGCTGAAGCTCCGACGGGATGAAGCCGACGTTCCCAGGAACACGCTGTGGGCCAGCGGGCCGTACAGCGTTCTTGGATCTCCGGCGCTGTCCGCCATCCGCTACACGGTGCTGGGCATCGAGAACCGGGGCAGCGCGAAGATCAGCGGCGGACTATGGTTCGACGACATGCGACTGACTGCCCCGCATACCGAGGCGGGCTATGGGTTCCAGGCCCGCTCCAATATCGCCCTTTCCGACTTCGTCTCGCTGGCGGTGAGCTGTCAGTACTCTGACCCCAATTTCCGTCATTTCAGCGACGCACGCGGAATGCCGGGCAGCAATGGGTTCGGCACCAGTCTCGGGGCGAGCGTGCAGGCCAACCTCGACCGGTTGCTGCCCGCGAGTTGGGGCGTGAGCGTGCCGCTCGGCTACTCGATATCGGACCAGCTCAATGTGCCCAAGTTCTCACCGCTTTATCCGGACCTTCTGCTGCCGGAGTCGCTCGCCTCATCTCCGGATTATGTATCAACCGGTCGGAGCGATGTGATTTCTCTCAACAACATCCACAAACAGAAGTCAGGCAACCGGTGGCTCAACTACACGCTTGAGGGCATGAGTCTCTCATGGAATGACCGCCACGGGCATGACCTCGGACCGCTCAATCGCGACTCGAGCTGGGCCAGCGCGCTCGCCTGGACCTACGCGGTCACGCCGGACGTGAAGGTCAAGATCGGGTCCGACGATGAGCTCACGCTGCTTCCCGATGTCAAGGTCGGGATTACCAACGAACGGCAGCTCACGTTGAGCGGCACGCGGACGGTCCTGGACAGCGCGTTCCGGTTCGACACGACACGGGGCAACGGCATCTCAACCGATCTGGGAATTGACTACTCGCCGATCGAAGACATGACCTTTTCGTACGGTGTCCAGACCGAGCGGGACCTGCTGGTGCCGACGCCCGATACCCTGTTGTTTTTCACCACCGGGACCGAGGCCAGCCGGCAGCACAGCCTTGATGCCAGTTACAATCTCGAGGTCGCCGACGCCATTACTCCGGGAATCGACTTCAACGGTGACTACTCCGATGAACGAACGAAGGCCGTTGCCGGGTATTCGGATTCCCGGAACATGAACAACTCGGGCGACATTTCGTTCACCCTTGGAACCGACCTGCCCGAGTTACTCGGTGGGCTTGGGTCGGAGAACGCAGCGGGCGGGAAGATTCACAGCGGCCGCCGGCCGCCGAAGCAGAAGAGTGATACGCTCCGGCGCGATTCGTCGGCGTTCAGAGATACCGCTTCCGGGACCGTGAAGTCGCCGCCCAAGGGCGAGGGTTCGTCAAACGTCCTCCAGCAGGCCGCGGGCTTCTTGTCCCGCACCCTGCAGCCGCTTGACCTCAGCTACTCGATCGCCCGCACGAGCGACCTGGTCGGCGTCTATGACGCCTCGCCATGGCCATACCGGCTCGGGTTCACCGACATCTTCGCATTCGACACGTTGCACCAGTCGCCGACCACGACCCGCGAGCGGCACAATACACTGCGGGCGTCTTCCGGAGGACATGTCAGTGACTTGACCGCGCAGATTGCCTGCGAGTTGTCTCAGGGAGAGGTCCTGCCAAGCCTGCCGCAGAGCCCAACTCTCGATCGGAGCTTGACCTGGCCCGAGCTGGATTTGACGCAGGACAAGGTGGAGAAGCTGTTCAAGAACTGGGCGACAGACTCGAAGTTGACCGCCAGCTACAAGCACCGACTTGACATCGGCGGCCAGTTCGTCCCCTACTACGAATTGGGGAACGGTGACAGCGTCGCGCTCGAGTCGCTGGGGATGCGCAATCGCAATGAAACCGACGACAATGAGTTCAGTCCGCTGCTGTCCTGGAGCACCACCTGGAAGAGGCGCTTCAGTACCACGCTTTCGGTCAACTATACGTTCGGTACCACTACCATATTCCTGGACGATTCCGGCGCGGCGCGCAGCGTCACCTACTCGAATGACCGCGGCGCGAATCTGTCACTTTCCTACACGTTCTCCGCGCCTCAGGGTCTGCGGCTTCCTTTGCTCGGCAAGCTGAGGTTCTCGTCGGATCTGAGTTTGACCTGGTCGCTCCAGGCAAATCAGACGCACCGATACCTTCAGCAATGGGTTTCGCGGGATTCCGCCGACTCGGCGACCGAGTTGGAGCGGAACAACACCCTCAGTACTTCGCTCGCTGCTTCCTATCGCTTCTCGCGTAGCATGGAGGCCGGGCTCACCGCCGAATACAGCCAGAATCGGGGACTGGCGATCACGACAACCACCGAGTCGATGGACCTGGATCTGTGGGTTCTGTTCAAGTTCTGAACGTGAGCAGGTAGTCTTGTGCGCACTTCCGCGGCCCACGAGACGCAGGGCGTGTTCGCCCGCATGAGATCAGTGGTCGCAATGTCCTCATTGAATCGGCGCGAACGGGCCATTCTGCTGCTGGTGACGGCGGCCTTCCTTGTCGGAGTGGGGATTTCGGGCTGGCGACGTGCCGAGCTCAGGCGTCAGGCGGCGATGAACCCGGTCACGGTTGTCAGGGGCGCTGAAACTGAGCCGGATTCGCTTGCCGGTCAGCGACTGGTGGACCTCAATTGTGCCACCGCTCGTCAGCTCGACGCACTGCCTGGCGTCGGACCGGTGCTTGCGAGCCGAATCATTGAATTCCGCCAGCGCAAAGGCGGCTTCCGGAGCGTCAGCGAGTTGCGGTCCGTATCCGGAATCGGGGAGAAACGCTACTCGGCGTTGAAGGACATGGTAACGGTCGGGTCACCCGAATCCGCCGGGGACTCAGGTAGGTAGCCGGCGGCGGGCCGGTGGTTTGAGCGTCGTCAGTAGCGTGTAGTTGAACAGCCGCGCGTTGACATTGAGGCCCGCGTCGCTGCTCCGCGACAACAGGAACTTCACGGCTCGGCGCAGGTAGCCGGCTTCGCGGCTGATGTTCGGTTCAATGACGCCCGGGTTCTTGTTCGCGTAAATAGAACTCCCGCCGAGTTTGATCCGCAGTGTTTCCCGATACAGGAAGAGCAGAGTGCCGGCGACGGCAGCGGGGGAGGCGTCCTGCGCCGCGTCCATGGCAGCGGCGACGGCCCGCTCACTCGAGCCGAGTCGGCCGGCAAAGTAATCGACAATGGAGGCCACGAGGAATTCCTCCCGGTTCTCCAGGAATCGCAGTGCTGTCCCGATCGACCCCTCGGCCATGGCCGATGCAAGCTCGGCGTCGGCCGCTGACGCGCCGGCGCTTTCCTTAAGCCACGACAGAAGCGTGTCCCGGGCAATCGACGAGAACCTCAAAGTTTGACAACGTGAGCGGATGGTGGCCGACAGGGCGGCCGGCCGCGACGTCGTCAAGATGAAGGAGGTCTGGCCCTGGGGTTCCTCCAGCACTTTCAGCAGCGCATTGGTAGCTTCGGCGTTCATTTGATGTGCCTGGATCAGAAGGAAGAGGCGAAGTCGGGCCAGGAGCGGAGGTCTTGCCATCTCAATTCGAAGCCAGCGCACGGCGTCAATCGGTATCTTGAGCTTCGTGTCAGGGACCGGTTGAGCCCGGCCGAGGGCGAACTCCGGATAACGGTCAAGCGTGGTTCTGGCTATGTCATCAATGTCCGCGTCTTTCTTGGGCAGCCGGATCGGAAGCAGGAGTCTCAGGTCGGGATGGCCCAGTCCGGCGATTGAGCGGCAACTGCGGCAGACTCCGCACGGCTGGTGGTCCGGGTCGAGGCAGTTTGCCGCCTGTGCTACCATGAGCGCAGCAGTCCTCTTGCCGACGCCCGCCGGGCCGGCAAAGAGCAGTGGCGGAAAAGTGCCGTCGGCAAGCCACGATTCAAGGAATTCAACCGCCTTCGTCTGGCCGACGAGCAAGCGGCCAAGGGAGATTCGAGGATTCATGAGATCAAGGCGGCGAGTGTTCGAGCCGGGGTTCCGAAACCTTCGACTCCCGGACGCCTCCGGGTTCTAGGGCTGCAGCCAGTCCATCGGATCGACCGACTTTCCGTCTTTCCGAATCTCGAAGTGAAGATAGTCACTGGCGGTCCCGACCTTCGTGCCTGCGGCCACTTGGGAGCCGACCTGCGCGGACATCTCGGTGAGATTGGCGTAGAGCGTGTAGAAGCCGCCGCCGTTGTCGATGATGACCAGGTTGCCATAACCCATAAACTGGTCAGCATAGGAGATTCGGCCCGCCGCCACGGCATGGACGGGAGTCCCGGGCTCGGCCTTGATGTCAATCCCGAGGTTGCTTGTCTTGGTCTTGTACCGCGGATGGACCTGGGAGCCGAACGTGGCAATGACCTTGCCCTTGAGTGGCCACGGCAAACTGCCTCTCTGGCTCTCAAACCTGCTGGTGGCCACGGGCTGCGCATTCTCCTTTCGGTGCTGCAGGTCCGCGAGCAGGTTCTGCAGCCGGCCGGTTGATTCGGTAAGCTGATGCTGCAGGGCTTGCCCGGCGTCCTTGTCGTTCCGCACTTTCTTGAGTACCGCCGACTCGGCAGCAATCGCCGCACTGAGCTTTGTCTGCTGGTCCAGTTGTTCCTGCTGCAGGCGTTCCAGTTCGGTCTGGTCGGCAAGGAGTTTTGACCGTTGCAGCGAGAGCTGCAGGTCCAGCTCCGACAGCTCGGCGGCGAGGCGCTGGTCCGCCCGCACAACCCAGCGCAGATAGAGCATCTTGCGATAGACCTCAGGCACACTGCGAGTCGAGAGCAGCGCGGCGAGCGGGCTGAGCTGTCCGTACTTGTAGATTGCGGTCAGCCGGCGACCCAGAGCCTGTTTGCGGCTTGCCGCCTGGGCGGAAGTCTGCTCAATCTGCCTCGCGACCTGTGCGATTTCGGTCGATCGCGCCGCAGCCTGGGCTCTGAGTTTCGCCAGGTAGCTTCGGGTCAACCCGATCTGTTCTTCAAGTGACGCCAGTCTTGCCAGGCTGGCCTGTTCTTTGTCGGACAGATCGCCGAGCTTGTTCTCGACCTCGGCGAGCCGCTGCCTCGTCTGTTCGAGCTGGTCCTGGTTCTGTCGAATCTGTTGATCGAGTTGTTCCGCGCTGAGGGTCTCGGGCGTGGCGGCCATGGTCGTGTCGGGGTTGGGCTCGGTGCCCCCTGTCAGACGGTGGAGGGGAAGAGGAGGCTCGGCCGGCGCCTGAGTCAGTCCCTGGGCACAGGTCGCCAGTAACAGCGCAAGAAACAGGATTCGGTGATTCAAGGGATCAAGAGGTCGAGGAATGGTACCAGAATTCTGGAATCCTCGATTCCCGGATTCCCGTCAACACCGGTCACTCTTCACTATCGTCCATGGCCACGGCCTGCGGGACGCGGTGGATGCGGTTCAATGCGATGAGCGAGCCGGCAACGCCGGAAATGGCCCCGAGTCCGAGGTCGGCGAGGAGGACGATGCCCGTCGGCAGGGAGGCGGATGGTATGACGATGGCGGCCAGCCGCTGAAAGACGAGGGCCAGCACGAACGCGGCAGCCCCGCCGATTATTCCCTGGGTAGTTCCTTCAATGACGAACGGCAGGCGCACGGTTGCGGCCGTAGCGCCGACCAGCTCCATGATCTGGATTTCATGGTGCCGCGACGCAATTGAGGACTCCACGGTCTGGAAAGCGATGAAGAGCACCGCGCAGAAGACTATGACCAGAATGCCGATGTCGAGGAACATCACGGTACGGGTGATGCGTCCGAGACGCTCGACCAGTTCCTTGCCGGACCAGACCTCGGTAACGCCGGGAATGAGCATTACTTTCTGTTCAAGAGCGGTGAGCGACGACAGCGAGGCGTACCCGGGGTTTACGGTGATGCGGACTGATGACGGCAGGGGGTTATCCTCCAGTGCGTCCACCAGGCTGGAGTCCGGGCCAAGGTCGGTCCGTAGCTCGGTGAGCGCTTCGTCTTTCGATACGTAGCGCGCTTGTGCTACGCCGTCGAGCGAGCCGATTCGCTGCACGAGCAGTGCCTGGTCGGCCTGCTCACCGACAAACGCGTAGAGCTCGATTCGGCGACTCGCGGCAGCCGACAGCCGGACGAGGTTTGATGTCAGGATCATGAATACGGAGAGGAGTACAAGGCAGATGGCCTGGACCGTCGCCGCGAGGATGAAGCTCCCGCGGTTGCGGTTGATGCTGCGGAATGCCTCCTGGAGAATGTAGCTAGGTCTCATCGCGTACTATCCTCCCCGCATCAAGCGTGACGCGCCGCCGTTGGGTGCGTTCGGCCAGATCCGCGTCGTGCGTGGCCATCAGGACTGTGGCTCCCTGGTAGTTGATGTCTTTGAGAATATTGAGAATGTCGGCGGCGGCCCTGGGGTCGATGTTGCCGGTCGGCTCGTCGGCGAGGAGTATGTCCGGTTCTTTGACCAGTGCCCTGGCGATCGATGTCTTCTGCTGCTCGCCACCGGATAGCTGGTGAGGATAGGAGTCCCGTTTGTGTACCAGGCCGAGCCGGTTGAGTGTTTCCTGAATCCGTCCCGGTATCTCCTTGCGGTCGGTGTCGATGACGCGGAGCACGAATTCCAGGTTCTCGTAGACGGTGCGCTCGGCCAGGAGCCTGAAATCCTGAAAGATGATTCCGATGCGCTTGCGCAGAGGCGGTATGTCGGAGAGGGGCATCTTCTTGAGGTCATAGCCGAGCACCTTTATCTTGCCCGAATCGGCCAGGTCCTGGCGGTAGAGCAGGCGCAGCAGCGTGGTCTTGCCGGCGCCGGTTGCACCGAGGATGAACATGAAGTCGCCCTTCTCGATAGTCAGGTTAATGTCGGTCAGGGCCGGCCATGAGTGCTGGTACAACCGCGACACACCCACCAGCTCGATGGCGTTGACTGATTCATTGCTCTGTTCTGTCATTGTCCTTCGCAATCCCGACAGCCGAGCACCGGCTTCCGGCTGCCTCGTTCAATCGAAATCAGCCTCAGCGGCCTCGGTCTGGCTGCTCTGCATTCGTAGTTCGTCATTTCCTAGCTCACGTACCAGCGGGCAAGAGCGGCACAGGCTTTTACGCCATCGCGCGGACCAATCTTCTTGCCGGCACGACGCGCGTTGTATTGTATAGGAACTTCGACGATACGGCAATGCCTGCGTAGCAGCTTGGCGGTAATCTCGGGTTCGATCTCGAATCGGTTGGCCAGGAGATCAAGGTTCTGAAACAGTTGCCGCCGGATGAGCTTGTAACAGGTTTCCATGTCGGTTATCCGGCCGCCGAACAGGGCATTGGTGAAGAAGGTGAGGAAGTAGTTGGCCATCTTGCTGTGGAACAGGAAGGAATTGCCGCCGCCACGGAACCGCGAGCCGTACACCGCGTCGACTTTGGGGTCTTCGAAAGGTCTGAGCATGGCCGGGTAGTCGTCCGGGCTGTATTCAAGGTCAGCATCCTGGATGACGACGATGTCACCGGTGGCGTGCGCCAGTCCGGTTCTCACTGCCGCTCCCTTGCCTCGATTCACCGGATGTGAGATGACTCGGATGCCGGCGATCCGATTCAGAACCGCCAGAGTGCTGTCACGCGAGTGGTCATCAACCGTGATTATTTCCTTGTCTACCGGGACCGCCTTGACCCGCTCCACCAACTCGGTGACTGAGCCCTCTTCGTTGTAGACCGGGATGACGACGCTCAGCTTCAAGCGCGAACTCCGATCTCCAGGGGGCGGGGCGCGGATTCCGGAGCCCGACGCTCGGAGTCGGGCGCTCGCATTTCGGGCCGGAGCGCTATCCATGAACCGCCGTCGGCGGACGAGCGGGCTAGGGCCTCGAGACAGCGCACCACGGACAAGCCCACCGGTCCGTTGCTCAGCGGCTGCGTGCGGGTCCGGCAGCTCTCGATGAAGTCCAGGCACTGGCGCCCGAGCGGCGAATGGCGAATGTCGGCCGCCGGCTGACGATTGCCGGATGTCCGTCCCGCAGATTCGGGCTGCTCGCCATCGCCTGCGACCTCGAACCGGCGGACGTGCGGCGGTTGCCGCCATTCCGCTCTGCCTTCCACCAGTCCGTCTCCGTCGAATCGGATCTCGTACTCGGCCTTCTGCCCGCTTGCACGCCCGCGCGCAGCAGTTGGCGTCCCGAAGAGCAGCACGGCAAGCGCGATGTCGTGGGGACAAAGGTCGAAGAGGATTGACGATTGATGATTGTCGACTGACGATTGGCGGGAGGCAGGAGGGCCGGAAGACGTCCTTTCAGCCACCACTCGCCGCTCTGAGTCTCGGGGGAGCGCGTCGAGCAGCGTTCGGAGAGATCCGATATCGGCGGAGTAGGCTGCCGTGTGACCGACGCCAATCACGAGCCTGCTTTCCGCGGCCCGCGCAACCAGCATCTCGGCCTCGGACGACGTGAGGGTCATCGGTTTCTCGACCAGTACGTCCCGACCTGCTTCGAGTGCGGCGACGGACAGGGAGTAGTGGGTGCGGTCAGGTGTGGCGACGACGACCGCCTCGACTGCCGGGTCAGACAGCAACCGGGCCATGGAATCGTAGCTGGCACTGCCGGTCAGGTCCGCAACTGCGGCCCGACCGGCCGGTTCCGAATCGGCCACGGCGACCAGCCTGCATTCGGGCAGCGCGGTTAGTGTTTTCAGGTAGTTCCGGCCCCACCGGCCGAGGCCGACCAGCCCGATTCCCAGCGGTTCCACCGGTGGAGTCAGCTCGAGGCGACGGATGGAGTGGAATTCAGAATCCAGAGAGCAGCGTCAAGGGTGTTCGGATATTCTGATTTCTGGATTCTGATTTCCGAATTCTGGATTATCCGGCTCACTCGGCGCTCCGAAACCAGTCGATGGTTTGCTTGAGGCCCTGTTCCAGTCGGACCCTTGGTTGCCAGTTCAGCAGCCGCTTCGCGCGGCTGATGTTCGGCCGGCGGCGCTTCGGGTCATCTTCGGGAAGCGGCTCGAACTTCAGCGGGTTCTTCGTTCCGGTCAGCTTCTTCACGAGCTGGGCGAAGCGCAGGATCGTGAATTCCCGGGGATTGCCGAGGTTGACCGGCGTCGGGTCGGTGCATGATGCGAGCCGGTACAGACCGTCGACCATGTCGGATACATAGCAGAAGCTCCGCGTCTGGCGTCCGGTTCCATACACGGTCAGTGGTTTGCCGTTCAGTGCCTGTTCCACCAGGGTCGGCACGATCCGGCCGTCGTCGAGCTGCATCCGCGGGCCATAGGTATTGAAGATGCGGGCAATCCTCGTGGCAAGTCCGTGCTTCCGATGATACGCCATGATCAGGGCCTCGCCGAAGCGTTTGGCCTCGTCATACACCGACCGCGGGCCGACCGGGTTCACGTTGCCCCAGTATGACTCGACCTGCGGGTGCAACAGCGGGTCGCCGTAGACCTCGGAAGTGGATGCCTGCACGAACACGGCCTTCTTCTGGAGCGCGACTTCGAGCAGGTTCCGCGTGCCGCTCGAACCCACCGCCAGGGTTTCAAGCGGCATAGCCAGGTAGTCCTTGGGTGAGGCCGGTGAGGCGAGGTTCCAGACCACGTCCACGCGGCCGGGCACGCTCTGCCGCTTTGTGACATCGGTCTGCCTGAACCGGAATCCGGGGCAATCCAAAAGATGGGCGATGTTGCGTCTCGAACCGGTGACCAGATTGTCCAGGCAGAGCACCTCGAATTCGCGCTCGATCAGATAGTCGCAGAGGTGCGAGCCGATAAACCCGGCCCCGCCCGCGACGACAGCCCTCAAAGGGCGGACCTCACGAAAGAGAGAAGAGAAAAGAGTGAAGAGAGAAGAGAGAAGACTGAAGAATGATGAGTGATGAGTGAGGAGTGAGGAGCGAGGACTGAAGAGTGAGGAATTAAGAGAAAAGAGCGAAAGACCGGTCCGGATTTCACCATTCTCTCTTCTCTATTCACCCTTTCCTCAGCGTCCGACCCCGATGTAGGTGAACCCGAGTTTCTCCACCTCGCTCCGTTCGAACAGGTTGCGGCCGTCACAGATGATGGGCAGCCGCATCCGCTTCTTCAGGGCGGCGAGGTCAATCTTCCTGAACTCCGGCCACTCGGTGATGACGGCAAGCACGTCGGCATCATCGGCCACGTCTTCCGCGCGCGTGCAGTAGCTGATGCCGGGTATCAGGGCCTTTGCCCGTTCTATGGCCTGCGGGTCAAATGCCTTCACCTTTGCGCCTTCGCGCACCAGCGCGTTCACGATGTCGATAGACGGTGCCAGGCGCATGTCGTCGGTGTTGGGCTTGAACGCGAGCCCGAGCACGCCCACGTTCTTGTCGCGCAGGTTCCAGAGCACGGATTGGATCTTGCGGACGAACCTTCGCTTCATGTCTTCGTTCACCGCCTCGACTTCCTTGAGCAGCCGGAAGTCGTAGCCCAGGTCCTGCGCGATGGCGATGAACGCGGCCAGGTCTTTCGGGAAACAGAACCCGCCGTAACCGACGCCGGCCTCAAGGAACGCGGGCCCGATGCGCTTGTCCATGCCGATGCCGGAGCACACCTTCCTGATATCCGCTCCGGAGGACTCGCAGACGATCGATAGCGCGTTGGCGAACGATATCTTCATTGACAGGAAGGCGTTCGAGGCGTGCTTTATCAGCTCGGCCGAAGCCAGGTCGGTGAAGACTATCGGTGCCTTAATCGGGGCGTAGATTTCCCTCATCAGGTCGCGGGCCTGCTCGGAGTCGACGCCGCAGACAATCCGGTCCGGGTTGAGAAAGTCGCCGACCGCCGAGCCCTCGCGCAGGAACTCGGGGTTCGAGGCCACGTCGAACGGCGAGTCGGACTTCTTGTACCGTTCGATCGTGGTCCGCACCCACTTGCCGGTCTGAACCGGTACGGTTGACTTCTCGACGATGAGCTTGTAGTTCTGGATGTTCGCGGCGATGTCGCGGGCCACGTCCTCCACGTAGGTGAGGTCCGGCTGTCCGTTCTCGCGCGGCGGCGTGCCGACCGCGATGAACACCGCTTTGCACTCGCGGACGGCCGCGCCGATGTCGGTGGTGAAACGCAGCCGGCCTGCGGCCCGGGCCTCGGCGATTATCTCCGGCAGACCGGGCTCGTAGATGGGCACCTCGCCGCGATTGAGCAGCTCGATCCGTGCGGCGTCGTTGTCCACGCAAATCACGTCGTGCCCGACCTTGGCGAGACAGGGGCCGCTCGTGAGCCCGACATAGCCCGAGCCGATCATCGCGACTTTCATGGGTGCTACTATAGCCGCCTGACTGAATCAGTCAAGCAAGCACGGAATGCCTCGAATCCGGTATTGAAGCCACGGAAGCAGAGAAACTCGAAACTGGAAGTCAAAGCTCCAATGACGACAGACCGTACTCATTCGGTATTCGGACTTCAATCGTCCTTGGCCTCAGAGTCCGTCCGACAGCGCGTGTCTTCGTGGCCACCTGTTTCGGACCCAGGATCAGTCGTCCGGCTTGACTTCCAGACCACTCAAGTTACAGTCAAACGACTGCGAAGTGGGAGGTAACAATGATTGAATACCGGCTGAAGAAAGACACCGATGTCTGGCACTGGTCGCACCACTGCTCCAAGTGGCCGACGTTCGACTACGAGGTCCATCGCGGCGAGCCCACCTGGGGCGTGAAGTGCGAGGAGTGCAAGCAGAAGCAGACACCCGACGAAGTAGAAGAGTAGCTGCGCCCGCGGCTACGGCTCACCGGGCCTGCGGCCGGCGGAACAACGGCGGCGCGAACCAGGAGGCTATGCGGCCTGCGCTGCCGGCCCAAGATGGTTCTCACCGGCGTGAGGAATCATCCAACCAATCCATAGACCAGGTCGATTCACCGAATCGTATCCTCATGAATCGCACTCAGCACCGCCTCATTTAGCCGCGTTTGTGGGTCTGCTGTCGTAGTCGTCCTCAACGTGCGGGATTCCGGCCCGCCCCAGTCCAATCGCGTTACAGAGGCGGTGGAGAGTCAACAGCGAGATGCGCGCGGCCTCCGCGTGGTCCTTCTCAGCCTGGCGTTTCCTGCGCCTTTGCTCATGGGCTTCGGCCCTCTCCCGCGCGCGGGCGTCGTGCAACAACTGCCGCAGCGGCACGACCGTGTCGGGAAGAGGTTTCTTGAAGCGCCCAAGGTAGAGATTCTCGATACGCTGAGCGAGCGGCATCGGCGTCGTCCCCTGCGCCGTGGTCCCGGCCGCAATCAACCTCTTTGGTTTCATCCCGAGTTCGCGCGCCATCTGTACCTGGGCATCGGAGAGCGAACACTGCCGCTTCGCCTCGTGCCACTGCTCAAGTTCGACCGACGCCTTCCTCATGTTCAAGTTCTCTTGGTCGGTGTCATCGTTCGATTGTATGAATCACGGGCGGGGATGTCAAATGGAAGGGGAGAGGGAACTTAGTAACGAAGTCAGATGTCAGATGACAGATGGCAGAAGCGAGAAGTGGAGGAGAGAGGATCGAGAGACCGAGGCACAGAGGGATCAAGTGGTCCAGGGATCGAGTGAGCGGGTGCGGAAGCGCGTGGTTCATTCAAGTGAATCGCGGGGATTGGCCTCTGGCTCAGGGCAGAGGAGAGGATGGAAGAAGTAGATTGGGAGTCTGGGAGTAGATGCTGTCAGCCGGCTTGAGCTTGTGCTTGAGCTGGCTTGGGGCTTGGAGCTGTGGTTTGCCCTGCGGTGCTGGATTTCATGCCTCGGCAGGACACCACTACGTCCTAAGTTACTGTCCGTGCTGCAGTTGTCACGTGCGGTGAGTTATGACAGCCCCCCCTGCCCCCGAGTCAAGGAGAGCGTTGGGGGGGTCACTGGGGAAGCGTTCCCCCCCTAGCAAGTGTATGAGAGGCGGGTACTTGTAGCTACTGCGATTCTGAGCTTGTGCCCGCCTGACAACGTGCAGCAATCCCTCACCCAGTATGGCTAGCCGACGTTCCCCGCCTATCACTATCAAGCCTCGGTCCCGTTTCTAGAGCGGGTCTGGGCAGGCTGTGGGGACTGCGGGAGGGAAGGCGTCACAGTAGCTGCATGTATCTCAGAAGCAGCGTCTTGCCGAAGACGCGCACGTCGATGTTGATGTAGTCGTTGTCGGGCGGGTTCTCGGAGTGGTGGAGTATGCCCAGGCAGTGGCCCTTGGGCTGCTTGTCCAGCCGGGGAAGCAGGGATTGGGGGCTAGGGGGCAGGGGTTAGGGGTTGGCTGACGGGCAACGGCTGCCATCTGTCAGCTTGTGCTTGCGCTTGGGCTTGGGCTGGCGATCAGGGGCTAGGGATTGGGGCCGGACAAGAGCAATGAGCGGCCAGTGTCTGCTGCGTCAATCTCCAATCGCCAATCTAAAACCGGAAATCCCTTGGCTTGTGGCTCGAGCTTGGGCATGGGCTGCGACGAAGTCGCGCTTCCTTGTCGCGCTCCGGACTAGGAATTGGGAGTGTCCCGCTCTTCCCGAGTCGGGTGATGGCCACCTGGAGTGGAGCGCCAAGGTGGCGAGCGGCATCTACATGTACCTGGTCGTCTCGGCTGACGGCATGAGCAGTAAGGTCGGCAAGCTGTCGGTGATACGATGAGGTGCGAGGAAAGCCCCAATCACCGAGCCTCAATGACCAGTCAATAGGAAATCCCGGAAAGCCGACCGACCTCACATGGTCAAGCGGACTCCCGCATGTGATTTTCTGCTTGACTTCACCCGGCGCGGGTTATAATTAGACAGCGACGCCGAGTGCGGCGGAGCTGTGGTTACACCGCCGCAAAGGTCGATCGGCGCCAGTCTGTATGGGTTACATCTATTCGGGGGTGCGGAATGTTGCCTGTTTACGTTCGCGGTTCTTTGGCTCGAACTATCTCTTCACACAACCTGGTCGTGAGACCTGTGGCCGTGCTACTGGCAGTCTGCTGCTGCCTGTCGACAGTCAGTGCCCAGTGGCTGGAAGCGATTGTGCCATTGCCGGATTCGCTTGGCGGGCTGTCACACCCGCAGCATGTCGCGTACAACTCAACTGACAACAAGCTCTACGTGGGTGGCGACTGGGTCGCTCGCGGCAGCCTTGGTGAAAGTTCCTACGTGATTGTAGTCGACGGGGCCACCAAGCAGCGCATTGCGCACGTTGCCGTGTGCGGTTTCGTGCATGACATCTGTTACAACCCGCACGACAATAAGGTCTACGTCGCCATTTGGGGGTGTGACAACACTGGCCTGGTAGTGCTGGACGGCGCGACGAACCACGTTCTCGCCGCCGTAGCTGCTGGGGGCATGCCATACGCTCTGTGCCTCGATTCACAAGACGACAAGGTCTACTGTGCGAACTACGATCCGCCCGGCCTAGCAGTGATAGACGGCGCGACGGACAGCGTCGTCGCGACCGTGCCGGTTGGTGATTACCTCATCGGGCTGTGTTACAACCCGCAGGACAACAAGATGTACTGCATCGGGCAAGGCGCAGAAGCCGTCACAGTGATAGACTGTGCGACCCACAGGGCATTGGCTTCCGTACCGGCCTCCGGTACTGAGGCCTTGTGCTACGACTCGCGGGACGACGTAGTCTACTGTGAGTGCGATCTGGAAAGTCTAGTCGCCATCGACGGCGCGACCAATCAGGTCGTCGCGTCCATTCCCCTCGGCTTCCCCGGCTACTCTGTCTGCTACAATTCTGAGGACAACAAGGTCTATTGCTCAAATTCAGGTCGCGACAGCGTTTCGATCATAGACTGCGCATCCAATCGGGTGGTGGCTGCTGTACGCGCAACCGCCGAGCCCTTGGCGCTATGCTACAACGCCGACCATGATAA
>Ga0335071_10003255_pt1 | contig 17204 bp, 20 predicted proteins | sample Lox_Sample_15_FD_206724 | JGI IMG/M metagenome (GOLD analysis project Ga0335071, IMG submission 206724) | Soil microbial communities from Loxahatchee National Wildlife Refuge, Florida, United States - Lox_Sample_1.5 | ecosystem: Environmental > Terrestrial > Soil > Wetlands | place: USA... | reverse complement strand
GCGCCTGCTGCGGATCAAAGCCGAGCGACATCAGCGCGTTCACGCCGGGCAGCTGGCCGAGCGCGGTGCCGGTGATGCCTGCACCGCTCGCCATCCCAGCTGCGCCCGTCGCGTTGGCACCCTGTTGGTAGCCACCAGCGTAGGGGTTGTTCACACCCTGCTGCGTCAGCTGCTGATACTGCGGCAGCAGCTGCGCGGGAATGTTGTACTGCCCGAGCTGGCCGATGCCGCTGTAGGCCGCGGTGTCGGCGCCCGGCATGTTCTGCATCTGGTACTGGGGTGGCAGCTGGACCTGCGAGGCCGGCGAGCCGCCGAACAGGCTGGCGAGCGCGCCGCCGCCGCTGATCAGCGCGGGCGCGAGTGAGAGGAGACCTCCGAACGGCATGCTAGTCTCCTTCCTCGTCTCCGCACCAGTCGCGGCTGTAGGCGCCGCACGCCACGCACTTGCCGCAGCGGCCGGGCAGGCACGGCGGCGCGCCGTCACCCAGCCTGAAGAATTTTGCGATAGACCGTATCAGTCGCACTGTAGCCTCTCCGCAGGAACAGACCGTGCTTCGCCGTGACCTTCTCGGTCGCCTCCACCACGCTCACGCCAGCCTCGCGAAGGAACGTCTCCATCGCGGCGATCATCGCATTTCCGGTTCCACCACCTCGATACTCAGGATAGAGCCAGTACCAGGTGAGGAGGGCCCATCCCAGTCCGGAGTGATCGATGTGCGGATGTACAGCGGCGAAGACATATCCGACCATGGCACCGGCGGCAGTTCGGCCTGTAACGATCTGAAGAACTCCGACAAGATCGTATTGCAGGTATCGGTCGATATCGAGGCTGAAGGGGACTCGCTCGCGGTCAATGCCGTTCTCCTCCCAGTCCTTGCGGAGCATGGGCAAAATCTCGCGCAGGATCGGCGCCAGCCGCTCCCGTCGAAAGGTTACACCATCATGCTCGCCGAGCGGCGGATCAGGCGCAGCGGGGGCCGAGGACAGTCTCGTCGTGCGCTGTTTCGGATCGCGTCGCTTCGCTGTTGACACTCGTCTTGCCCAGTTTGCGGCTGGAGTCCTGCGTCGGCGGCGACTTGTTGGTCAAGCCCTTCAACAGGTTGCCATCGCTTGCGACAGTGCTACCCTTCGCCATCGGTCCCTCCAGGCTGGTTCGGTGCGGGCGTGTGATCCTTGACGATCTGGATCAGCTGGCTGAGCACGCTCTGCAGGTTGCCAATCTTGGCCGCGGAGTCGAGCACCCTGCGGTCGGTCAGCTGGGTCTGCAGTGCGCTCAGCCGCGTGTGCGGATGGGCCATGAAGTCGGCGCGGCGCTGTGCTTCGGCCTGCTGCTCCGCGGAAAGACTTTCCTCGCGGGCGGCCTCCAGCTTCTCTTCAAAGCCTTCGGCCTTCGGTTCGTCGGGAAGTCCCATGGGTGTTCTCCTCAGAAGTCGGCCGTGAACTGCATCGTGCCGCTGCCGGCGGCGCTGACCAGGAAGCACCCATCCTTGGCCGTCATGCCGGTCGTGGTGAAGTTGATCGATGCACCGTAGGGCGTGTTGGCACCGAGCGTCGCGGAGAACGGCGTCGACAGGGCCGTGGCCGTTTGCGAGGCCGACACCAGCTTGAACGTCGAGGCGGTCAGGGCGTTCGTGTAGGTCGGCGCCTTGATCATCGTGACCGGGAACGGGATCGCGGTGGTGCAGGTCGTCGTGGTGCCCTGCGCGCTGCCGCCGCCGACCATGACCGTACCGGCCGTGATCGTGCCCTCGTTGATGGCATAAAAATACCGCTCTGCGGTCACCAGCTCGTCGCCGTAGGACCGGAACTCGAACGCGGATGCCGAAGTCCCCTGCTCGAGCTGCACGCCCGTGAACCGGAAGCCGTCAGTCGTGCCGGCCGTGCCGCCGACCGTCGGGGTCCAGCACAGCGCGACCGCCGCCTCCGTTGCGGTGGAGGGCACCTGGAACGAGGTCGAGTACCGCGCCCACGACGAGGTGATCGTGAACGCCGTGGTCAGGGTCGAAGCGATGCCGGTGAAGGCTGGGGTGATCGCGGGCGAAGCCGTGAACGACTGCAGACCTTCATCCGTGCCGGTGCCCGTGAACAGGTAGGCGTTGAGCGTGGTCTGCTCCGCCAGCATGTTGGCGAGGCCCTGCGCGTAGAAGCTAAGGTTGACGTTCTGGCCCGCCAGCGGCGTGATGCGCGAAGTCGGGATTTCCTGCATGACGCACTGCGGCTGCGCCAGCGCGCCCGAGGTCCGGTAGAACACCATGCCGGCGTTGAAGGTCGGCAGTGGTGCGGCGGGCAGGTTGGACGTGATCACCTGAAGCGTGCCGGCGCCCGAGGTCACGTTGACGTTGCAGCCCCACCGATCGGCGGAGTAGGCGCTGGACGGGATGGTCGTGGTGCCGCAGGTGCGGGTGCCGGTGCCGCGCTGCTGGATCTGCATGCCACCATTGTCGAGCAGGTTGCGTGGCGTGGCATAGTTCGCCATCGTCTGCGGCGTGATCGCCGTATTGATGGTGTTGATCAGGAAGTTGAGAGTGCCGACGATCTGCGACGGCTCGCTGAAAGTCGGGGTTGAGGGGAGCAGCGGGACCGCACCCCATGCCGCCAGCGGGGCGAGAAAAGCAGAGGCAAACAGCAGTTTCCGTCCCAGATTGCGCATGCGAGGTCTCCTGATTTCGGGCATTCTACCCGGTTCCACTATAAAGATCAAACAGGTCAGAACTTGATGGCCTTGGTTACCAGCCCCACCGGTTGCAGTAAGAACGCGGTATTATTGGTGCCTAGCCCCGAGGAGGACATTGTACCGCTGGTCGACCCGGTCATCTGCGAAGCATTGGCAAAACCAGTGCCCGATGTTGGCAGATTCGTACCACCAGCGGACGTCGAGACCGAGGTATCCGTCACGGTGGCCGTCGAAGCCGGGAAATTCTGTGGCGACGAAGTGACTGTCACCGACAACGAACCGCCGACGGTGATATTCGGCAGGTTGCCCAGCGCGATCTGCTGCGTGGTCGACCCACACTTTTGACCGACCGTGCCGTTCTTGGCACACGCGTTCTGACTTAGTGTCGAGTTAGCCGGATCGGCACCAACCGATGCGCGTCCCTGCTGGTTCGGGATGTTGAACGTCGTGCTGCAGTCGCCCTGCGGCTGTGGCCCGATCGTCAGGGTCGTCGCGCCGTTCCCGCCCGCGTTGGCGCTGAGTGTGATGTGTGTTGGGTCCGGGATATTGATGATCGTGGCGTTGCAGGTGACGTTATTGCCACCGACAAAATAGCCAGAATTGTAAAGCCCGCTATTACCGACTGTGACTGTCGGACTACCGGTCGACGTCGTCGCAGAAACGCTGGTGAAGGCCATGCAGCTGAACAGCGCCGAGTACGTCGTACGCGATACCGCAGAACCATCCTCGAACAGATACCCCGAAGGGACGGTCACGCCTTGATAGTCGATCTCGGTGCAGGGCTGCACGTTGCCGGTCGGCGAAGGGCTGAGCAGCTGAAACTGTGTGCCGTCATAGAACCCGAGCGCGACCTGCGTCGCAACGATCTCGCCGCCGCCGAGCGCCGCAAGCCCCGCTGAAGTGCGCGCGAGCACGTTGGTCGCGCCCTTGCCGTTGATGTTCCACGTCGTGGCACCGGTGTTGCTGAAGCCGGCGATGAAGCCGACGAACGTGCCAGGCGTGAGCGTGAAGTTGCCGGGTGTGAGCGAGGCTACGACCTGCGCGTTGCCCGAGCCAGTCGATGTGCCACCAATGAACCACTGCGTACCACCCTCAGAGGACGGGAGCGGCGTCGTAAGCCCGAGCAGCGAGGTGATGTCGGTGTTTGCGCCCGCGGTCGCGGCTGATGCGAGACAGGCGACCAGCGCATTGTAGTTCGCCATCACCTGCGTCGCATCGGCCGTTGTGCCGTTGGTCAGCGTGAACGGCAACGAGCAGCTGATGCCGGCCGAGGCGACTTGCGACCACAGCGAGAAGAGAATGGCAGCGAAAATCCGTTTCACGTCATCACCCCTGTTGCAGATATCCGAGCTCCTGGTAGCGCAGGTGCAGGCGCCCGATCTTGATATTGGCCGCGCTGGCGCCCGACACGACGATCGCCATCCGACGAAACACGATCGGAAAGTGCCACTTAAGCTGCCGCGGGTAAAGCGCGTTGGCGATGCCCTGCCACAGTGCCTGCCCCCAGGTGAAAGCCCCCCAGAGCGTCGACGCGCCCGCCGGCTGCACGGTCACAGTGTCGATGATGATGCCCGCCTGGTCCTGCGCAGACACGTTGATCGTCGTGCCGGTAATCAGCGCCAGATGCAGGGTGCTCTCGATCATGGCGATCTCGCACATCTGATCGGTGTCAGGCAGCATTGGCGTGTTCCACTGCCACGACAGCTGCTGACCATTTTCGACGAACACGCTGGTCGCGCTCTGCACCACATCGCTCTGCCACAGGGCCCCGTTGGCGCCCTGCAGGGTCACGATGAACGTGCCCGAGTAAGGCTGCATCAGAGACGCCGCCTGCGTGTGCGGGCCGGACCAGCACTTCCTGACGAAATCATACCACCACTGTTGCTGCGGGTTTCCAGGTGCGTTGCCGTTTTGCAGCTGCACGCGGTAAACACCGCTGTTGTAGGAGGCACAGACACGCGACGGCACGAGTGAGCCGAAGAACGGGAGGGTGATGCCCTCGCCACTGTTGCCGATCGGGTCGCTCACGCGTGCGTCGAAGTCAATCACCCGCAGCCCATCGGGTGCCGCAAACGCGATGCCTTTTGACGTCGTGACGATGCTCAGAGGAGACTGAGTGCCGGTCGCGACGTTCAGCGCGTTGACCGCCAGGTTGGTGAGCGAGAAGTCGCCCGTCACCTGGTACATGTTGGTCGCGCCCTTGAAGATGATCAGTGACTGGATGATGCCGCCAAGCTGGTTCTCCAACGGCAAGCCGACCGCCGCGGTCAGCGCGACGTTGTCGCCGAACGTCAGGATCTGGCTGGCGTTGGTGATGACCGTCGGGTTGAGCTGGTCAGACATGTACGCGCCGGGCTGCGCGCCGGGGGGATTGACGAGGAAGAAGCAGCGCCCGTTGAAATTGGCCACCCACTGCGGCGGCGCCACCAGCGCGTTGGTCGTCGTGTTAGTTGCCGTCCAGGTCGGCGCAGCCGGGTTCGTGATGTCCATCACGCCAAAGAATGCCCCGCCCCCGCCGGTGAAGCCGGGATGTGCGACGATGATCTTGCTGCCGATCAAGTCGAGCGACGGCGGGACCCATGCCCCCGACGTCTGGGGGCTGATCGGTGTGTTGCCGTTGGTGATCCCGGTGATGGGGATGAACGTCCCTGTGGGGAAATCATAGATGAACGGCGCGTCATGCCCGGGGAACGTGCTCGCCGCCACCATCCCATAAGCGCGCGTGCCGATGATTTTAAGGCAGGAGATGAAGCCGGCCGTGAAGCCGGCGCCGCCACCAAACCCGGATGAAAAGCCCGACGAGAACGGATTGAGGAAGGTGCTGGCGTTGAAGGACGCGGCGAGCGTTGCAGCCGGCCGGCACTGCCAGAGGTCGCGCGTCGTAGGATCGGGGATCAGATCCTGCAGTAGCGCCATCGCACCGGACGGCGCGGTCGAGGAGTCAAGCGTATCGGAAGCCCCTTGCGGGGACCAGACGAGGGGCTTCCCTGGTAGCGGACTGTTCAACGGGTCCCATCAAAAATGCTTGTTCAACTCCAGCGTGACGATGCTCGCCGCTGGCTGACCCTGCTGCGACGGCGCGTAGAGATACTTTGCCTCGGACGTCCAACCCGCTGCGATCACGGTCTCGATGCCGGCACCGTTCACCCACTGACTGATGCCACGACGCTGCATGCCGCCAAACACGAAGAACGGCGTCGAGCTCGCCAACAGGTTGGCCGGCACAGTGAGCGGGATCGGCAGCTGAGACGGCGTCGTGGTCGCGACCTGCGTCGAGGGGAAGAAGTTGTAGCCGAGCTTGATCAACTCGGTCCCGATGAACTTCGACCCGCGGTTGGTGACGACCGGCAGATTGGCGCTGGTGTTCGTCGTGAACTCGTAGCCGATCCCGCCCTCGAGCGCGGCGAACAGCTGCCCGGTCCAGAACTGATAGCCGCCCTGCACCTTGAGCGCACCGCCGGCCGCGAACACCGAGCCGTTGATGCCCTGCCCGATGATGTCGGCGTTGCTGCCGTCGCCGAGCAGGCCGAAGCCGGCGTACCAGCCACTGCATGCACCCGCGACACAGGGCAGGGGGGCGACCGCGGGCGCCTTGACACTGAGATCCGCAGCGAACGCGGGCGACGTGAGCAGCAGTGCTGCGAGCAAAAGCTTCTTCATGGGAAGTCCTCAGGGCTTTGGCGCCGCCGGTCCCAGCAGAAATTCGTTGGCAGCGCCAGGTTTCGATGGGATCGCGTGTAGCACGGCGTTGACGGCGTTGCCGACACCCAAAAGCAACACACAGACGGAAAGTATGATGTTCGCCGTGTGCTCACCGAACAGCGTGGTGAACTGCGTCCCAGCACCTGCTAGGAAACTGATCACCGCCAGCACAATGCTCAGATAGAAGCCAATTCTCGGATCGATAGTCATGGTAGCCCCCTAGTTGCAAGTGTTCGTTCCGTTCGGGTTCACATAGCAGCCGTCCCGGAGGATGTTCAGCAGCGGTCCCTGCGCGGTGCCGTTGAGCTGGAACGTGTTGCCGTAGACAACACCGTGATCGATGATGAAGAACCCGCCGGGAAAATTCGGATTGCCAACGCGGTTGATCTGCATCAGCGAGGACCCGCTGTCGCTGTTGCCCTGCATCGTGCTGTGGGCGACCTGCATGAAGCCAATGCCGGCGCTGCCACTCACGGAAATAGGGCCAGTCTGCAGGATCGCGGAGTTCCACGCGAGACCGATGTCAAGAAAAGCGCAGGCACCAAACCAGACGTTGCTGAGTTCGACGAACGAACTGTCGAACACGTCAAGACAATCGGCACTGGCAGTCGACCCCGACGCCGTGTCGATCGTGACCCCTTCCAGTTTCATGCCCGTTGCGGACAGTGTCACGCCTGGCTGATTCGCACACCCGAGTGCGCCGGGATAGATCAGGGCGCCAAGCGTGTTCGCCGGATCACCGCGGAGCGTGGTCGGCAGATATTTTCCAATGAAGTAGTTGTTGGTCGCACCCGACAACAAACGCGGCACATCGCCGCCCTGTCCGGTCAAACGGTTCGAGGCCATCAAACCGCAATAGTGCGCCTGCACGCCACCGCTGCCGGCGGCCAACTGGATCGTAGAGCGCCACTTGAACTGGAGATCATAGTTCATCTCCAGATCGGAACGCGCCCGCTGCGGCGTCGCATAGGGTGCGGCCTGCGTGCCGTGCCCGTTTGTATCATCACCGCAGGTCGTGACATTGACGTTCGGCGTTCCCGGCCAGTACATGCTTGTGCAGCTGGACGCAGGCGCGACGTAGAGCACGATATCGGCAGTCGGTATTGTGCGCTGTGCCAGCGCAGGCGTCGCTAACAGTGTGAGAGCGAGGAAAAACATCCGCAGCATAAAAGTCCTCATTATTGATTTTCGTAAACTCCGGAGGCGATGACGTGCGATGTTGATGCAAAAACCGACAGATCGGCGATCGTACATACCCCGGTTGTGGCTCCAGATGCCCCGATCCCGCACACCGCGCCCTTGCCAGTACTAACGAGTTCACGTCCAGCCATACCGCCTGCTGAAGCTGATGTATTCGGCAGATTGAACGTGACTGCATTCGTGCAGGTGCCGATCGCCGTGAACGTAAAATCGACCTCGATGTGCGTGACCTTGCCCCAGGTTTTAGACCGGGACGAGTTGTTCGTGATCGAAGCCGTGCCGCACGAGAACGACGGTGTGAATGCAGTCCACGCCGTGTTCGGCATCTGCGCGTCGGGCAGGTTTCCGCTGGTAACGTTGCTCGCGCTCAAGGACGAGATGTTACTGCCGTTGCCGCTCGATGGCGTCCCGAGCGTTCCATTAATGAGAACCACACCACCTACGCCACCCGCATTGTTACTCAGCGCTGTCGCCACCCCCGTGCCAAGCCCGCTCACACCCGTCGAGATCGGCAGTCCCGTGGCGCTGGTCAGCGTTCCAGACGACGGCGTGCCGAGCGCGCCGTTGAACAGGACAGGGGCACCCGCCGATCCGACGTTCACACCGAGCGCGGTCGCCACCCCCGTGCCGAACCCCGAGATATCAGCAATCGCGGGTTGCGCGCAGGAGTAGGAGCTGAGCGTCGCGATCGACACGAGGAACTGGTGGGTCGAACAGGTGAACGAACTCGCACCGTTGATGTCGGTGTATGAGTTCACAAGGTCGAGCACAGTCGATCGCAGCAGCGCAGGCGTGATCGCGCCGGCTGTGTTGTCCGGCCAATTCGTCGCGATGTCGGTCGCGATCTGCGCTTTGGTGCAAGGCGTCGTGCAGTTCGCGTGCGCAGGCATTGGCTCCGCGAACCAGACGAGCGCCAGCGCGAGGAACGGCAGTAGCCAGCCAATCGTTTTGGTATTTTTTAGCAGGTCGAACGAACGACCCCAGCGCCGCCGATCGCGGCCGACGGTGTGCACCGCGCCCTCGCGGTCCTCAACGTTCTTCAGGTAGGTGCTAAGCTTCGCCTTCCAGCTGGTCGGATGCTTCTCGACGTCCTCACTCATGTATGCCTCGTAGCGACTGTCACCTGTGATCCCCATCAACCGGCCCGCGGTGCTGGTAATCAGGATCTCGGTGTTCAAGAACCACGGGACCGTTGCGCTGCTCTCTGGCGTCGCGATATCGGGCATCAGGCGATAATAGCGCATGATGCACGGGTAGGCCCCACTCGCGGGGGGCCAGACGAACAGCTGCGGCGGACTCACCGATAAATCGGTCGCATAGTAATAAGGAAAATTCTGAAAACCAGGCGTCTGCACCATCCAGTCATACTCGGCCTTGGTGCACTGGATCAGCGGGTATGGCACGCCGTTGATGGTGTAGAAGAACTCGTCCTTGCCGTCCTTCACCTGCGTGCGCAGGTAGTCCGCCGGCAGCGTGTAGGGGCCTGAGCCCTGCCCCGCTGTCGAGTTGAACGAAAAAGCGTTGGTGCCGAGCGCAGCATCGAGGTCATAGCCCTGGCACAGGTCCTGCAGGGTCGCGTTGAGAAACTGTCCGCCCTGCGAAGTGAACCCGGGGCACTTCGCAATCTGGCAGCTCAGTGTGACGATCTGCTGCGCCTGTAGCGGCATTCACTCCACGTCAGAGATGACGCCCCTTGCTTTCGCGATCTCGTCTTCGAGGCGCTTGATCTCGTCCTTGGTCCGCTCGATCAACGCCACCGCCTGCGTCTTCTGGTTCAGCTCGGCCTCGCTGAGCTTGAACGCGCCCTTCTTGCCGCGTGCTTCCCACGCGGCCTGCGCTTTGTCCTCGATGCGCGCGTAGTCCTCAGCCATGTTGGCGAGCTTCTGCTTGTGCATGTCGAGATTGGCCTCCAGTCCCTCAACCTGAAGCTTCGCCTCCTGCCGGTCGACGACCTTGTTCAGCTTGTCGAGAATGACATGGTAGACTCCTATCTCCTCGTCGCGCGCGAGATAGGTCTGCACGACGATCGAGCGGTTCGATCCGACCTGCGTCGTGATGGTGATCGCACAGGCCGTGGCTTTTTCGTCCGGCGCAGCGTATTCCTGCTCCGGATCAATTCCCTTTGGCATGTCCAGCATTACTGCTCCGAAGTGTCCAGCGTGATGATCCCATTCGCACCGCGAGTGGGGGCGTTCACATGGCCCCGTCCAAGGACCATGTTGTTCGGCCGCCGGTAGGCGTTGAAGCGGCTCCGGCCGTCGATCTCGTCCTGATGCGCCCACGACCGCTGCATCTGCTCATAGAGCACGGCAGCGCGCGAGGCGGGCACATCGTAGGTGTAATCAGCGAAATACTGATCGCCGTCGATCAGCAGGAACGGCACGAAAGGCGCCACGTTGATCGTCACGGAGACCGAACGCTCCTCGGGGATCTGCGCGCGCCGCAGTTCAGCCAGCTGCTTCGCAAAGTAGGCATCCCGCGCATCCTGCGTCATCTCCTCGCGGATCGACGCTTCTGCGGATTTGCGTAGCGCGAGCTTGTCTTCGTCGGACAATAGCTTCGTATCGATCGGGATCTTGCGCGGCTCGCGGGGTTTTCTCGCCATGGTCAGCCTCCGACGTGGGTCCACGCCGCGTTGGCGATGGAGTTCTTTGAGACCAGGATCGGCCAGCCCTGACTGTCGACCCCGACATAGTCACCCGGCAGCATGCGCAGCACACCACGGTTGGGGACGTATAGCAGCCCCGTCTGAGCCCACGCGCCGGGCCAGATCGGCTTGAGGTTGTTCTGGTCGTCCTTGATCGCGTTGGCGATCGCGGCGATGTCGGCGGCAGCGAGGGCGCCCCCGAACAGCTTTGACGTCAGCGAATTATTCGCCGTGGTGCCGAGCGTGCCCGTCGCCATTTAGCCCGTCCCAGTCGAGAAGTTCTGGATGCGCGTGATGTTCGCGGTCATCTGCGCAGCGATGTCGGCGGCCATCGCGTTCGTCAACGTCGTGATATCGGCGGCCAGGAACGTATTGGTGTTCTGACCGCCCTGCGCGTTGTTGAACTCGATCGACTGCGCGCCGCCCGCGGGGGCCTGTGGGAGAGAGGGCGCGAGCCCTCCGCCCATCACGCCGATGCCCGGGCCCACCCAGTAGACCTGAACCTGATAAGCGATCCTGTAGGCCATCGTGGGTCTCCCTTAGCCGAAGGTGGTCGAGAAGGCGCTGGTCGACTCGATGCGCATCATGAACTGCGCGTTCGAGATCAGCGTCCCGTAGAAGTTCTTCCAGCCGACCACCCGCAGCTGGTTGAGCGGATCGCTCTTGTCCGCCTCTTTCAGGTAGGTGAACTTAGCGTTGTCAAGCACGACCTGCGCATAGGCACCGCGCCCGAAGATAAAGGTCGGATATACCGTGACGCCGGTGGCCGGCGCGGCGGGCGGCACCTGCGCGGCGCCGATCGCGGTCACCGTGCACACCGTGTTCGGCGGCAGCTGCGTCGCCTGACCCTGCAGCGGACCTTGCAGCGGGCCTTGTGCGCTGACCCCGAGGTTGAACGGTGCGGCGCCGGCGCCCACGCCGATATAGCAGTTGTAAGTGAAGCCGGGGGTGTTCGGCGTGGTGAACTGGATCGCGCCGTTGGCACCGACCACGATGTTCGCCGAGAGCTGATAGATCGCGCTCTCATACTGGTTCTGCGTGTCCTGCCCGGTGATCTGGATGGTGTAGGTCGCGGCCGCGAGCGAACCCCCCGCGACCGCTGCACCGTTGACCTGCGCAATGCCGGTCCAGGATGGGACCATGTTGGTCTTGCAGAACCGGATGCCGCCCCACTCGCCAGCCTCGTAGTTGTAGAGGCGATTGAGGTCGCTATACGACCACGCGGTGATCACGGTCTGGTTCTCGCGGAAATCGCCGATCACCAGCGGATGCATGACCGCCACGTAATGAGGCATCTTCCGGGGGTTGCTCGAAGCCTTCGCGCCCCCAGCGTCGGCGTCGATCTTCATGTCGGTGATCTCGTCGCCCATGTAGCGGGGCGCGCCGAGGGTCTCCAGGATCGCGTTGGCGCGGTTGATCTCGTGCGGGTTGATCACGTCGCCCGCGACCAGGCTGGCCCGCGCGCCGCGGCTATTGACGTAGTTGATCTGGCTGCCAGCGAGCAGATTGACGAAGGTGTTGCGCTCCATCGTCTCCGCGAGCTGCAGCGCGACGAGCTCGATCGCCTTCTTGAACAGCGGATGTTTGATGGTCATCTCGGCGACGTCGGTGATGGTCACCTTATCGCCCCACTGCTGCGCCTGCGCCGTGACCTGCTGCAGGGTCATGGTCTGACCCTGCGGCGGAACGCCTTCGGCAAGCGGCGCGAACGGCAGCGGCACACGGTTGTAGCGGCTGGCGGTGTAGGTCGTACCCATGCCCTTCGGCAGGGTCGCCGGGTCACCGAACTGGTAGACCACCAACTGCCGACGTGCCAGCGGCAGCGTCTTGGCCGCGATGTACGTCGTTACGTCGCCCGAGAATTGTGAGGCTACGTTCGCCACCATTACCGTTCTCCACAGTTATAGCGGCGCATGGCCGCGTCAGATCGGGATATCCCCGAACTTGTTCTCGAAATCTGCCACTGTGTCGCCAGTGCGACCACGCTCACGACGCGGGCTCGCGACGTCGCCACGACCGTTTGCCGGCCTGGCCTGCTGCTGCTGACGACGAGCGCGCGCAGCTGGCTTGCCCTTGCCCTGCTGCTGCAAGACTTTTTGTCCGATAAGGTAGGTCGCGACGTCCAGGCGTGAGATCGCGGTGCCGTCGCGCTGGTTGATCTCGCGGCGCATGCGCTCAACCTCAGGGGCGATCTTTCGGAGCAGAGGCTGCTCCGCGGCGCGTGCGTCATAGGCTGACCGATCACTCTGGTCGAGCAGCTGCGCCGTGATCTGCGCCTGCTGCCGCTCGTGGCGCTGGAGGCTCTCATTGACCATCTCCATCGCCCGCTCCTCGGGCGACATGAGGGCGAGGCGCTCGGCGCGCTGAGCAGGTGTCTCAAGGGGAGCTGCGGGCTGGCGGCTGATCTGGTCCAGCCGGCCGCGCATCTCGGCGATCTCACGGGTGAGCCGGGCATTCTCCTCGGCGCGCTCGCGGGCGACGCGGCGCAGCTCGCCGACCTGCCGATCGCCGCGCGACTGTCGCGCTGCAGGCTCTGGTGCGGGTTCGACATCCGGATCGACATCGGGGTCTTCGTCGTCCTCGGGCTCATCAACGGGTTCGTCGGTAGGATCGGTGACTGTCTCGTCATCATCCAAGTTCGGCTCCGGGATCACGTCGTCGATCGGATCGGTCGGCGGGTCCGGTGGAGCAAAGGTCGCGGTCGATGACAACAGAAAGTTGCGGATCTTCATGGTCTGCCTCTCTGGTGGCTTACGGCCATCCGGTCGGGTATGCGTCGAGGGGCAGGTTACGCCTGCCATGCGTCGGCGGGGAACATGGAACGCTTTGTATAAAAAGTCAATTCCGGGCCTAATACTCCCGGTCGACGGTCTCGGCCTGGTGGTTCTGGACATACCCCCGGCCGCGCCGGAGGTCTTCAACCCGTTGCTCGAGCATCAGCATCCGCTGGCTCTGTGCGTTGAGCCGCTCGTCCTGCACCGCCTGCTTGGTGATGACCTGCGCAAGCGCCGATAGCTCCTGCTGCATTTTGGCCAGCTCCTTCTGGAAAGCCTTGAGCGTTATGTCGTTTCGGACGATCATGACGATCCCTCCGAAAAGAAAAATCACGGTCTGCAGCCCCAGTCCCAGCAAATTCGTCAAGTGTTCAGCCATTCCCCTCCACCAACGTGTGAGCGTTGTGCAACGCAAACGCAACACGCGCATTCCAACCGTTCTTGAACTTCAGGTCTTTCGGCCTGTGGGCGATGATCTGCTTGTAGCGCGCAAGCCGAGCTGCGCCGATCTTGTCGATCAGCACCGTGTGATCCGCCTTCACCAGCGCTGCCGACGTCACGACACCGATGTGTCCGTCCGCGCTGACGCCAAGCGCGTGCTGCAGCGTCATGATAGCCGTCATCGGGCCCGACAGCACGCTGTCGTCGAACAGCATGTAGTCGACGCCAGGCGGCATCACCGGCCCGTAGGGCATCCAGTAGGAACGGTGATAGATATCGTCAACCACTCCATCTGGAGCCTCCCAGACGTCCCCCGGCTTGAGTCCAGCCATCTCACAATACGCGTTGTACTCTCGCTGAGTAATACCGCGAGAGGTACGACCGCCGCTATCAGATGGATCGTCGTCATTGCCACCCTCTGAATGTCGCACCCACGCGAGCGATTGCTTGAAATTTGCCTCCATTTATTCCTCCGACCATTCGGCGTCGATCGCCCAGCTTGCGCCCGCTGAGGCCGCGTTCACGCAGATCCCCTGCGACGTGCCGCGCAACACCTGCGGCTGATCCCAATAGGGAGTAAACTGAAACAGCCCTTCTGACACGCCCCCCGCAGCTGCCGCAGGAAGAGTGATATAGCGGTCGCGAACGCGCCCCACTGTCGTGCCCGGCGTCGGCGCCGAAGTGAAAAACATCGCACTACCTGTCACGGTCGGATTTGCGGAGTCGCTAGAGACCGGCGTGATTGCCGTCAAACCTCCCCCACTCCCCAGCGTGCTGCGACGGATGATGCCCATTTCTGTCGTGCTGGTTGCTGAATTGACGCCAGTGATGCGCACCCCTTTGACCTTTACGATCTTGGTTGCGCTGCCATAGACACAGAACAGATCGCCAACACCGCTGTTCGCGAACGAAGCGCTCGCACTGTACGTATTGACATCGGTCTGCCCGGTGATGACCGCCGGTGTCTTGGGGCTGCTGCTTTGCGCATGCGCGACCTGCGCAAGCAGAACGGCAAGGAAAAGCACCATCAAAGACACGATGCTCTGCATCCAAAGCATCGTTCGCGAATGCCTCAGCACTTCCTTCATCTCTACCTCCTTGGGGCCGCCCCCGGGTCCTGCATCCTGTCGGCGTGGATCGCGCCCGGCGGGTTCTGACCACCGCGTGGCGCCTGCGACTGTGCGCCCGGCCGCGGACCACCACCCTGCGGACCGCCGGGTCCCTGCATGGCCTGCATCGACTGCGCTGCCATCATCATCTTCTTGTTCATCTGTTGCCGGTGCAGCAGCATGTGCTGGCGCACCGAGCCATGCTCATCGCCCTGCACCATCGCCTTCAGATGAACCTTCAGGTGCTCCTGGTCCTCATCGAGCTCGTGGATCGGCAGGTCGAGCCCCTCCATCAGGAACTCGTTCTCCATCTCTGGATCCATCGACAGCTTTGCCTTGAGATTCTCAAAGATCTCGGGCGCAAGGCGCGCACCGAACGTGTTCTCGACCAGCGATAAGATCACGGGCACGAGGTTCAGCTTGTAGCCTTCGTAGGACTGCGGTGGCATTTGCTTCAGCACGTTGACCATCGAAACCTGCCCCTGCAGCGCCTGCGCGCTCCGCGATGCCTCGACGCCCCACCACCGGAACTCGAACCGCCGGCTGTTCTCCAGGATCGGCACGTCGACCATTTTCGCCCGCAGCGCCATCTGGCCGAATTGTTTGACGCTGATCGGCTTGTCGCGGAACTGATAGTCGAGATCGGTGAACCAGCGCAGCAGGGGCGTGAGGATCTCGTCCTCCAGGTTGGTCGAGATGTCGTCGGCTGAGATGATGTCGACCTGCTGCTCCAACGCGATCTCGGCCTGGTTGCGCTTGCCAGACTTCTGCCCGCTCGACTGCGGCATCATCGCAGGACTCACCGACAGGATCTGAAAAATCTCGTTCTTGATCCCGGCAACGATCGTCAGCGCATCCTTCCACAGCGCAGGAAACTGCGCGAATTTTGTGTCGTTCGGGTTGGTCTCCCAGATCGCCGCGAGGTTCAGCACCATCGAGCCTACGCGCGGGTTTTTTGACGGGTCAGTCATCACGATCGGCATCAGCGCGTAGGCCGCGCTGTCCATGCCCTCATTCCAGGTGTCGTTCGCCGAGTACTGCAGGTCGGCCGCCGGCTTCACCTGGCTCTTGCCTTTGAAGACGTTCGACACCTTCTTGACCGGCGCCGACAGGATCGGGCACTTGTCGTTCCAGTAGGGGTTGCGCTTGACGCTCGCGATCATCTCTTCGTTCGACGCGGTGTTGCCCTTGGTACCCGCGTAATAGATGCGACAAAGCCGACGCTCTTCTCCGTCACTCCCTTCGACCTTCAGCTTGGTCCAGGTCTCGTAGAGCGTCAGCTCCTTGCCGCCCGAGCCCATCGAGATGCCCGCGGCGTCGACATGCTTCTTGTTGGCCTCCGGCGCGCCCTGCTCGTCCTTGGTCGCACCGAACATCTTCAAGAGTTCGTCACCGACGTCGGGGTCGATCTCCTCCTCGTCGATCGCCTGCTCTATGCGCGCCTTGCTCCAGCGCCGTATGACCGTCGCAGAGCCTCCTTTTGCCAGAGCCTCTCCAACGCTGTTGGCGGTGTGGGGTAGCACGCAGACATCTGCGTCCGCCAAAACTTCCACCACCGGCGACATGTGAAACGTCTCGACTTCCTCGACGTCGTACTCATCGTCGTCCTCCACCGTAGGATCGTCGACCTCTTCACCCTCGATCTCGATTTTTGGTGTCGTGCGGTAGACCACGTGCCGTGACGAGTTCTCCCAGCCGACATAGAGGTTGTACTGCCCCTCAACGTCGCCGTTGCGCATCAGCGCCGGCACCACCTGCGTACGCAGCCGCGTCTTGCGGATGTAGTGCTCCAGCAGCGCCATGATGTCGAACGGCTTCTCGTCGGAGGAGATGCAGTCGACGGTGCGCTGCGAGCGCGGGAACAGCTTGTTGACGACGCGCACCACGCGCGCCTCGATCGCCTGGTAGACGATCGGCAGGTAGACCTGCGAGTTGCCCGAGTATGCCTGCCGCGGGCTCGGGATCTGGTCGTAGATGTCCCAGTAGTCGAGCTGGTCGTTGCCACGCTCCCACTGCGCCTCAAAGCCTTTCGCGACGTCCTTCATCAGGTCGATGACGGCTTTTCTGATTTTCTCGTCGTTACAGAGCTCGTCGTCGCGGTTGGCGGCCGCCTCTATCCGACCATCCTGCTCCGGATCACTACTGTCGGTATTTGTGCTGTCACCACCGGTATCCTGAGGGGTCGGCGCCGAGGTATCGCCGGGATCACCACCCACGACTTTCAGATCGGGCTTAGTCCGTTTTGAGCGCTTGGCCACCAGCAGGCACCGTGGGTTTGGCCGACAGGTATCTTCGGCCGGTCACCGGATCAATAGCATAGTTCCGCTGGTCGGCACCATCCCCTACCGCGCTGGTGACCGTCGCCGCGACGAACGCCTCCAGCCCCTCCATCAGAGTTTTATACGGTCCGTCGTCCGCGGTGCCCACGAGGTCTGACGTCTGCCCCGGTTTTATGGTGCGTGCGTAGCCGCCCGCGAAGGCGTTGAGGGTCCAGCGAGCGCGCGGGGAGACCTGCAGGCTGGGGCGCCCGTGGGTCAGCGCGTCGATCTTTTTGCGCAGCTCTTCGCGGCCGATTGTCGGATCGCCGCCAGTGCGCAGGGTCACTCTGAGGCGGGTGCAGGCGGCGCGCAGTCCGACGGTGTCGTAGGACTGCCAGT
>Ga0335071_10003254_pt1 | contig 17204 bp, 19 predicted proteins | sample Lox_Sample_15_FD_206724 | JGI IMG/M metagenome (GOLD analysis project Ga0335071, IMG submission 206724) | Soil microbial communities from Loxahatchee National Wildlife Refuge, Florida, United States - Lox_Sample_1.5 | ecosystem: Environmental > Terrestrial > Soil > Wetlands | place: USA... | reverse complement strand
GTCCCACAGGGCGCTCGCGACCTCGGTGGGGGCCGGCAGGATGAAGTTGTCCACGTGCCCCAGGCGCGCGTAGGCCTCCCAGCCGCCCAGCAGCACGAGCAGGATGAGGAGCGCCGCGATCACGCGCCGAGCGCCTCCAGCGCCTGCTCGCGCAGCGCGACGACACCCGGATCGGTCGCCCGGCGCGGACGCGGGAGCACGACCTCCAGCACGGCGGCGACCCGCGCGGGGCGCGGTGTGAGCACGACGATCCGGTCCGCGAGCACCGCGGCCTCCTCGACGTCATGCGTGACGAGCAGCGTCGTGCGCTGCTCGCCGGCGAGCGCGGCGCCGAGCCAGTCGCGCATCTCCGCGCGCGTCAGCGCGTCGAGCGCGCCGAAGGGCTCGTCGAGGCAGAGGACAGGCTTGCCCGAGAGGAGGGTTCGCAGGAACGCCACGCGCTGGCGCATGCCGCCGGAGAGCTCGTAGGGGCGGGCGCGCTCGAAGCCCTCCAGGCCGAAGCGGGCCAGCAGCGGCTGCGCCGCCCTGCGAGCCGCCTCACGCGGGACGCCGTGGATGCGCAGGGCGAGCGCCGCATTGTCGAGCGCGTCGAGCCAGGGCAGCAGCAGGTCGTGCTGGGGCATGAGGACGGCGGGCGCGCTCGTGAGCGTTCCGGCGTCCGGTGCCAGCAGGCCGCAGACGAGCTCGAGCAGCGTCGTCTTGCCGCAGCCGCTGGGGCCCACGAGGGCGACGATCTCGCGCGGCGCGACCGACAGCGAGACCCCGTCGACGGCGGTGACGGGGCGCGCGCCGCGACGCCGGCCGGGATGGGCGAACGACACGTCCCGGAGCTCGACCCCGCCGTGGCCCTCCGCTGTGGTCCGAGGCGGTGCGGCCTCGAGCCTCGTCGTCATCGCTCCCTCCGCGGGCATTACCCCACAGGTTCGAAGGGTCAGCGCCGGTTCGCGTGCGCTATCTCAGCCGGCCTCCGCCAGCACCCCCGGTTGAACAGGTACCGCTGTCGATACTACCCGCCGCGGCACCGGATAAAGCGGGCCCAAGCTCATCCTTAAAAGTACATATGTACCGCAACCATCAGCGCCGCTCGGTGTCGTTGTGGATGGACGTCGCAGCGGTACCCAACGCGGGCGGGTCGCGGCCAAGGCCTGCCTCGCGGCGTCGTCCACGGCCCTGGCGGACCGTCGTCTCAGGTCCGCTCGACAGCACGAGACACAAAGCGCCCCGCCCACCTTCGCGTGGCGGGAGGTCGCTGCTCGCGCCCGACCCGTTCCCCGGTCCAGGGCAAGGAGTGGCGGGGCGCTTGCTCGCCGGTCGCCCCCACCCACACGCTCGCCGCCCCGTGGTCGCCGCGGCCTGACCGAAGCCGGCCTGCCGCTGCTGACCCCGCGGCCGGTACGCCCGACCGCGGGGCCGGGCGCGCTACTTCTGGCCGTCCTCTCTGCTCAACGTCTTCCCGGCCTCCTGTACGACGTCGCGCAGGAACGCGTACTGCGTATGGACCAGTCCGTCTGCCATCTCCATGGCGCCGTCGATGATCCGCTGGCGCCGGGACGGACGCTCGCCGATCGCCGGCAGCGCCTCATCGACGGTTTCGATGAACTTGCGCACCGCGTCGATGGCAGCCCGCTGCCCGGACTCGAGGGACTTGAGCACCTCGTCCGAGAGCTCGGAGGTCCGGTCGACCGCGCTCGCCCGCTCGCGCTGCCGCTCCTCGGCCTCGTGACGTTTGCGGGTCTCGGCGCCCTTGCGGGCCGCCGCTCTGCGCTGGGCTGTGGTCTCTGGCATGGGGTTGCCTCCCTCGGGACGTGCGTCCCGTTCGACCGTCGTTCACGGTGGCCGGTCCGCCGGCACTCGCAGATCGCGGAGCTCGCGTCGCGGCCACCGCCTCGCCGAACCGTAGGCCGACGCGCCGGCGCTGCCATCGGTAGAAACCTCGGACCAAACCCCTGCGCAGGCGTCGCGCAGTGCCGCGAGCGGGTCAGCGTCGCGCCGCGTCCGGCGCCGTCAGCGCCTTCACGAAGTCCTCGAGCTGCGCCGTGGTCCAGCACTCGAAGGCCTCGCAGAACTGCTCGTAGGCCTTGATCACCGAGTCGCCGTAGTTCCAGTACAGGCGCGGCTCGGGGTTGAGCCAGTAGGTGCGCCCGGCCTTCTCCGCGAGGCGCGCAAAGCTCTCGGCGCCGGGGTCGCGCCCGTTGGTGCGCGCGTCGCCGAGCACGATCACCGTCGCGCGCGGGTGCAGCTCGTCTTCGATCTGCTCGCGCAGCTCGCGCCAGACCCGCCCGTAGTCGGTGTAGCCGCTGACGTCCGCGACGCCCGCGTCCCGCCCGATCGCCTCGCTGACGGCCTTGAAGTCGCGCTCCTTGTGGAAGACGTCGGTGACCTCGCTGATCCGCTCGATGAAGACGAACGAGCGCATCTTGCGGAAGCTGTCGTGCAGCGCGTGCATGACGCTGAGGAAGAAAACCGAGGCGCTCGTCACACTCGTTGAGACGTCGCAGATCACGAACAGCTCGGGCCGGCGCGGGCGCACCGGGCGGTACTTCAGGACCACCGGCACGCCGCCGGTCTCAAGCGAGGCGCGCATCGTGCGCCGCACGTCGACGTGCGCGTGGCGGCGCGCCCCGCGGTGCTCGGAGCCCTGTGTCTTGAGGCGGCGCTTGAGCTGCGCGACGACCCGGTGCACCGAGGCGAGGTCCTGCAGCGGCCCGGTCGGCAGCGCACGGTCGAGCTCGTTCAGCGGCCGCGCCGGCGGCAGCGCCTGGGTGCGCTCGATCTGGCGGCGCTCGAGCTCGCGCCGCAGCATCTGTTCGAAGCGGCGCAGCTCCTCGCGCGGCAGCCCGTCGCGGCGCGGGTCCTCGCGCGGCAGGTCGGGCTGGGGCTCGCTGCGCAGGCCGAGCTGGCGGCGGATGCGCTGCACGTCCACCCCGATCACGCCCGAGCCCTCGCCCTGCTGGCCGAAGGCGGCGATCGCAAGGCGCGCGAGGTCGCGCAGGCGCCCCTCGTCGCCGTCGGCGATGGCCTGCGCGATCTGCATCCGCAGCGTCTCGAGGTTCAGCTCGGCGCCGGCCTCGTCCATGCCGCCGCCGTCCTCGCGGATGCCCTCGCGCAGCGCGGCGAGCTCGGTGGCGCGGAAGAAGAAGCGGTCGAAGACGAGGTCGAAGATGACGCGGTCCTCGGGCGACTTGGCGAGCGTCGCGGCGAGCGTCTCGCGGAAGGCGAGCGGCTGCTGCCAGGACACCTCAGGCAGGGCCTGGAAGGCGTCGAGCAGCTCGCTGGTGCCGACGGCGACGCCCTCGCCGCGCAGCTCCTCGCCGAACTCGACGACATGTGCCACCAGGCCCCCAGGCGCCGATCCCGCGGAGTCGCCGAAGAGCGCCGCGTGCCGCGAGGCGCCGCGGGAGGGCTCAGCCGGCGGAGGCGGCACCGAGGCTGTCCTCGGCGAGCCCGAGCTTGACGCCGACGCGCTCGGTGACGACGTCCAGGTCGGTTCGGTGCTTGACGATGATCGACATCGTGTCGCGGAAGGTCTTCCCGTCGATGTCGCTGGCGCCGAGCAGCAGCAGGGCGCGTGCCCAGTCGATCGACTCGGCGATCGAGGGCGGCTTCTTGAGGTCGAGGTCGCGGACCAGCGCGACGACCTCGACCAGGCGCCGGGCGACCCGCTCGTCCAGCTCGGGCGCATGCAGGCGCACGATGTCCAGCTCGTGCTCGAGCGAGGGGTAGTCGATCCAGAGGTACAGGCAGCGGCGCTTGAGCGCCTCGGTCAGCTCGCGCGTGTTGTTCGAGGTCAGCAGCACGATCGGCAGCGTCGTGGCCTCGATGCGCCCGAGCTCGGGGATCGTGATCTGGAAGTCGGAGAGCAGCTCGAGGAGCATCGCCTCGAACTCCTGGTCGGTCTTGTCGATCTCGTCGACCAGCAGGACCACGGGCTGCTCGGCGGCGATCGCTGTCAGCAGCGGGCGCTCCAGCAGGAACTCGGGGCCGAAGATGTCGTCCTGGACCTCGCTCCAGCCGGTGCCGTCGGCCTCGGCCTGGATCCGCAGCAGCTGCTTGCGGTAGTTCCACTCGTACAGGGCCTTGGCCTCGTCCAGGCCCTCGTAGCACTGCAGGCGCACGAGCTCGCGCCCGAGGGTGTCGGCGAGTGACTTGGCCAGCTGCGTCTTGCCGACGCCGGCAGGGCCCTCGACGAGGATCGGCTTGCCGAGCTTGGCGGCCAGGAACGAAACGAGGGCCGTCGCGTCGTCCGGCAGGTAGCCGACGTCGCGCAGGCCCGCGGCGAGGTCCGCGGCGGATGCGGGAGATGCGGGCATGCACCGACCATCATAGGTGGCGCTCGGCCGCGCTCCCCGGCGCGCGTGATAGGACGGGGCGGTGACGCCCCGGGCCGTAGCGTTGTTCGCCACCTTCACCGACTACCAGACGCAGGGCAACATCGCGCCCTACGCCGCGCTGTTCGCCGCGGGCTTCGTGATCGCGACGGTCGGGCACCTCGCGCGGGCCCGGGAGGTGATCGTCGTCGGGCTCGTCATCGCAGGCCTCGCGACGGTGCTGCCGTGGTTCGTGTGGGGCAACGGTGCGTGAGGGCAACTACGGCGCGTCCGGATCGTCGAAGCTCAGCTGGCCCTCGAACTGACCGTCGTCACGGCGCCGTTGTCGTCGCCCCCGCCGGGGCGGTGTGGGAGGGGCGGAGGGCACCGGCGGCGCGGGGGCCGCGGGGGGCGCCGCTGCATGCACGGCGACCGGCTCCTGCACGAGGCTTGCCGTCGGGTCCCCCTCGAGGACGCCCGTCCGCGGGTCATCTCCGTCGACGCGCGGCTCGGGGCGCTGCCGCGCATGGATGCGCCAGCCCGCGTATGCCAGCAGCGCGCCGAGCAGGAACGCGACGAAGATGCCCCAGTTGACGCCGATCGTCGTCTTCAGGGCCCCCGTGTCGCTGCCGGACGGCTTGTCGACCTCGCGATAGAAGACGAGGAACATCACCCAGCCACCGGCCGCGACGAGCACGATGCCGTCGCCGAACGGAAGGTGGAACGCGCGGCGCTCGGCGCGGGCGAACAGCAGGACGAGGACCGCGATCGCGACCAGCAGAATCGAGCCCTCGACGAAGCCCCACGACTGGAACGCGCTGAGCGAGCTCTCGACCTTCGTCGTGGTGCCGTGCGAGACCGCGAAGCCGGTCTGCTGGTACCACGGCAGGAACATCGAGACGATCAGCCCGATCGCCGCGATCGCCGCGAGCCGCTGCTCGGCGAAGAGCTCGCGCCACGCGGCGCGCAGCCGGGAGGCCGCCGCGCTCATGCCGCGGCGCCGGCCGCCGCGCTCATGCGGTCGAGCAGGACGTCCGCGTCGGCGTCGGAGACGGTGCGCAGCTGTCCCTGGAACGCGAGCTTCCAGTGCTCGGCGGGCCACTTGCCCACATGCTCGAGCTCGTCCTTGACGCTGTCGGCCGGCACCCAGTCGTGCTCGTCGAGGACGACCTCGGGCCGGCACGGGAATCGCCACGGATAGGCATCCGGGTTCCCGGGCTTGCCGGGCCAGATCGGCGTGCGATCCTCGTAGAGCTCACCGGTCAGGATCAGCGACCCCGCGAACGCGCCCACCTGCGTGAGATACAGGACGATCCGGTCGCCGGGCTGCATCTCCTGGGCCTGACGGCGCCGGCGCTCCTTCATCCCGATGACGCTGAAGCCGTGCGCGCGCGTGGCCTCGTAGTTCGCGGGAGAGCCGGTGAGGATCCAGGTCCGTGGCGCGTCGTCCGCCATCGCGCCCAGTGTACGGACGCTCTGCGACGATTCGCCGCCGTGCGCCGTGCCTATGGCCCCCACCGCGACCAGTACGGCGAGCTGGCGCTGCCGGACGCGGGTGCGGGGCCGTTTCCCGTCGCCGTGCTCGTGCACGGGGGTGGCTGGGCGGCGGGCTACGACTGGACGCTGATGGCGGCCCTCGCGCGGGACCTCGCGGCCCGCGGCTGGGCGGCCTGGAACCTCGAGTTCCGCCGCGTGGGGCCGACCTCGGGCGGGGGCTGGCCGCAGACGGGCGCCGACGTGCTCGCCGGCATCGACGCGCTGGCGGGCCTCGACGCGCCGCTCGACCTCGACCGCGTGGTGCTCGTCGGCCACTCGTCCGGCGGCCAGCTGGCGCTGTGGGCAGGCGCGCAACGTGGGGGCGCCGGTGCGCCGGTGCCGGTACGGGCCGTCGCCGCGCAGGCGCCCGTCAGCGACCTCGAGGCGCACCGCAGCCCGGTCGTCGCCGCGTTCCTCGGCGGCTCGCCGGACGGGGTGCCCGGAGCCTACGCCGCCGCCTCCCCGATGCGACTGCTGCCGCTCGGCCTGCCGCAGCTCCTCGTCCACGCCGAGGACGACCCGGTCGTCCCCGTTTCGATGAGCCGCAGGTACACGCAGCGCGCCCGCGCCGCCGGTGACCGCGTGACGCTGGTGCTGCGGTCCGCCGACGGCCACAACGCCCACCTGGACCCCCGCAGCGTCGCATGGGCCGCGGTCGTGCAGTGGCTGGCCCCCTGGGGGCCGGCTACATGACCGGGATGTCCTGCACCGCGCGCTCGTCGCCCCGTGCGTGCGGGAGCTGCTCGACGATCCAGTCGATCAGCGCGCGCAGCAGCAGCAGGACCTGACGCACGACCTCCGCGAGCTGCGCGCGCAGCTCCGGCGGGATGATCTGACCGAGCGTCTGCAGGAGGTCGGCGAGCGCGGCGGCCTCGTCGCGCACCTGGTCGCGCTCCTGCTGCGTGCGCCACCCGGGCGGCGGCTGCTCGCCAGAGGCGGCGGCGTGCGCCGCGCCTGCCGCCTCGCCCGCGAGCTGCTCGGCGGCCTCGCGCGTCGCCTCCAGGCGCGCCCGCAGCCGCGCGAGCGCGTCGCCGTCGCGGGCGGGCTCAGTCATCGGCGGTGGCTGGGGTGCGGGTGAAGCTCACGTGCAGGGCACCGTCGTCGAACGCGGCGCCAAGCGGACCATAGTCGGCCAGCGCCGGCGGCAGGGCGATCACGCGCTTGTGCGGTCCGACGCGCACGACGAGATCGAGCCCGACCTGCTTGACGTCGAGCTCCTCGCGTCGCGCGAACGGCAGGTCGAGCCGCAGCGTCGCGCCATGCGCCCCCATCTCCAGGTCGTGTGCGGCGCCGGTGTGCAGCACGTCCGCCGGATCGGCCTCGGCGAACACGGCGTCACCCAACCGGTCGAGCGCGTCCGGCCCGGCCACGTCGTCGTCGAGCAGCGGCGCGCGCAGGACGGGGATGGGAGCGAACGCCTGCGCGATCCACTCGGCCAGCGCGCCCTCGCGGGCCGCACGGGCGGCGAGCGTCCCGCTCGCGTCGCCGGGGAGGACCCGGTTGACCACGACGGCATCCACCGGCAGGTCGTAGAGCGCCAGGCCGGTGGCCACACGCTCGGCCGCGAGGACCGCGGGCGGGTCGGCCGTCGCGACCAGCCGCACGCTCGTGCGCTCACGGTCGCGCAGCAGCTCGCTGACGGCGATCAGCTCGCGCACGAGCCGCTGCGCGGCGCCGGCTCCGCCGGGCAGCCGAAGATCGAGCTGTGCGAGCGGGCGCGCGGCGGCCGTCATCGCGCTGCGCTGGGGAAGTGCCTTCTCGAGCCAGAAGCGCGCGAGGTCCGGCAGCGCGAGCATCCGCAGCGCGGGCCCACGCGCCCCGCAGTCCACGACGATCGCATCGTGGCGCCCCGCGCGGTGGTGGCGCTCGAGCTCGACGAGCCCGAAGAGCTCGTCCATGCCGGGGGCGGCGACGAGCTCGGCCGCCGTGATGCGGTCGATGCCGCGCCGTACGAGCGCGTCGCCGAGCCACCCCTGCACCGCACCGCCGCGCCGCTCGAGCTCGTCCTGCGCGACGACCTGCGCCGCCTCGAGGCGCTCACCCACCGCGCGCGCGCGCGTAACGAGCCGCTCGCCGAGCAGGTCGCCGAGGTCCTGCCCGGGATCCAGCGAGAGCAGCAGCGTCTCGGTCCCGGCGGCGGCGAGGCGTCGCGCGGTCGCCGCAGCGACACAGGTCGCGCCCGCGCCGCCGGTGCCGATGTGCAGGATCGTGCGCGGCGCCATCGCCGGGCGAGTCTAGGGACGGGCCGCTACCCCCATGGGGTGGGAAGGCCCAGTGCGCGCAGGCGCGAGTACAGCTCGCGGTTGAGGCTCTGGGTCTCCAGGCAGTAGGGCGCGGGATCGGGCCAGCGGTCGAAGCTCAGCAGTACCGCGGCCGGTCCGCGGCGCGCCCGCAGCTGCTGGACCGCCGTCTGGCGATCGTGCTCGAGGCGGTCGCACAGGCCGCGCACGAAGTCGCGCAGGACCTTGTGGTAGTCGATGTCCGACGGGACGCCGGGCTGGTAGAGCGACCAGCTGCCCGTGTCGGCCCGGCGGACCTCGCGCGCGGCCTCACGCTCGCCGTCGAGCCACAGACGCCGGCCCTCGGCGTCGTTGGCGAGCCCCGCGAAGTCGTGCAGCCCGATGATCGCCTGGAAGAACGCGTTGAAGATCCGGACGCCGGGGGCGAATGAGTATGCGAGGTAGTGAGCGCCGTCGCCCGCCGCCACGCGCACGCCGGATGGCGGCGGCGTGCGGAAGATCCCGAGCGCCGAACGCGCGAGGGCGAACCACTGCGGGTCCTTCAGGCGGACGGCCGCTCGCGCGAGCGCCTGGATCGCCGTCCCCTGCGCCAGCCCGCTCACCCACGGCGGGCGCCCGCCGTCGAAGCGGAACTGGTACTCCCAGGCGACTCCGCCCGCCCGCTGCACCGCGTAGCGCTGGATCTCGGCGGCCATCTCGCCGAGCTCGGTGTCATAGCCCTTGGCGAGGAACAGCTGGTTCATGCGGCCGAAGGTCCCGAGCCACTGGATCTGGATGCCCTGCCCGGGGTAGGCCTCCCACACGAGGCGGCTGCCCTGGAAGCGGATCCGCCGCCCGTAGGTCAGCAGCGGGCCGCTCGCCCACCATTGGGCGTTGCGGCGCACCGTCTCCATCACGACCGGCAGGCGCGAGCTCGTCAGCAGCCCCTCCGCCGCCTGCGCATCCACGTTCGCGAGCACCGCCGCGAGCTCGCTGCGGCGCGTGCCGTGCAGGCGGTGCGCGAGCCGCCGGGCGCCGGCGTACGTCTGCCCGTACGCGGAGGCCTCGGCGGGCGTGAGCGCCCCGGCGCGCTGCAGGCGCTGCAGCTCGGAGGCGACCGTGCGCTTGACGGCGCTCGCGTGCGGTCCCCGCCCGGGTGCCGGCAGCGGCGCTCGCGCGGGGGTGGCCCCGTCCGGCGGCGGCAGCTCCGAGCTGGGCAGGAAGCGGTCGTGGCGCACGAGGACCTGCCCGTGCTGGTCGAGCACGAGGATCTCGGGCGCGGACGCGCGCGCGACCGGCGGGGCCGCCGCGACGAGCGCCAGCGCGAGGAGGACGACCGGCGTCCGGCGCACCCCCCGGATGCTACGGTCGGCGCCCCCGCGGGCGCGCAGCCTCCGTTGCACCGCCCGCCTCGCCCGCCATGCGCCAGCTCCCGCGTCTCCTGCCACTCGCCCTAATCGCCACCCTGGCGCTCGGCGGCTGCGGCGGCGCCGGGAGCTCCGGCCAGGACACGAGCGCCCTGCTGGGCGACACCTTCAGCGCGGCGCGCCCGGTGACCAGCGGCGACCTCTCGCTCGCCGTCGACGTGTCGGCGCCGGGGGCCGGCTTGCCCTCGCCGCTGCACGTGCGCCTCGACGGCCCGTTCGCGCGCTCGACGGCGGCCGGCCCGCGGTTCGCGATGAACCTGAGGCTCGGCACCGCCGCCGGCACGCTCGCGTTCGGGCTGATCGCCAGCGGCGGCCACGGCTGGGTCGTGATCGGCCAGCACGCCTACACGCTCCCGGGGAAGACGTTCCGGCAGCTGGCCGGCTCCGCCGGGGCGGCCTCGACCCCGTCCGGGCTCAACCTGCGCTCGCTCGGGGTCGACCCCCGCTCGTGGCTGCGCGACGTGCGCGACGAGGGCACCACGACGCTCAACGGCGAGCAGGTCGTGCACCTGACCGCCGGCGTGGACACCGCCCGGCTGGCCGCGGACCTGCAGGGGCTGCTCGGCCGCGCCTCCGGCATCGCCGGGGCGGCGCTGGGGGCCGGGGGGAGCGCCTCCCAGGCGCAGCTCGCCTCGGCGGTGAAGGGCGCCCACGTCGACATCTGGACCGGCGCGAGCGACCATCGGCTGCGTCGCATCCGGGTGTTCGTGAACGTCAAGGGCTCGCGCGCGCGCACCGGCGTGATCCGGCTCGACCTCGCGATCGCGCGCCCGAATCAGCCCCAGCCGATCGGGCCGCCCGCCAACCCGCGCCCGATGTCCGACCTCGCCGCTGCGCTCGCGGTGCTCCTGCAGCGCAAGGCCGCGGGGGCGACCGGCTCGGCCACGGGCGAGACCTACGCGCAGTGCATCGCCCGCTCGGGCGGCGACCTGGCGGCCGCGCAGAAATGCGCGTCGCTGCTCGGCGGCTGAGGGCGCTAGGCGCGGTCGGCGTCGGCGATCGCGCGCGGCACGTTCGGCAGGTCGCAGACCTCGCACTCGCCGTTGACCAGGCGATACATCCAGCAGCCGGTGCAGAAGCCCGTCACGGCGGCCAGCGAGGCGAGTGCGGCGACGATGCCGACGAGCACCCAGGCGACGAGGTTCGCGCCGAGCAGGAAGAGCGCCGTCGCGCCGCACAGGAAGCACGCGCCGACGACGTTCGCAAAGCGCGGCGGGCGGCTGTCCTCGAGCGGGCCCTCCCCGATGCGGGGCTGGATGACCTCGAAGTAGAGGAGGCACGGCAGGCACCAGCGCCGCCCGAGCGTCAGCCCGATGACGAGCTGCACGCCCATGAGCGCGGCCAGCCACCACCAGCCGGTGAGCAGCGCGACGATCGTCACGAGCGCGACGATCGTCTGGTTCGTGCGCGGGGCGCGCGCGTCGATGACGCTCGTGTCGCGGTAGGGGTCGGCGAGGCGGTGCGTCGTGGCGGCCATCGGCGCGAGAGTGTAGTCGGCGCGGCCCGCCACTCCCGACGTTCGGGGACGACGCCACCGCACCGTATGCTCAGGCCCTCGTGCTCGATGAGCCGCCCCAGAAGGATCGGCAGTCCCTGCTGACGGTCTCCTCCTGGCCGTACCTGCTCGTCCCGTTCATCCCGATCGCGATCGTCCTCGACCTGGTCGGCGCGAGTCCGGTCGCCGTGTTCGTGACCTCCGCGCTCGGCGTCATCCCGACCGCCGCGCTCATGGGGGAGGCGACCGAGCAGCTCGCCGCGCGCAGCGGCCCGGGCATCGGCGGGCTGCTGAACGTGACGTTCGGCAACGCGCCGGAGCTCATCATCGCCCTCTTCGCCCTGCAGAAGGGGCTGCACGAGGTCGTCAAGGCCTCGCTCGTCGGCTCGATCGTGAGCAACGTCCTGCTGGTGATGGGCGCGTCGATGTTCTTCGGCGGCCTGGGGCGCGATCGCCAGCGCTTCAACCCGGTCGCGGCGGGCGCGCAGTGCTCGATGCTCATGCTCGCGATCGCGGCCGTCGTGATGCCGGCGGTGTTCGAGCTCGTGCGCGGGTCCGGGCTGCCGGGGCCGAGCGCCGAGCGGATCCAGTACGACGCGAGTGTCGAGCACCTGTCGCTCGTGACGGCGCTCGTGCTGATCGGCGTGTACGCGGGCGGCCTGGTCTTCTCGCTGCGCACCCACCGCGACCTGTTCAACCCGCCCGGGCACGGCGCGACGGACGCGGAGGAGCAGCCGTGGAGCGCGCGGCGAGCGATCGCGGCGCTCGCCGTCGCCGGCGTGGCGGTGGCCGTGATGTCGGAGATCCTCGTCGGGTCGATCTCCGACACCGCGCGCCAGGCGGGGATCAGTGAGTTCTTCATCGGCGCCGTGGTTGTGGCGATCGTCGGCAACGCGGCCGAGCACTGGGTGGCGGTGCTCGTCGCGCGCAAGGACAAGATGGACCTCGCGGTGAACATCGCGATCGGCTCGAGCGCCCAGATCGCGCTCTTCGTCGCGCCGGTGCTCGTGCTCGCCTCCTACCTCATCGGCCCCTATCCGCTCCCGCTCGTCTTCAACGGCTTCGAGGTCGCCGCCCTCATCCTCGCCGCCCTGATCGCCAACCAGGTGACCCAGGACGGCGAGTCGACGTGGTTCGAGGGGCTCCAGCTGCTCGCGGTCTACGCGATCATCGCGGTCGCGTTCTTCGTGGCGTAGGGCGCGGGCGTTGCGCTGCGCCGCGTGCGGGGCGCGGGCGCGGCGTCGGGGCGGGCGATGTGACCCAGGCGGTCGGCGCGGGCGCGGCCCCGGGGGGCGGCGGTGCGCCGGGCCCGATCGTTGTGCATCAGCGTCGGCGCGACCGATGCGATGGCAAGGGATCGCGACGGCGCGGCCAGGACAGTGGCCGGCGGCACGTGTGCGTCGGCGCCGGCGGCGCCGGCGGTGCGACGGGGGACCCCGGGGTCCGCGGTAGCGCCGGGGGACCCGCAGGCCCGCGGCGTGCCGTGCGGATCGTGTGCGCCGGCGTCGGCGTGACCGGTGCGATCGCAACGGATCGGGCCGGGCGCGGGCCCGCGAGGCCACTGGGCGCGGGAGGGGCGTCGGGTGCCCGTGGCGCCGGGCGCGCATCGGGGGACCCGCAGGCCTGCGGCCCGCCGTGCATCGTGTGCGTTGGCGTCGGCGTGACCGATGTGATCGCAACGGATCGGGCCGGGCGCGGGCCGGCGCAGGCCACTGGGCGCGGGAGGGGCGTCGGGTGCCCGTGGCGCCGGCCCGCCGCATGGAGGTCGCGTCGACCCGCGAGGACGGCGTCGACCCGCGAGGACCGCCAACCCCAGCCCCTACCCGCCCAGCTCGGCCACCTGCCGCGCCACCTCCGCCTCGACGTCGAGCGGCGCGTGCCCCTTGCGCACACGCCGCGCGTTGCGGGCGATCACGAGGTCGCGGATCTCGGCCTCGAGCGCCGGATCGACCGCGGGCCGCAGCAGCGCGGCGAGTTCGGTCTCGACGTCGAGCGCCGGCTTGCCGTTGCGCATCCGCGCCAGGTTGCGCGCTTCCAGCAGCTGGCGCAGCTCGGCGGTGCGCTCGGCGGACGAGAGCGCGGCGCCCGACTGCGGCTCCCCCGGGGGGCGATCCGAGCCGTCGCGCAGCGACAGGCCGCCGCGGCCGATCTGGGAGTAGGCGCGGCCGGCGCCGGCGAAGGTGACGATCGCCACGACCGCGGCGCCCGCGACCACGACGAACAGCACGATCCCGAAGGCTGCCTGCATCCCCGTCAACCATCGCAGATGTACTGAACCGCCGATTTCGGGCTATTATTGACTGACGAGTCAATCTACGGCGCCGAGCCACTCGTTCCGAACCCGCTCCCGCCGCGTTCTTCCCTCTGTTCCAAGGAGAATTCCAGTGGTCGACTTCACGCTCACCGACGAGCAGAAGGCGCTGCGCGAGATGGCGCACGACTTCGCCGAGAAGGAAATCCGCCCGGTCGCCTGGGAGTACGACGAGCACGGCACGTGGCCCGGCGAGATCCTCGAGAAGGCCTGGGAGCTGGGCCTCATGAACAACCACATCCCCGAGGAGTACGGTGGCCCGGGCGCCTCGTACCTCGAGGGTGCGCTGATCGAGGAGGAGCTCGCCTGGGGCTGCTCGGGCATCGCCACGTCGATCGGCGCCAACGGCCTCGCCGGCGCCCCGATCCTGGTCGGCGGCTCCGAGGAGACGAAGAAGAAGTACATGGGCATGCTGACCGAGTCGCCCAAGCTCGCCTCGTTCTGCCTCACCGAGCCGAACGCCGGCTCCGACGTCTCCGGAATGCGCACGACCGCGGTCCGCAAGGGCGACAAGTACGTCCTCAACGGCTCGAAGTGCTTCATCACCAACGGCGGCTACGCCGACTTCTTCACCGTCTACGCGAAGACCGACAAGGACGCGGGCCACCGCGGCATCTCGGCGTTCATCGTCGACCGCGACGACACCGTCACGGTGGACAAGAAGGAGGACAAGATGGGCCAGCGGGCGTCGAACACCGCGACCATCACCTTCAACGACACCGAGGTCCCCGCCGAGAACCTGCTGGCCGAGGAGAACAAGGGCTTCAAGCTCGCGATGATGACCCTCGACCGCACGCGCCCGGGCGTCGCCGCGATGGCGACCGGCATCGCGCGCGCGGCCTTCGAGATGGCCACCGAGTACTCCAAGGAGCGCGTCCAGTTCGGCGTGCCGATCGCGATGCACCAGGCGATCCAGTTCATGATCGCTGACATGGCGACGAAGATCCATCTCTCGCGGCTGGCCACCTGGAACTCCGCCGTCCTGCTCGACCAGGGCCTGCGCAACACGATCGAGTCCTCGCACGCCAAGCGCTTCGCCGGCGACACCGCGATGGAGGTGACCACCGACGCCGTCCAGGTCTTCGGAGGCTACGGCTTCATCAAGGAGTACAAGGTTGAGAAGTTCATGCGCGACGCGAAGATCATGCAGCTCTACGAGGGCACGGCCCAGATCCAGCGCCTCGTGATCGCGCGCGAGACGCTGCTCCCGCGCCGCATCGAGGAGCCCGCGACGGTCTAGACGCCGCGCCCACCACGCCGTTCCCGGAGGGCCGCTCGCGAGCGGCCCTCCGTCGTCCCGGCCCGTCATCCGCACGCCGCACGGTGCGCGATGATCCTGCCCGTGCGCCTCGACGGCATCGATCCCGGCGACATCGTCCGCGTCTCGGTGCGCGGCCGCGTCTTCCACGCGCTCGTCAAGGGCACCGCGCCCGGCGGCCTTGCCGTCGAGCCGATCGAGCGCAACATCACCTATCGCCAGGTGAGGGCCCGCGACGTGCTCGAGCACTGGGCGCGACGTGGACGGCCGCGCGCCGACGTGCAAGGAGCGGTGAATCCCGAGCAGCGCTCGCTCGACGACCTGCTCGACCGCTGAGGCACCGGGCGCGCGTCCCCCGTGCCCGAAGGCATACTGGAACCGTGCCCCACCGCGAGACTGAGCAGGCCGTCGCCGAGGCCGCGCCCCTGGACGCGGCGCGTGCCGCCGCGGGCGCGGCCGTCATGCCGTCCGCCGGCGTCGCGGGTGGTGCGGGCTCGGCCGACCCCGTCGCCGGCGAGCTGCGGCGTGCGGGCCTCCTGCCGCTGCTCGTCCTGCACCTGCTCGCCACCGAGCCGTCCTACGGCAACCAGCTCATCGAGCGGATCGCCGAGTTGACCGGCGGGCTGCTGGTCGTCAACCCCAACACGATGTACCCGCTGCTGCGCTCGCTCGAGCGCGACGGCCTGGCGGAGGGGTCGTGGGAGCACCCCGAGCGCCGCTCCCGGCGCTTTTACGCGATCACGACCGCGGGCCGGGCCGAGCGCGAGCGCCTGCGCGGCGAGATCGCCCCGCGGCTCGATGCGATCGCGGCGTCGATCGACCGCCTGCGCGCCGAGGTCCTGGCGCGTTGAGCGTCGCCCGCGCGAGCCTCGATCTCCCCGAGGTGCGGATCTCCGAGGTCGAGCGGCTCTGGTACGACCACACCCGCTGGCAGGGCTTCGTCGACGGGCTGCACCACATCGAGCGCGTCGCGGGCGATCCGCCCGAGGCCGGCTCGAGCATCGTGTGGGTCTCGAACCCCGGCGGGCGCGGGCGCGTGGTGGAGCGCGTGCGGTCCTACGAGCCGCGCGTCGGCCAGACGCTCGAAGTCGGGGACGTCCAGATCACCGGGACGCAGCGCGTGTCGTTCACGGCGCTGGAGGGCGGGGTGCGGATCGCGCTGGAGCTGGACTACGCGCTGCGCAACCCGAGCCTCACGAAGGCGCTGTCGGACCGGTTCTTCATTCGCCGCGCGCAGGCCGAGTCGCTGCGCCGCACCCTGCTGCGCTTCGGGCGCGAGCTCGAGGCCGAGCGCCATCCGCCGCTGTAGGGCGCCCCGCCACACCCCGAGCGTCCCTGGTTGCCGCCCGGGCAAGGCAGTCCGGGACGTTCGGGGTGCGCGGCGGCCGGGGACGCACACCCCGAGCGTCCCTGGTTGCCGCCTGGGCGAGGCAGTCCGGGACGTTCGCGGTGCGCGGTGGCCGGGGACGCCGGCGGCGCGCGTCAGCCGACCGTCTCCGGGAACGGCAGCGCGATCGGGTCGGTCGCGAGCGCGCTGTTGCCGCGCTCGTCGAAGCGCTCGGGCCCGAGGATCAAGGCGTCGGTGACCCCGGTGGAGCCGTGCAGCGCCAGGTCGGCCGCGATCCGGGCGATGGCGGGGCCCCACATCATCCCGTGGCCGCCGGGCGAGGCGACGGTGACGCCGGCGAGCGGCTCGCGCCCAGGTCCGAGCGCCGAGCCGAGGATCGGCAGGTGGTCGGGGGTGTAGTCGATCGTCGCCGTCCAGACGCGCCGCAGGTCGAGCCCGGCGGTGACCGGAACGAGCTCGGCCAAGCGCGCGCGGATCGCACGCAGGTGCCCCCAGTCGATCTCGCGCGCCTCACCGGGCTTCTCGACCGGGTTGCTCATCCCGAAGAGGATCCCGCCCTCCTCCTGGCGCCAGTACAAGCCGGTCGACAGCTCGAAGGCCATCGGCAGCGGATTGCCGCCAAGCGCGGGGTGCGGGCTCGTCACCGCGATCTGGTGGCGGGCGCCGCCGACCGGTGCCGCCGGCCCGCCGGTGAGCGCCGTCAGCGCGCCCTGCCCGACGCCGCCGGCGAGGATCACCCGTTCGGTGGCGATCGTGCCGCCCGCGGTCTGCACGCCGGTCACGCGCCCGCCCTCGATCCGCAGACCCGTCGCGGGGGTGCGCTCGCGCAGGTCGACGCCCGCCGCCTTCAGCGCCACGGTGTAGGCGAGCACGTTGCGCGGCGGGTCGATCGCGCCGTCTTCGGCGCAGTACGTCGCGCCCGTGATGCGCGCGGGATCCAGCACCGGCAGCAGCGCCGCGGCGTCCTCGGCGCTCACCCAGCGCGAGTCCAGGCCGCGCTCGCGCTGCATCGCCAGGCGCTCGCGCGCGGCCGCCTCGTCGGCCGCGTCGAAGGCGAGGACCAGGTAGCCGAGCGTGCGAAAGCCGCTGTCGATGCCGTAGCGCTCGTGCTGGCCGCGGTAGAACGCGGTGGTCCAGCGCGCGAGGTCGACGGCCGTGGGCGTGCCGCCCTGCGTGCGCACGATCCCCGCCGCGCGCGAGCTCGCGCCCGTGCCGGCGGTGCCCGCGTCGAGCACGAGCACGCGGGCGGCGCCCTGCTCGGCGGCGAACACGGCGGCCCAGCCTCCGATGGTCCCGGCACCTA
>Ga0335071_10003253_pt1 | contig 17206 bp, 13 predicted proteins | sample Lox_Sample_15_FD_206724 | JGI IMG/M metagenome (GOLD analysis project Ga0335071, IMG submission 206724) | Soil microbial communities from Loxahatchee National Wildlife Refuge, Florida, United States - Lox_Sample_1.5 | ecosystem: Environmental > Terrestrial > Soil > Wetlands | place: USA... | reverse complement strand
CGACCTGAAGGCCCTGTCGGACTGAGCAGTCCCCCGGGATGCCCCGGGGGACTCGTGGTGCCGGATCGCGGCGTCGCGCGGTTATTGCTGCGCGGTTCCCTGGCCCTTCACGTCGACGTCACCGGGATTGGCCAGCACGAACATCACGACACGCCGGTTCTTCGCGCGGCCTTCTGCCGTCGCGTTGCTCGCCACGGGCTGGGTCTGGCCATAGCCCTTCGCCACGACCTGGTCCGCGGCCACGCCATCCATGACGAGGTAGTTCAGAACGGCCTCGGCCCGGCGCTGCGACAACCTGATGTTGTACGCCGGCTTGCCCTGGCTGTCGGTGTGCCCCTGGATCTCCACCTTGACCCGCGGGTGCTTCTTCAGGCCCGCGGCCACGCCATCCAGGATCGGCCGCGACGCATCCGTCAGGTCGGCCTTGTCGGTGGCGAAATTCACGCCCTCGAGCGTGAGCAGGCCCTTGATCGGACAGCCCACGGCGTCCACCTGCACGCCCGGGGGGGTGTTCGGGCACTGGTCGATGCTGTCCGGGACGCCATCATGGTCGCTGTCCAGCGGCGCCTGGGGTGCCGGTGGCGGCGGCGGTGGTGCCGGCGGCGGTGGTGGGGGTGGCGGCGGGGGCGCCGCAGCGGCCACCGGCACCGGGGCGGCTACGGGGCTGCCGCCAAAGGCGTACTGCAACCCGATGGTGTACAGGTAATCACTGTGGCCGCCCCCGGCCGCCTCGCCCCAGCGCACCCTGATCTCCGGACGCAGTGCCAGCTTGCTGGTCATCCGCGGGTCTTCCCACAGCTTCACCATGAGGCCGAGTTCGGCATTCAGCGCAAGCCTCGTGTGGCTGGTGGATTCGAAACTGTATTCGCTGTCCAGGGCACCGACACCCACGCCCAGGTATGGCGCAACGGTCCCGGTCCGGTTGACCAGCCCCAGAACGTCGAGCGACAGCCCGTCCAGGCGCTGGTGACCACCGGGCAGAGGCGCGGCCGTGCCGGGTCGGGAGGCGTTCAGGTTGATCTCGGCGTTGAACATGGGCCCCAGCTCGCGGCCTACGGCGGCGCCGTAATCCCACGAGTTCTGGACGTCCCCGCGGGCATGGTCGGGATTGATGCCGCCGAAAAATGGCGTGACGTACCACTCGTCACCGTCGGCCGCCGCCGCCAGCCCGGGGGCCGCCAGCAGGCACATCAGCAATGCTCCGGTTTTCATGAGGTCTCCTGATTCGGATCTGGACAGGGGCCACGGCCTTCGGGCCGCCGGCTTGGAAGCCTATCGTCGCAATTCAACAACAAAAATCAAGGAGAATTCAGGCCATCGAGGGGCCCAATCCTGCCGATGCCGCGAGATTGTTGCTGATTTGCATCAGTAAACGCCATCCCGGGCGCACGGCTCAGGTGGCAAACAGATTCGATTCGAGGAATTCGCAGACCTTGTCGAGGCCGACCCGCGTCTGCCGGGCCGTATCGCGATCACGGACGGTCACGCTCTGGCTCGCGGCGGTGTCGCCGTCGATGGTGATGCAGAACGGACACCCCGCCTCGTCCATCCGGGCGTAGCGCTTGCCGATGGCCTGTTTCGCGTCATGCTCGATCTGGCCGCGGCGCCAGAACCTGCGGCGCAGCTCCTGGTGGAGCTTTTCGCTGATTTCGGGCATGCCGTCCTTGTTCACGAGCGGGAACACCGCCGCCTTGATGGGCGCGACGCGCGGGTTCAGCAGCAGCAGCTCCGGACTCGCCCGCGCGGGATCCTCGGTGTAGGCCTCGCACAGCAGGGCCAGCACGCCGCGATCCAGCCCGGCGGACGGTTCGATGACATGCGGCAGGTACCGCTCGCCCTTGTGGCCCCCATTGGGCAGCAGCTCGCCACGCTCATTGTCGAAGTATTCGAGCTGCACCCGGGAGTGCTGCTGATGCTGCGCCAGGTCGAAGTCCGACCGGTGCGCCACGCCCTCCAGTTCGCCGAAGCCGGGCGCCGTGAACGGGAAGCGATACTCCACGTCCGCGGTTCCGGCGCCGTGTCGCGCATAGTGCGCGAGCTCGTCCACGTCGTGTACGCGCAGCTGCAGGTTCTGCCCCGAGAGGCCCAGTCCGCGCCACCACTTCATGCGCTGATCGCGCCAGAACGCGTACCAGTCACGGGCGGAATCCGGGTGGCAGAAGAACTCGATCTCCATCTGCTCGAACTCGCGGCTGCGGAAGGTGAAGTTCCGCGGTGTCACTTCATTGCGGAACGCCTTGCCGACCTGGGCGATGCCGAAGGGCAGCTTGACGCGGGTCGTGTCGATGACGTTCTTGAACTGCACGAAGATGCCCTGCGCGGTCTCGGGGCGCAGGTATGCCACGTCATCCTCGGTGGCGGTCGCTCCCACGTAGGTCCTGAACATCAGGTTGAAGGCGCGCGGCTCGGTCAGCGTCCCGGCCATCTGCGCATCCGGACCGACGACGTGGCCCCATTCGCCGCGCGGCAGCTGCGACAGCGGTACCGCACGCGTTTCGCCGAAGGCCTTCTCGGCCTTCCTGCGCTGCCTGATCTCGCTGGCCGTGTCCGGCATGAAGGCGAACAGCGGCTTGCCGTTGCGCTCGCCGCTGACCGGCACGTACAGCTGCAGGTGGTCGAAGCGGTAGCGCTGCTGGGTCTCGCGGCAGTCGACCATCGGATCGCTGAAGCCGGCGATGTGGCCGCTGGCCTCCCAGACGCGCGGGTGCTGGATGATGCTGGTATCGATCGGCACGATCCGCACCGGCTCACCGTCCGGGCCGGGTTCCCCGCCGCAGGGATTGAGCACCACGTCCTCCCACCAGGCGTCCCGCAGGTTCTTCTTCAGCTGGGCGCCGAGCGGGCCGTAATCCCAGAAACCGCTCAGGCCGCCATAGATCTCGGACGCCTGGTAGATGAAGCCACGGCGCTTGGCCAGCGCCATGATCCGGTCCATGGACTTCGGGGTGGTGGCCGACATGTCGCTCGTCAGGCCTCGTTCACGAACTTGGTGACCAGGCAGGTCTCCAGGCCCTCGATGCCCTCCTCCGAACCGTGGCCGCTTTCCTTCACCCCGCCAAAGGGCGACTCCGGCACCGAGATCTGGAAGCTGTTGATGCCGATCATGCCGGCCTCGAGCTGCTCGCCGAGCAGGTTCACCGTGCGCGACGAGCGGGAGAAGGCGTAGGCCGCAAGGCCGAAGGGCAGGCGGTTCGCGCGCGTGATGGCCTCCTCGAACGAGGCAAAGGAGTTGATCAGCGCCACCGGGCCGAAGGGCTCCTCGTTCATGATGCGGGCCTCCTCGGGAACATCCGACAGCACCGTCGGCTGGAAGAAGTAGCCCTTGCCGGGGATGCGCTCGCCGCCGGCGTGGAATTTCGCACCGTGCCGGCGCGCATCGGCAAGCAGGCTCTCCATGGCGGTCAGGCGCCGCGGATGCGCCAGGGGCCCCATCTGCACGCCCTCGACCAGCCCATCCCCGACCTTCAGCGCCCGGGTCCGCCGGGCGAAGCCCTCGACGAAGCGCCCGTACACCGACTGGTGCACGTAGAAGCGTGTCGGCGACACGCACACCTGGCCGGCATTGCGGAACTTGGCGCCGACCGCGAGGTCCAGCACCTGCTCGACGTCGACATCGTCGAACACCAGCACGGGACCGTGGCCGCCCAGTTCCATGGTCGTGCGCTTCATGCCCTCGGCCGCGAGCTTCGTGAGCTGTTTGCCGACCGGCACCGACCCGGTGAAGTGCACCGCGCGGATGATCGGCGAGCGGATCAGGTGCTCGGATACCGCGGCGGGCGCGCCGAACACCACCGACAGCACGCCCTTGGGCAGTCCGGCATCGAGCAGGGCGCGCGCGACCTCCAGGGCCGAGCCCGGCGTCTCCTCGGCGGGCTTGAGAATGCAGGTGCAACCGGCCGCCAGCGGTGCCCCGATCTTGCGGGCCGGATTGCCGAGCGGAAAGTTCCAGGGCGCAAAGCCCGCGACCGGGCCGACCGGCTCCTTGAGCACGGTCATGCGCACTCCGGGCGCGCGCTGCGGCAGCACGCGGCCGTAGGCGCGGCGCCCCTCCTCCGCGTACCACTCGAAGATCTCGGCCGACATGCCGAGCTCGATGCGCGCCTCGGCGAGGGTCTTGCCCTCCTCCTGGGTGGCGATGCGCGCGATGTGATCCGCGCGCTCGCGCAGCAGGTCCGCCGCGCGCTTCAGGATGCGGCCGCGTTCGTGCGGCGGCATGGCGCGCCAGGCCGGATACGCGTCGCGCGCGGCGCCGAGCGCCCGGTCCAGATCCGCAGGCGTGGCGAGCGGCAGTTCCCCGAGCACCTCTTCGGTGGCCGGATTGATCACCGCCAGGTGCTCCCGGCCCCCGCCGCCGACCCACTCACCGCCGAGCAGCAGATTCAGGTCCGTATATCGGGCACGCAGCATGGTGATCTCCTTTCGGGGGGCGCGCATCCTAGCAAACCCCCGCCCGCCCGACCACGGCCGGCGCAACTGTCATATACTGCGCGCGCGCTGCCTGAGGCGCGGCTTCGGATGCCTGACTTGCTCTGGTTCAAGGCCTTTCACGTGGTGTTCGTGGTGACCTGGTTCGCGGGACTGTTCTATCTGCCGCGGCTGTTCGTGTATCACGTCGCGGCCGACGACGACATCGGGCGGGCGCGCTTCGTCGTCATGGAACGGCGGCTGTTCGTGATGACCACCATCGGTGGCGGGTTCACGGTGCTGTTCGGGATCCTCATGATCCTGATGGCGCCGGCCTACCTGACGCAGGGCTGGCTGCACGTGAAGCTGACCCTGGTGCTGTTGCTCATCGGCTATCAGGCGTGGTGCCTGCGCCTGATGGGCGACCTGCGCGAAGGCCGCGCGACGCACTCGCAACGCTGGTACCGGTTCTTCAACGAAGTCCCCGGCGTGCTGCTCATCGCGATCGTTCTGCTGGCCGTGATCAAACCCGCCTGAAGCCCGAGCGGCCGCGCTCTTTGCGTGCACCGCGCGCACCACGATCGTGCACTGCACAATCCGTGTGCCGGCGCGGCTGAATAAATCCAACGCAATCCGCGATTTACCTTCATTTCTGTGACGGATCCGTGCCGGTGCCGGGCGACGCATTGCTACCGTACGACAAAATCCCTTCGGATCCTGGGCATGACTCGCAAGACGGCGGCAGGTACGGACGAGCCGAACATCGGTGCGACCGGGCAATTCGTGGCCCTGGGTGCGTCCTTCGGCGTCGGCGCGTCCCCCGAGCGGGGTCCGGACCCGGCCCGCGAACTGAGCCTGCGCGAGCACGAATACCTGCGGATGCTGAAGACGCTGCTCGCCAACATCGATGGCATCGTCTATCGCTGCCGCGACGACGAATATCACACGCTGGAGTTCGCGAGCCAGGGCTGCCGCGCCGTCACCGGTTATGAGTTCTCGCAACTGCTGCAGAACGCCGTGGTCGACTTCGAGTCGCTCAAACATCCCGACGACCAGTTGTGGGTCGCCGAAGCCATGCGCCTGGCCTTGAGGGAGCGCCGCCCCTTCGATCTCGAGTACCGGCTCATTCACGCCGACGGCAGCGTGCGCTGGATCTGGGACCGCGGCATGGGTGTGTACGACGCCCAGGGCGGCGTCGTGGCCATCGAGGGACTGATCCATGACGTGACCTCGCGCAAGGAAGCCGAGCAGGGACTGCGCGAAGCCGAACGGCGCTATCGCGGACTGTTCGACAACGCTCTCGAGGGCATCTTCCGCACGACCATGGACGGGCGCTACCTGGGTGCGAATCCGGCGCTCGCGAACATCTACGGCTTCGATTCGCCCGATGAGCTGATCGCGACCCTGCAGAACATCGGCAGCCAGCTGTACGTGGATCCGGAGCGGCGCGCGGAGTTCATGCGCATCATCACCTCGCGCGGCTCGGTATCCGGCTTCGAATCGCAGGTGTACCGCAAGGACGGCGACATCATATGGATCTCGGAGAACGCCCGCGTCATCGTCGATGACGACGGCTCGCTGCAGGGCTACGAGGGCACCGTCGAGGACATCACGGAGCGCAAGCTGTACCAGTCACGCATCGAGCAGCAGGCGAACTTCGATCCGCTCACCGGACTCGCCAACCGCTCGCTGCTGCAGGATCGCCTGAAGCAGGCGATCCTGACCGCCGCCAGCTACAACACGCGTCTCGCGGTGGCGTTCATCGACCTCGACCGGTTCAAGTTCATCAATGACAGCCTCGGGCACCACGTCGGCGACGAGCTGCTGAAGACGATGGCGGCCCGCTTCCACGCCTGCGTGCAGGAACGCGACACCGTGGCGCGGCTCGGCGGGGATGAATTCGTGCTGCTGCTCAACAGCCCGGGCTCCGCGGATGAGGTGCGGTTGGTGCTGGAGCGCATGCTGAGCGCGGTGACCCAGCCGTGGATGACCGACCACGGCGAATACCAGGTCACCTGCAGCATCGGCATCGCGTTGTACCCAGAGGATGGCGTCGACGCGCAGACGCTCCTCAAGCACGCCGATTCGGCCATGTACCGCGCCAAGGACTCGGGACGCAACAACTTCCAGTTCTTCACGCGCGAAATCAACACGCTGATGACCGAGAGGCTGGAACTGGAGGGGAAACTGCGCCGGGCGCTCGAGCGCAACCAGTTCCAGCTGCACTACCAGCCGCGGGTCGACCTGGCCTCGGGCAGGATCCTGGGTGCCGAGGCCCTGATCCGCTGGTACATCCCCGGTGAACAGCCGATCCTGCCCGGTCGCTTCATCGCCCTGGCGGAGGAAACCGGACTGATCACGCCCATCGGGCGGTGGGTGCTGCACACGGCCTGCGCGCAGAACAGGCTCTGGCAGGACCTGGGACTGCCGCCCATCGTGGTCTCGGTCAATGTCTCCGCGGGGCAATTCAGGGCCAGCAATTTCGTACGCAGCGTTGCCGAGACCCTGAAGGAGACGGGACTTGATCCGGGGTACCTCGAGATCGAGCTCACCGAGAGCGTCATGCACGATGCGCCACAGCTCGTCGGCATGCTCGGGGAGCTCAAGCGCATCGGCGTCCAGGTGGCCATCGATGACTTCGGCACCGGCTACTCGAGCTTGAGCTCGCTGAAGCGCTTTCCGGTGGATCGCCTGAAGGTCGACCGCTCCTTCGTCGAGCACATTGCCATTGATACCGACGATGCGGCCATCGTCCGCACCATCATCGCGCTCGGGCGCAATCTGGGCCTGAGGGTGGTGGCCGAAGGCGTGGAGACCGCCGAGCAGATGCAGTTCCTGCGCGAGCATGCCTGCGACGAGGTCCAGGGCTACTACTACAGCCGGCCGGTACCGGCCCGGGAATTCGCGAACCTGCTGCGCTCGACCCAGCCGCCCTGAGCGGGCCGGGCTGGCTGAAAACCCCGGTATATCAACAAGATCGCCGGGTGCACCGTCACCGTGCACGACCGTGCACCAAAATCGCCCGGCTTCGGCGATAATCGCCGGCCTTGCCCAAACCTGGGCGCAACCCTGGCCAGGAGCGATTCCATTGCACGCCACTCATGCGCCCGCCGACGTCCTGTTCATCCTGACAGGTGCGATCCTGATCCTGGCGATGCACGCCGGTTTCGCCTTCCTCGAGTTGGGAACGGTCCGCGGCAAGAACCAGGTCAACGCGCTGGTCAAGATCCTGTGTGATTTTTCGGTCTCCACCGTCGCCTACTTCCTGGTCGGCTACTCCATTTCCTATGGAGTGAGTTTCTTCGACCCCGCCGCCGCGCTCGCTCGCGATCACGGCTACGAGCTCACTCGCTTCTTCTTCCTGCTGACCTTTGCGGCCGCGGTGCCCGCGATCGTCTCCGGAGGCGTCGCCGAGCGCATCCGCTTCTATCCGCAGCTTCTGGCGACCCTTCTGATCGTGGCCTTCCTCTACCCGCTGTTCGAGCGGCTGGCGTGGAACGACGGTTGGGGGTGGCAGGAGTGGATGCAGAGCCGCTTCGGCGCGCCGTTCCACGACTTTGCCGGCTCCGTCGTCGTCCACGCGGTGGGGGGCTGGATCGCGCTCGCGGCGGTGCTGCTGCTGGGCGCACGCCGGGGCCGCTACGCGCACTCGGGCGCCGTCTCGGCCCATCCGCCCTCGAGCATTCCCTTCCTGGCGCTCGGGGCCTGGATCCTGGTGGTGGGCTGGTTCGGCTTCAACGTCATGAGCGCCCAGACGCTCGAGCGCATCTCGGGGCTGGTGGCCATGAACTCGCTGATGGCGATGGCCGGCGGCACGCTCGCGGCGCTGGTCGCGGGCCGCAACGACCCCGGCTTCGTGCACAACGGTCCACTGGCCGGGCTGGTCGCGATCTGCGCCGGCTCCGATGTCATGCATCCGCTGGGGGCGTTCATCACCGGCGCGATTGCCGCGACCCTGTTCGTCAGGCTGTTCACGCTCACCCAGAACCGCTGGAGGATCGACGACGTCCTCGGGGTGTGGCCGCTGCATGGCCTGTGCGGGGCCTGGGGCGGCCTCGCGGCCGGCATCTTCGGCAGCACCTCCCTGGGCGGCCTCGGAGCCGTGAGCTTCGCATCACAGCTGGTCGGCACGGCCCTCGGCGTTACCGTGGCCCTGGGCGGCGGCACGATCGTCTACGGCGCGTTGAAGCTCACGACCGGCCTGCGGCTCAGCCAGGAAGACGAATACAGTGGCGCCGACCTGAGCATTCACCGCATCAGCGCCACTCCCGAACCCGAAACGCGCTGACCGCGATCAGAACAGGCCGACGATCCTGCCGGCCTCGTCCACGTCGATGGAATTGGCCGAGGGGACCTTGGGCAGGCCGGGCATGGTCATGATGTCGCCGCAGATCATGACGATGAACTCGGCGCCGGCATTCAGGCGCACTTCACGGATGTTCACGACGTGCCCCGACGGGGCACCGCGCAGCTTCGGATCCGTGGAGAAGGAGTACTGGGTCTTCGCGACGCACACCGGGTAGTTGCCGTAGCCGCCATCCTGGAGCTGCTTGATCTGGCCACGCACCTTCGCATCGGCGGTGATGTCCGCGGCGCCGTAGATCCGGGTGGCGATGCTCTTCATCTTCTCCCACAACGGCGCGCTTTCTTCGTACACGAACCGGAAGGTGCTCGGCTGCGCGGCCATCTTCACCACTTCCTCGGCCACCGCGACGGCCCCCTTGCCGCCTTCGGCATAGTGGCGCGCCAGGATGACCTTGGCGCCGCGGCTGCCCGCGCGCTCGATGAGCACCTTGACCTCCGCATCGGTGTCTTCACTGCGGTGATTGATCGCCACCAGGCAAGGCAGGCCGTAGTTGTTGCGCACATTGTCGATATGGCGCTCGAGGTTGACGATACCCTTCTCGAGGGCCGCGACGTTCTCCTTGCCCACGTCCGCGACTTCGACGCCGCCGTGATACTTGAGCGCGCGCACCGTCGCGACGATGACGGCGGCCGCGGGCGTGAGTCCGGCCTTGCGGCACTTGATGTCGACGAATTTCTCGGCGCCGAGGTCGGCGCCGAAGCCGGCCTCCGTGACGACGTAGTCGGCCAGGCGCAGCGCGGTCTGGGTGGCCATCACCGAATTGCAGCCGTGCGCGATATTGGCGAAGGGACCGCCGTGGATGAAGGCGGGATTGTTCTCCAGGGTCTGCACCAGGTTCGGCGCCATGGCGTCGCGCAGCAGGGCCGTCATGGCTCCATGGGCGTTCAGCTCGCGCGCGAGGATGGGCTTCTGCTGCGCCGTGTAGCCGACGACGATCTTGCCGAGGCGCTCCTTCAGGTCCTTGATGCTGGTCGCCAGGCAGAAGATGGCCATGACTTCCGAGGCCACGACGATGTCGAAGCCGTCCTGGCGCGGATAGCCATTGCCGGGGCCGCCCAGGCCGACCACGATGTCACGCAGCGCGCGGTCGTTGCAGTCCACGACGCGGCGCCAGGCGATGCGGCGCACGTCGAACCCGAGCTGGTTGCCCTGGTGGATGTGATTGTCGATGAGCGCGGCCAGCAGGTTGTTCGCGAGCGCAATGGCCGAGAAGTCGCCGGTGAAATGCAGGTTGATGTCCTCCATCGGGACGACCTGCGAGTAGCCGCCGCCGGCGGCGCCGCCCTTCATGCCGAACACCGGCCCGAGCGCCGGCTCACGCAGGCAGATGATGGTCTTCTTGCCGATCCGGTTCAGCGCATCGCCAAGACCGACGGTGGTGGTCGTCTTGCCTTCGCCGGCCGGGGTCGGGGAAATCGCGGTGACCAGGATCAGCTTGCCCAGGGGACGGTCCTTCAGGCTGCTGATGTAGTCGAGGGAGATCTTGGCCTTGAAGCGGCCGTACGGCTCGAGGGACTCCTCGGGGATGCCGAGGCGATCCTTCGCGAGCCCGATGATCGGACGCATCTTGGCCTGTTGGGCGATTTCGATGTTGGAAGCTGGAGGTGCCATGCAGGTTCCCGGGTCTTGTTGTGTCGAAAGGGCCGTAAATGTAGCACGACCGATGCCGGCGCGATCGGGCGCACGGTTTGCCATCAGCTTCCATTATCATTGGTATCTATGAGCCCGATTTCCGCCACGGACCTGCGGCCGTTCATCCGCACCATTCCCGACTACCCGCGCCCCGGGGTCCAGTTCCGCGACATCACGACGCTGCTGGGAAACGCACAGGCCCTGCGCGCGACCCTGGCGCAGATGTCGGCCCCCTGGGCCGGCGCCGGCATCACCCACGTTGCCGGCATCGAGGCCCGGGGGTTCATACTCGGAGGCGCGATGGCCTGCCAGCTCGGGGCCGGGTTCGTGCCCCTGCGCAAGAAGGGCAAGTTGCCGCACACGACCATCGGGGTGGAATATTCACTGGAATACGGAGTCGACGAGCTGGAAATCCATGCCGACGCCGTCAGGCCCGGGGACCGCGTGCTGCTGGTCGATGACCTCATCGCCACCGGCGGAAGCGCCGCCGCGGGCGTGCGCCTGCTACAGTCCCTGGATGCCGAGGTGGCCGGCGCCACCTTCGTGATCGATCTGCCCGAGCTCGGGGGGACCGCGAGGCTCGAGCGGGCCGGCATCAGGACCGTGTCGCTGGTCCGCTTCGAGGGGCACTGACCGGCCCCGCCCTGGCCCGAAATTGCATAATGCGAGGAACCTACCCATGACCCAGCAGGAAACCTCCGGCACCGAGGCATTGGCCGCCGAGCTGCGCCGGATTCTCGAACAGGCCGAACAGCTGATGGGCGGAGCCGCCGCGGACGCCCCGTCCCTGGGCGCGTTGAAGGACCGGGTCAACGAGACCATCGGCGCGGCCCGCGCGAAGCTGGCGGACCTGGAACAGGACGCGCGCCAGCGAGGCCGCCGTGCCGCCGCGGCCACCGAGTCGTGGGTCCGCTCGAACCCCTGGGCGGCGCTCGCCATCGGCGCCGGAATCGGTCTCATCGTGGGCGCCTTGATCATGCGCGGCGGCCCGGGCGCACCCGACGATACCGAAGTCTGAAGCCGTGATACCCGGAATGCCTTCCTTCGCGGAGCGCAGCCGCTCGCTGCTGCGGCAGCTGCTCGCCATGGGCCAGACGCGGCTGGAAATGCTCGGCCTCGCGGTCGAGCAGGAGGTTCATGCCCTGGGCCGCGAGCTGCGACTGGCCGCGGTCTGCATCATCGCCGCGTGGCTCGCGGGCACCTCCGCGGTGCTGTGGATCGCGCTCGTGTTCCCGCGCCAGGTCGGGCTGTGGATACTGGGGATACTGTGCCTGCTGTTCGCGGTCACGAGCCTCGTGACCTGGCAGGCCTTGAAGCGCGCGGCCAGGCGCGAGCGCGTGTTCAGCCGTCTCGCTGAACAGCTGCGCCAGGACGCCAAGGCGCTGGAAAGCTTCACCGGCACCGAACATGACTGAGGCGAAGAAGCAGCCGCGCGCCGCCGTCATCGCACGGCGGCTGCAGGTGCTCGAGATCGAGGCCGCGATCCAGCGCACCACGCTCGCGGCGACACTGACCGAATGGCAGCAGCGTCGCGTGCTCACCTGGGTGACCGAGGCGGCGAAGGTCGCCGGCGGCATGCTCTCGACCCCGACGGCGAAATGGCTGCTGACCGCGCTGGTGCTGCGCCTGATACGGGGCCGGCGCCGCTAGTTCAGCCGGACGACTCGACGCCGGCCTTCGCGGCCAGCCGCACGAGCGCCTCACCCGTGATCCGATGGATCGTCCAGTCATCCGCCGCGCGGGCGCCGAGGCTGCGATACACCTTCAGCGCCGGCTCGTTCCAGTCGAGCACCGCCCATTCGAAGCGGCCGCAGCCACGATCCAGCGCCAGTCGCGCGAGCCACGCCATCATGTGACTGCCCAGCCCGCGGCCCCGCGCGTCGGGCCGCACGTACAGGTCCTCCAGGTACAGGCCCGGCTTGCCGAGGAATGTCGAGAAATTATGGAAGAACAGCGCGAAGCCGCACGGTCGGTCGTCGATGCACCCGAACACGGCCTGTGCATAGGGCCGTTCGCCGAACAGGGCCGCGTGGATGTCCTCACGCGTCGCGGTCACCTGGTGCGTGAGCCGTTCGTAATCGGCCAGTTCGCGGATGAAGTCGAGCACCAGGCCGACCTCGTCCGCCCGCACTGCCCGCACCGAAAGAGCGGCGGTACTCATCCAGTGCTCTGCAGGCCCTGCGCAATGCCGCTGATGCTGGCGAGCAGCGCCTCGAACAGGTCGCGGTCTTCGCGATTCGTCGCGCGCCAGCGCCGCAGCAGATCCACCTGCATCAGGTTCATCGGGTCCACATAGGGATTACGCAGCTGTATGGAGCGCTGCAGCTGCGCCTCGCCGTCCAGCAGCGCCGCATAGCCCCGCACGGCGAGGATGTGCTGGCGTGCCGTTTCGTATTCGCTGCTGATCACCTGGAAATGCCGGCGCAGCGGCTCATCGACCAACTCCTCGTAGGCGTGGGCGATCTCCAGATCGGCACGCGCCAGCATCGCCTCGACATCGTCCACGAGGTTGCGCAGGAACGGCCACTGGGTGCAGGCCGCCTGCACCGCGGGCAGCCCGTGCGCCGCGATGGCGGCACCGAGCCCGGAGCCTGCGCCGAACCAGCCGGGCAGCAGGTGGCGCGACTGGATCCACGCGAATACCCACGGCACCGCGCGCAGCGATTCGAGCGTGGCGAGGCTGGAACGGTACGCCTCGCGCGACCCGATCTGCATCCGCTCGATGACGTCGATGGGCGTCACCTGGCGGAAGTAATCGTGGAAATCCGGCTCGCCGAACACCAGCCGGCGATAAGCCGCGAAACTTGCCTGCGCGAGGGTCTGCGCGCAGGCGCGGTGTGCCGGATCCGCCTCGGCGCTGGCCTCGCCCCGCCTCAGGCCCACGGTCAGCGCCAGCGCGCTGAAGGCCCGCTCCAGCGTGCGCATGGCGATGGGCCGCAGCCCGTAGCTCTGGTTGACGACCTGGCCCTGCTCGGTGATACGCAGCGCCGGGCTGATCGCACCGGCCGGTGCCGAGCGCACCAGGGCGTCGATCCGGCCGCCACCCAGGGCGATGCTGCCGCCACGGGCGTGCATGATCACGGGGTGCGCCACCACGCCCTTGAGGGCGTCGGTCAGCGCGGCCTGCGCGCGATGAATGGCATAACGCGCGTTGCAGATGCCGCCCTCCTTGCTGATGTCGGCATGCCCCAATACCACCCCCTGCCGGCCGCCACGCGCGGCGAGGTGGCGTTCGTAGGTGGCATCGGCCAGCAGCTGCCCCATGAGTCCGGCGCTGTGCTCGAGCGTGTCCAGACACTCGAACATCGGCGCCACGTCCACCGCCGCCTCGCCGGTGCGCTTGTCCCAGGCCTCGGCCCAGCGCGCCAGCAACAGCACCGCCAGCACGTCGTCGGTGCCGAGCACGCCGCTGACGATGTAGTAGCCGATGGCATCCGGTCCATAGCGGTGGCGGCCCTGGACCATGGCCTCGAACACGCCACGACTGCGGCGGCCCTGCGGATCGAGCTCCATGCGCGGCCCCCTGTCCCGGGCCAGCGCCTCGCCCAGCAGCTGCTGGCGCTCGGAGGCGGGCCGCTGCACCCATTGCGGATCTCCGAGGCCCTGGGCGATGACCTGGTGATGCACGCTCGTGTGCTGGCGGATGTCCAGCGTCGCCATGTGAAAGCCGAAGGTCTGCACCCGGCACAGCAGGCGCTGCACCGAGTGGTGGCCCGCGTTCCAGCCCTTGTTGGCGCGCAGGCTCTCGGCGATCAGGCGGATGTCGGCCTCGAATTCCCGGGCCTGCTCGTAGCCGTTCGGGCGGCCTTCGACCGCATTGCGCAGGCGCGTGCCGAGCTGCGCGAGGAACACCCGGTATGGCATGCGGTCGTGGCGCGCCGGGGTGATCGAACGCGATCCGGGCACCACGGTGTTGTAGTGCTCGATGCGCTTCGCGAGCGCGGCCGACACATTGATGCGGCTGGCGCTCTGCGACAGCTCCTGCGCCAGGGTCTGGCACTCCTCGAAGTAGGCGTTGAGGATGACGCGGTGCTGGCGATCGAGGGTCTCGCGGATGGTCTTGCCGTGCACGTCCGGATTGCCGTCCATGTCGCCGCCCACCCAGGTGCCGAAGGCGATGATGCGTGGCAGCTGCAGCGCCTCCGCATCGGCGCCGTAGAGCTTCTCGAGCGCCTCGGCGACCTCCTCGTAGAAGTCCGGCACGACCCGGTAGAGGATTTCGCCCAGGTAGAAGAGCACATGCTCGCGCTCGTCGGCCACCGTCAGCCGTTCGCGCGGGTGATCCTCGGTCTGCCAGGCCGCCGTGATCTCGGCGCGTACCCGGTTCCAGACCGCACGGGATTCGGCCGGCGTGAGGGTCGGATCGAGCCGGTCGAGCAGCAGCTGCGCCACGCGCTGCTGCTTGCGCAGCATCGTACGGCGGGTGGCCTCGGTGGGATGCGCGGCGAACACCGGCTGGATCTGCAGCTGCGGCAGGATGGCCAGGACATCCTTGAGCGTCGCGCCGCTCGCCTTGAGCGTGCCGAGCGCATCCTCGATGCCGCCGGGTTGGGGCCGGCCGCCGTCCTTCAGGAAATACTCACGCCGCCGGCGGATGCGATGCACTTTCTCCGCCAGGTTCACCGCCTGGAACCAGGCCGAGAAGGCGCGCACCAGGTCGCGCGCCTGGGCCGGCGGGCGGCCGCGCACCCGCACGGCCAGGTCGCTGCCCGCCTTGGCATCCCCTTCGCGACGGTTGATGGCGGTGACGCGGTCCTCCTCGACCGTCGCCAGCAGCGCCGGACCACCCTGTTCGCGCAGCATCGCGCCGATCAGGTCGCCCAGCGCATGCACGTCCTCGCGCAGCGCCTCGTGCTTGGGCGGGAAATGGATCTGCTGGCGTTTCAGGATCTATGTCTCCACGGCATCGGGGTCAGGGCCCGGTCTCGGCCTGCCGGCATCAGCCCGCCAGCAGCACGCCCTCGGCATGTTCCAGCGCCTCGGGCAGGCCATGGATCAGGACCACATCGCCTTCCCGCAGGCGCGTGGTGCCGTCGGGCGCCGTGCCCAGTATCCCGTGTCGGCGGATTCCCGTGAAGCCCACCGCCGCGCCACGGCCCCGCACCTCCTCCACGGACCGGCCCACCGCCCAGGCGCCCGGCGGAATGACCACGGTCCGGACCTCCTCGCGCGGCTGCGCGAGGTCGGCCGACAGCGGCGAATCGGTGTGCTGGCGTACATTGCTCAGCAGCGCATAGCGGGTGTCGCGCACCTGCCCGAGGGCCTGGGCCACGCGCGCCGCGGGCACCCGCAGGGTCTGCAGCGCCGCGGCAACCAGTATCAGCCCCATCTCGAAAGTCTCGGGAATGGTCTGGGTGGCGCCGGCCGCCAGCAGTTCCGCGGCACGTGAATCATCGACGGTGCGCACCAGGATGGGCACGTCCGGGCGCAGCCGCCGGACCGTGCGCACGATGCCGAGCGCGACGCCCGGGCTCGAGAAGCTGACGACCACGGCGCTGGCGTGGTCACAGCCGGCATTGACCAGCATGTCCTCATTGGCCGAATCCCCGTAGAGCACCGGCTCGCCGGCCTGCCGCGCGGCGCGTATGCGCGCCGGATCGAGGTCGAGCGCGATGTATTCGAAGCCCTGCGACTCCAGCACCCGCGCGACGCTCTGGCCGACACGGCCGTAGCCGCAGAGGATCACGTGCTCGCGCTGGGCGATGGTGCCGGTGGGTCCATACTCGGCCGGCGCCAGCGGTCGGGTGCCGGGCCGCTGTTCGCGCAGCACCAGCCGCGCGATGCGTGCGTTGTTCGCCAGGATGAACGGACTCACGACCATCGACAGCACGACCGCGACCAGCAGCGGCTGCGCGACCCGCACGGGCACGGCCCCGCTCTGCAGCACCAGGGTGAACAGCGCGATTCCGAACTCCCCGCCGATCGACATCACGACACCGGTGCGCACCGCCTTGAAGGTCGAGGGCTCGAACAGCCGCGTGGCGAGCGCCGCGACCGTCGCCTTGATGACCAGCAATCCGGCGAGCAGCGCCGAGATCAGCAGGAATTCGTGGACCAGCAGGGCGAGGTCCAGGAGCATCCCGACGCTGATGAAGAACAGTCCCAGCAGGATGTCGCGGAACGGCCGGATGACGCTCTCGATCTGGTGCCGATACTCGGTTTCGGCGAGCATCATGCCGGCCAGGAACGCTCCGAGCGCCAGCGACAGGCCCGCCAGATGCGAGGTCCAGGCGGAGGCGAGCACGACCAGCAGCACCGCCAGGGTGAACAGTTCCCGAAGCCGGCTGTGCGCGATTTCGTGAAACAGGGGCCGCAGCAGCCAGCGCCCCGCGGCGAGCACCGCGGCCACGGCGGCGGCGCCGCCGGCCACGGCGCCGGCCACCGCTTCGGCCGAGAAGTCCCGATGCGGCCCCGCGGCGAGGGCGGATGCCAGCGCCAGCAGCGGCACGAAGGCCATGTCCTGGAACAGCAGCATGCTGAAGGCCAGGCGGCCGTGCGTGCGGTTGATTTCGCCCCGATCGGTGAGGGAGTGCAGGACGATGGCGGTGGAGCTCATCGCGAGCGCGCCGCCCACCAGTGACCCGATCAGCCAGGGCAGGCCGAAGCCCCGGGCGATGACCGCGACCGCCGCGATGGTGGCGCACACCTGCAGCGCTCCCAGGCCGAACACCTCGCGCCGCACCGCCATCATGCGCGGCAGCGAGAATTCCAGCCCGAGCGTGAACAGCAGGAACACGACGCCGAGTTCGGCCAGGTCGCCGATGATGTCGGCCTGGGTGATCAGCCGCAGCGCGTGCGGACCGA
>Ga0335071_10003252_pt1 | contig 17206 bp, 22 predicted proteins | sample Lox_Sample_15_FD_206724 | JGI IMG/M metagenome (GOLD analysis project Ga0335071, IMG submission 206724) | Soil microbial communities from Loxahatchee National Wildlife Refuge, Florida, United States - Lox_Sample_1.5 | ecosystem: Environmental > Terrestrial > Soil > Wetlands | place: USA... | reverse complement strand
GACAACGATGGCACATTAAGGCAAGATGAACAGCTGCCGAGTCAGGCTGAAAATCCCCAAGGCCCGAAAAACTGCCACTAGCCCACTTCCGAGAGATAGGAGCGCTTAATAACACCGCAAGGGCTTAGCTTCCTTTGGTGGAACTCATGCCCTCATTCAAGAACATTGGGAAGAAAACAGAGGAAGAAGCAAAGAAGGTCGAGGCCGAAGTGGTGAAGGACGCAAAGGTCGTCGGCAAGGACGCCAAGAAGGCAGGGGAGAAGGTAGCTGGCGAGGCTGAGAAAGCAGCAAAGAAAGTAAAGGGCAAGCTCTAGACCGGCCCGCTTCTTTCGCCATCAGCGATCAGTCGCAATCCTCAACTTGAGCATGGATTTCGGTCCGATTCCATCAGAGAAGATGCAATGATGGCTGCGAAATGACTTCGGCTCCGGGCAGAATTGCCTGCAACCGGGCTTGACCCCCTTCGAGGACGATATCAAGCCAGAGAGATACTCTTCGACCAGCACAACTTCTTTCTTGCATGATGGGACGCACGGTGCGTTTTCGAAGGAGGAGGACTGGAGCGGTAATCGAACGGCCAGGCAATTCGCGAAAATCGAGAAGGATTGTGGAAATCACCTTCTGTAGCGGATGCGCCTGCCTTGATCGGGAAATGATAAATGTGGATTTGACCAGGGCGCCATGGCGGCCCAGCCCGTGCTACCAGCCAAACTCTAGTTTCCTGACGTAGCCCCGGTAGAAGGACCTGAAATCTTCGCTCGTCATCAGCTCCCTCATGATGCCGCTGAAGCTGGGGCCATGCCTCATTGGTTCCAGCAGTCGCGCAAGCTCAATGTTCTGCATACTCCTGACGCGAAGATACGAATCGTAGAACGATCCATCAGCAAGAGCACAGGCGTTCCAGCGGCTTTGGTACGTTTGTAGGTCACCCTCCACTATTGCGTCTGCGGCCATTCTTCCCGCCGTCATCCCCGCCCTGATGCCGCTGAAAGTCACTGGGTTAGCCTGCGAAGCCGCGTCTCCGACCAGGCATGCCCGGCCTTCCACGAAATGATCCAGAGGTCCGATTGGTATGATTCGGGAATGCACTTCGAGCACATTCGCCGGCTTCTCGTCGGCACCAAGTGGAAAGCCTACCTTTGTAAGGTGTCCCGAGGGAAACTCCCAACGGTACTTGCCGTGATATCGCTCATCGAATTCGAACCGGAGGCAGTCTTCTGCAGGCTTGTCGACGAGATATTGGACCACTCTCATACCATTCGGTGGATCAAGGCCGAACAGGGATCTCCTGATTACAGAATCGGCTCCATCCGCACCAACAAGGTAGTCACATGAGAATTCGGTCCCTGCATGTTTCAGTGTGTATTTGTCTCCCCGCCGGACGACCTCTGTTACCCTTGAATGTTCCACATTCCCCCCTTTAGCAATGAACGGCTCTCTTAGCCTGGCAATGAGCTCGTTTCTATCAATTATGAGTCCGTCGATCGCTGAACGAAGAGCAACTCCTCCAGGCCAGTGCTCGATGGCTTGGTTCACTCTATTCTTCACGATGCCAGAGAATTCCAGTCCCGTCTCCATCAAGCCTTTACTGCTAATTCCCTCCGCGCACATCCGGTGGTATCTGGAGAAGCTTTTCCCCTCTAGCCCCTCGAAGAGAAGAGTACCCCCTGCATGATCATTGAGCGCGAGTCGATTGGCTACTGACGAACCCGCTGGTCCGCCGCCAACGATTATCACCTCGAAATGGTCCATGCTAGCTCCGTTCGATCTCTGGACATGAGACAGTCATTCCTTCACGGCCTTGACACCCGTTCCCGACTCCTTTGTCATTCCTATTTGAGCTCTCAGATAGGCCCCTAGTCTCAGGCTCTCAGAGAACACCATTGGGGGAATTCGATTGACCAGATTCTTCGGCTTTGCGAGCGAGCTCCCTAGTCCTTGCCAGCCCATCCTTGAGCATTGCTAGGGTACCATTTCTGCACTCGTGCTTGAGTTTCAAGTCGGCGGCAAACCGCCGTGATAGCTCCATCGATTTTTCGATTCCTCCAAGCCCGTCGTCTATGAACAACACTCTGGAGTATCCTTCGAACATCTTCTCGAGGAACCAATCGACGCTGATTCCGAGTTCTTCGAAGTTCGGGAGTTCCATCCTCAACTTCTTCTCGAACCATTCCTTGTTCATTTCGGCGAAGTAGGGGGTATGGTACATCGTTCCAGCGCACTTCTTCCTCTCCCGATCGTACTCCTCCTGTGTGAGCATGACGCCTATGCAATCATCACCCGCCAGCTGAACAGTCGGTACGCGCATCACTTTCGTGACGTCCTTGAGCGAATTGCAGATCCCATAGCCAAGAAGGACCGCATCTACTTTCCCCTCCAGGCCGTTGACCTTGTCGATAACCGCTTTCTTAAGGTTCTCGGGCCACTCGTGCAGACCGAATTCCAGATACTCCTTGTGGACTATGTCCGCGTCTCCTCCAATGATGTAATCTAGGTCGCGATGGAAGGTCTCGCATGCAATGATACCGATTCTCATGTCGTCCACTCTTCATCCATCTTCATCTGGTCTCCGATCAATGTCTCCTAAGTGCTCTCGTGAAATTGCCGGAGAACAGTCTTTCCTTCATGTCCCTGTCACCCCAATCGCTGGTTCCCACCAGGTCCACGAAAGCAGCCTGAGGAAGAACTAGATCGAATAACGGCCAATCAGTCCCAAAGAACACCCTTTCTGGAGCTCTCGTCGCCATCTCTGCAAGCCTGCTCATGATCATCTCTGGGGATGACGGAAACCAGCCCTGAAGTGCCGAACAGTCGGTATAGGCATTTGGGTACTTCTCAAGCAGCGGCCAGAGTTCGTCGTGGAACTTCCCTCCCAGATGAGCAATGACCAGCGTCATGTTCTCATAGCGATCAAGAACGGACGCGAAATGCGATGGCCTGGAGAGATCCTCATCGAGCGGACCCCACACCGCTCCAGAATGCGAAACGATCATGAGACCCAGCTCGTCTGCCAACATCCAGAACGGCGCGATCCTCTCGTCATCCGGCCTCCATCCAGTCGGTGGGTAGACCTTCACTCCACGCGCGTCAAACCGCTTCACGCAATCCTCTACGATCCTGAGCGCGGAGTACCCTCTCTGCGGATCAACTCCGATGAAGGGTATCAGCTTGTCAGCGTACGAGGCGCTTGCCTCAAAGACCCATTCATTGAGTTCCTCGACTGACTTTCTGGTCGGACCGACAAGTCCGAAGTCGAGAGGAAGGACTACCGATCGGTCGATTCCGGCCGACTTCATATTATCAATCAGCACCTCGGGATCGGTCTCCATGAAGAGCCAATCCTTGTCGTCAGGCCCGGCCTTTCTGGGATAGAGTGCATCAAGGCTTGCGAACGGCTCGACGTAGGCGTCCAGAATCACATCCGGATACATGCTCCGTTGCCAAAGGTGGACATGCGCGTCGATGATCAATCGCCTCGCCCCCTTGACCGGTCCGCGGGAAAAGTATCTGCCATTGGATCATCCCTTGGTCATTCCGCAGCTGGACGATTCAGACTTCCCTCGCAAGAATCAGGAGTAGTCTTCATTCGAGGAACTTGACGAACTCCTCTCTGGGAATCGCGACGAGGGTCTCCGTCTCGAAGATGTCTGACACGTTAAGGGCTGCCTTCAATGCCGTCTTCTCGTCAGGAGCTTCGTATATCACGATAGAATCGTACCCGCCCAGGGTCACGTACATCCCGAGGGGCTTGATTCCTTCGCTCCCCATCAGCTTGTTCACTTTGGCTGCTGCTGCCGTGGTCGGCTTCTGTCTGAATTTGTTCAGGCCTATGAAGATCAATTTTCCACCACCTTCGATTGTCATTTGAGTTCTAGTATATCTAGCATAGTAGTATATCGAGGATACTACTTAAATACGAAAGACACCAATTGTATACTGTGTCTGGAAAGCCGGCGATGGAACTGGAGAATGAGGCTTTGGGGCTTCCGGTGAGATTCAAAAACTGCCCCATTCGGGTTTCGATCATGGGAGTCCTGGGCAGGAGATGGACACTTCTCATTCTCCGGGACATTGCATTCCTGAAGATAGTACGGTTCAATCAGATCCTGCGCTCGATTCCAGGATTGACTCCAAGAGTACTGATCATGAGGCTCCATGAATTGGAGGATGAGGGCCTCATCCGCGCCAGCGTGGTGAAGAAGAAGCCCCGCGTAGTGGAGTGGACGTTGACTGAGAAAGGGAATGACACAGTGCCCATCTTGCTTAGTGTCATGGCCTTCGGAGCGAAGTGGTATTCCGAGGAGGTTTTCGAGGACGGCCAAGCGCGCACTCTCGACGAGATCTGGCCTGGAAGAACGGCGGATGGTAGCACCGAGCCAGACGGAAGTATCAACACCGTTCCGTAGGACTAACTCTCCGAGCATCAAACGTGGAACCAAATCCATAGCTGACCTTTCAACGAACTCGCTTAACCGAAATAGTCACCTTGTTGACTTAGGGCAGACCCACCATTGATTCTTCCGGGGCCGACCTGGCGATACTCGCAAGCACGTCATGTAGGGAATTGCGGACTCGCGCTGTCTCCAGCGTCAACTTAATCCTCGTTGCGCTGCACTCTGCATCCAAGCGCGGAGGAGTGGTCGAACGCTCGCCATCGAAGTGAAGCATCTTTCGAAGAGTTTCGGCGAAATCCGCGCGCTCTCTGACGTGAGCTTCGAAGTGAGCGAGGGTGAGGCGTTCGGTTTTCTGGGGCCGAACGGCGCCGGCAAAACGACGACCATTCGCGTGCTCACCGGGATCTCGCCGCCCACCGAAGGGGAGGCGAAAGTCTTCGGGTTGGACGTGGTAAGGGAGACGATCGCGGCGCGCAGGACGATGGGCATCGTGGCGGAGACCTCGAACGCCTACGACGACCTGAGCGGCTGGCGCAACATGATGTTCTCTGCCGAACTGTATGGAGTGTCTCGATCTACACGCGAGAAGCGCGCCCAGGAGCTGCTCGAGCTCTTCGGGCTGTGGGAGCGGCGGGACGACAAGGCGCGCACTTACTCGAAGGGCATGAAGCGCCGGCTGACGATCGCGATGGGGCTCGTGAACGACCCTCGCCTCCTCTTCCTGGATGAGCCCACCTCCGGCCTCGACGTGCAAAGCAACCTCATCATCCGCGACGTGATCCGCGATTTGAACTCGCAGAAGGTGACGGTCTTCCTCACCACGCACAACATCGAGGAAGCGAACCTCTCTTGCGACCGCGTCGCCATCATCAACAAGGGGCGCATCGCCGCGATCGATTCGCCGGAGAGGCTGAAGGGGACGATCCAGAGCGTGCAGTCAGTCGAGGTCGCGTTCGAGTCCTCAAGCGCGGCGACGATCGATTCGCTTCGAACCCTGGCGAAGGTCTCGGAGGTCAGAAAGGAGGGGGACAAGTTCCGCCTCTTCACCGACGACCCGCCGACAGTCATCGAGGCGGTCTACTCGCTCGCCGGCGCGAAGGGGACGCGCATCGTCTCGCTGAACACCTACGGACCGAGCCTCGAGGACGTTTTCATCAAGCTCACTGGACTCGAGAAGCACGCCAAGGGGGTGAGCACGGTTGACTAGGCCACCTCTTCTCGGCCAGTTCGTAACCGAGCTCCGCGCCGGCTGGGCGATCGCGAAGAAGGACATGGTCATCTACTACGTACGACCGAACATCATCGTCACCGGCCTCCTCTTCCCGCTCTTCATGTTCCTGGCCTTCTCGGTCGGCAACACGCAGAGCCCCGGAGCGGAGATCCCTGGCTTGCTCGCGATCACCATCCTCTTCTCCGCTTCGTCGATCATGCCGGTCTCGGTGCCGATCGAGCGCCGCACGAAGACCTTCGACCGCCTGCTCTCCGCACCGGTCTCGCTGAACGCGCTCGTCTTCGGGGAGAGCATGAGCGGGTTCCTGTTCAGCCTCGCGATCGCCATCGTTCCGTTCTTCGCAGGGCTGCTCATCTTCAACACGCCGGTGAATCACGCCGTCGCCCTGGTGATCGGCTTCGCGCTCTCCTCCTTCGTCGTCGCCTCGCTGGGAACGCTCTTCGCCGCCTATCCGACGGAGAGCCCCGGGGACGTGATGTCGATGCTGAACGTCGTGCGCCTACCGATGATGTTCATCTCCGGGGTGTTCATCCCGCTCGCATCGATTCCAGAACCCTGGCACGCGATCATCTACTTCTCCCCGCTCACTTACGGCTACGATCTGATCCAGTCGTCGTACAGCGGCACCACCCACATCGACCCTGTGCTCGACGTGATTATGTTGCTGGTCTTCATCGCGATATTCCAGGTGCTCGCAATCAGGCTCTACAAGCGCTCGAGCGTCTAGCGAGGATCGAACCTGGCTGACGACGGCCGAATATCCATTCGTCTCAATGCGCTGTTTGACTTTGCTCTCTGAAGCCCGCCCCCACTCGCGCAGCGCAAAACGTTCATAGCCATCCCGGTGCGGTGGAATCTAGCGGAGGTATCCAAACGGTCGCGATTCCGAAGGTCATGCGAGCGGTGGTGATCGAGCGATTCGGGGGGCCTGAGGTCCTCAAGATCAAGGAGACTGCTGTCCCCACACCAGGCCGTGGCGACGTGCTGATACGGGTTGATTCAGCGGGCGTTGGCGAGTGGGACCCGTGGCTGCGCTCCGGAGGGATGGGCGGCAAGATGCCGATGATCCTCGGGACCGATGGCGCGGGAACGGTGTTCGCGGTCGGCGGCGCGGTGCGCGGCTTCAAGGTCGGCGATCTGGTGTACGGCTATGCCCTCGATGCGCCGAAGGGCGGGTTCTACGCAGAGTACGCTGCCATCCCTCAGGGCCACGTCGCGCTCCGGCCCAAGACCGTGGACCGCTACGAGGCGGGAGCTCTGGCGGCGAGCGCGGTCACGGCGCTCACTGGGCTCGAGAAGCTGGAATTGAGGAAGGGCGATTCCCTGGCGATACTCGGAGCGAGCGGTGGCGTCGGTCACGTCGCATTACAGCTCGCGAAGCGTTTGGGAGCGAGGGTGTTCGCGGTCGCCTCGAAAGAGGACGGAGTCGAGCTCGTTCGCTCGCTCGAGGCCGATGAGTCGGTCGACGGACGCTCCTCGGGACTCATCAAGGCGGCCAGGTCTTTCGCTCCGGAAGGATTCGATCATGCCATGGCATTTGCGAACTCGAGCGCGCTCAAACCACTCCTGGCGCACGTGCGCAAGAGCGGGGGGATCGCATATCCGTGGGGAGTGGAACCGGAGCCGCAAGGGAGCAAAGGAGTGAAGGTGAGCGTGTACAACGGCGTCCCGGAAAGGAAGCTCTACGACCGACTGAACGAACTGCTGGGCAAGAGCAGGTTCCATGTCGCGATCGGAGGCGAGTACTCGCTCGAGGATATCCAGCAAGCGCACAAAGACGTCCTCAAGCATCACATCGGCAAGTTGCTGCTGAGGATACGCTCCTGAGCTAGGCATGATTATCTAGCGGCAGGTGGAATCGGAGCAGACCGAGGCGGACCTTGGACTGGATAGACGGGAACGTGGCGGTAGGCAGCTGGGTCGACGCCTGGCGCATTGGGATGCTCATGCGCGAGGAGATCGACCTGATCATCGATGCGCGCACTCTCTTCCATCGCGTGCCCTGGTACGGAGGCAGGGTGCCGTACGTCGACCGGGTGAAGCGTTCCGCCGACCTCCTCCTCTCCACCTCATCGCTGGGCGCAAGGGTTCTCGTCCGCTGCCGTTGGGGCAAGGACCGCACCCCGTTCGTGGCGATGATGTACGTCAGCAGGCGCTACAATCTGCCGCTCATGAAAGCGTACGAGCTCGTGAAGCAGAAGCGTCCGCAAACAAGGGTCCATTTGGACTGGGTCAGGATCATCGAGGAGGGGAAGTAGCGGTCAGCCGAGGGGCGCCGGGGTCGGTTTCTTCAACGGCTGCACGTAGTCGAGGATCTCCTCGTTATGGATCCGCCGGATGTCCGGCGCGACGAGATATATGGGCGAGCGCCCCCAGAGATTCTGCTCCACTATTTTGTAGATGACGACCGAGTAATACGCCCCTTTCAGGTTGCGAAGAATGAGGCAGTGGCTGTGGTCCCCGCTCTGCTCCTGCGCCACCCAAGCATCGATAGGTCTGATGACCTCCCGGCGAATGATGCCGACGCGGATGCGCGCGAGTTGGGATGCCATCCTCCTGCTGGAGTGGACCTGAAAGTGGCGCATGATGAACGTCTGGATCATGAGCAAGGCGACGAACTCAATCAAGGTGATGCCGGGCGGAAGCTGCAGATCGCCCAAGGCCGCGAACGCCGAGCCCCCGGGGTAGAGCAGCGCACCTACGGAGACGATCGCCCCCAGAGTGGCAAGGGCAACTACCAGCATAATAGCCAGCACCAGCGCCCTGCGCCCCTGTTGTCTCGCACGCACAAGCCTCGAGCGCATCGTGGAAGCGGCTTTCGAGATGCCCTGCCGCTGCGGCTGCAGAAACACCATCATCGCCAGGAACGCGAGCACCAGCGACACTTGTACCACCAACGTGAGCACGATCCTCGTGTCCAGTGAGGTCGTGAAGACGCCATAGTAGAAGGTGACGGCGAGCGCCGGCCCGAGGATGAGATAGAAGCTGAGCGCGAGCGGCACCATGCCGGCGAGGAACACCGTCAGCCCGACCTCGATCGCGAGCTTCCTGCGCTTGAGGATCAGGTGGCGCGCAAGCTCCTTGAACTGGCCGGCGGACGCCTTCAGGTCGACATACTCCTTCATCTTCGTGCGCTCGGAGGTGGTGGTGGGGATAACCAACAGGACGAAATTGTAGGAGTACAGGAGGAGCGCGGTCGCCGTCCAAATGAGCAGGAAGGACGTGCTCACCGCCATCAGGACCGTCATCGCGGGAAGCAACACGAACGATGCGATGTTCGCGGTCATGAAGCCCTCGGGAAGGCGTTCGAGCTTCTCCGCCAACGCATCCTCCTTGCGCACCTGCGCCTCCGCCTCCTTGCGCAGCGCGAGCACCTCGTCCATCGACGGATGGCTGGCATAGGTCGAAGGCGAGGGAGACACTTCTCCTAATTGGGCGTTACCCCTTCTTAACTCTCTTGCTTGCGAGTCCGAGCCTCACCAGAAGAATGCCCACCGGACAGAAAAACTCATGGAAAATCATATTAGTGCGGGGCTCTGGTGTTGAAACGGGAATAGAATGGCAGAGAAAGAGAAACTGTCCTCGGTGCTCCAGATGGTAGGCGGCAAGCCGGAGAACGTGGAGAAGATTGTGAACGAGGTGGACCGCTTCCTCGACAACCTGAACGCGGAGCTGGAGGACTGGAAGCTCTCGATGGAGGAATTCAGCGACGGCACTCGGCTCTTCGCGCGATTCCAGATCCTGATCAGGAAGTAGACCTATGGCGGAAGAGGAGAAGCAGGAAGGGGAAGAGAAGAAGTGCGATCGGCCGCTGATGTGCCCCGAGGAATGGAAGGAGCCGAGCGGGCGGGTCGTGATCAGCGAGTTCCACAAAGAAGGGGCTCCGGTGCCCCCGTCGGAGGACGCGGACCTGGACGCTTTCGAGAGCTACTGGCGCGGGAAGGGCGCGATCAACTTCAAGAGCGAGTACCACAAGGAGGGGGCGCCGTACATGGAAGCGCCCTCGGAATGGGACGGGCATCGTCCGCGATTGGGAGAAGTGCCGGACGCCGAGGCGGAGGCGAAGGCGAGGGAGACGCGAGAGCAGGCGCACAAGCGCACCGTCGCGGAGGCACGCGCGCAGGCCGAGGCGGAGGGCAAGCCATTACCGCGTTCGTTCGATCAAATGCACCGGCAGCGCGATGTGGACGTCAACGCGCTTGAGATCGTCACATACGCCGCCTTCCGCGCGCTCTTCGGATACGGCATCAAGGTGCCGATCAAGCGCGAGGGCTTGGTCGACATGGACATCGTGGTCAAGAACCGCGATGTCGTCATCAACACCAACCAGCTGTACGTTTCGCTGCCTGAGCTGGCCGTCTGGAGGGTCATCTACAGCCACAAAGGCAAGCCGATAATGGAGCTAGGGCGGGGCGTGAAGAACGGCATGAAGATTCATCGATACCGAGGCCTGCTCCTGCTGCTCGAGATCTGGCGCAACGGGCGCGAGTCGAGGAAACTGAGAGAACGCGTGCACAGGGAAACGCTCAAGACGTCCGATGCGGCGGGTTCGAAATGAACGAGCACGGCGACGGGGAACAGAACCACGACCACATATTCGAGCATCGCGAGTATTTCCGAGACGTCCTCGCTCGCATACGCGAGATCATGCACCGCGACTTCTCCATGACGGAGGTCACGATACGCCCCCTGGGCGTCGGTGGGGCGCGCCTCTCCATCCCCGTAACCATCGAGGGTTTCGACAAGGACCACGATCAGGTCAGGTACTTCGGGAAGATCATCGGCACCACCGACCTGGTGACCGCACGGACCATCCAGTTCTTCAAGAACATCTACCTGCAGATGAACTCGATGGAGGCGATGTTCGAGATCATCCAGTCACCCGAGCACCTGGCGAAGCACCAATACGAGATCGGGATGGCGATCTACAACCTCGGCATCCCCACCGCCAAGCCTATGGGCTGCTACTCCTTGGATGGAAAGCTGTGGCTCGTCGTCAGCGAGTTCCTGAACGCGCATCCGATGGCCGACAAGGACTACCTCAAGGAGGAGTACGTGGACACGGTGTTCTCCTACCTACAGAAGATGCACAAGAACGGCATCTTCCACGGTGACCTGAAGCCGGAGAACGTGATGATCGGGGACAAAGTGTACATCATCGATGTCGGGCATTTCACGGAGTCAGCGCCTACGGAAGAGAAGCAGGCTTACGACGTCGCGTCCGAGATGGCGAGCCTAGCAGAGCACGTTCCATGCGAGAACCTCGTAAGCATCGCGCATCGGTACTACTCGCGCAAGCAGGTGAAGAAGGTCGCTTCCTACCTCGATCTGGTGCAGCGACGTCCAGACATAAACCTCTCTGACGAGAACAAGAATAAGCTCATGCGCCTGCTCAAGTGAGCGGCGCTTTCACTCTTTCTAGAAGAAGGGTTTGCTTACGCGGACTTCTCTCTCTTCACGAGAGCGACGGCGTGGACCTCGAACCTGATCCCGTCCTTCGTCTCCTCGACGGAGAACTTCCATTCCTCAAGGTTCGCCTTCATGTCCTTGAACATCTTCTTGAGCTCCATTCCCTTCTCGCTCACCATCTCCCGAACGTCCTTTTCCGCCATCTTGGCAACCTCTGTCGGCATCAAACTCGAGTGGGGACCATATAAAAGTTAGGTCTTTGAGCGCCCGGTGGCAGAAGCGATCTCATCCAGTGCCACCCAAGCCTGAACGACAACGCAGGAATTCAGCCATCCCAATTCGTTCACAAGCCGTTTATAGCTAAAGCCCCGAATTGGCCCTCCGCGAAGGGGAGGCAGACCTCTCGACCATCTCCAAGGGGAGCAATGCTCCCCTTCGCCATTATTTGTGACGGTTGAACGCGGGCAACCTTTGATTTTCAAGCATGCGACAGCAATCGGCCCTGCCAGACCGAGAGAACAAGATATATCCGAGCTCGGCAATGGCATGCCGATGCCGAACAAGATCCGGCTGGGACTGCTCCAGATGGCAATGAGGCCGAAGACCTCCCAGAACCTGGAGCATGCGTGCGCGATGACCGAGGAGGCCGCGGCGGGAGGAGCCGAGATATGCTGCCTTCCGGAGTTGTTCCTCACGCCCTACTTTGCGCGAGAGCCCCTTGAAGAGCCGTTCGACGCTACCGATGTGAGCGTGCGCATACCCGGGGAGGTCACTGAGCGCCTCTCGCGGTGCGCGAAAGACAACCGCGTCGTTCTCGTCGCCGGATCGGTGTACGAGCGCTCCGGTGGCAAGCTGTTCAACACCGCACTGGTCTTCGACGAGAACGGGCGCATCCTGGGCAAGTACCGCAAGACCCACATCCCGCACGACGAATCGTACTATGAGCAGCACTACTTCGCTCCTGGCGACACGGGGTTCAAGGTCTTCAGGACGAAGAAGGCGAAGATCGCCGTGCTCATCTGCTACGATCAATGGTTCCCGGAAGCCGCGCGCTGCGTCGCGCTCCGAGGAGCCGACATAGTCTTTTACCCCACGGCAATCGCCAACGTGAAGGGCATTGAACAGGCCGAAGGCAAGTGGCAGCGGGCCTGGGAGGACGTGATGCGCGGTCACGCGATCTCCAACAACCTCATCGTGGCGGCGGTCAATCGCTCTGGCAAGGAGGGGAAGATGCGCTTCTGGGGCGGCTCGTTCGCCTGTGACGCCTTCGGAAGAACAATCAAGCGGGCTTCGTCGAAGGAGCAGGTGCTGCTCGTCGACGTGGACCTCGATCACTCCAGTATGGTGCGCGAGGGCTGGAGGTTCTTCCCGAACCGCAGGCCCGAATGCTACCGAGACATCGTCGACAAGAAGGACCGGGAGGGTTGAGACTGCCCGGGAGGACACCTCGCGAACAGGGTTACCGCATGCCGGCGGAGTGGGCCGAGCACGAGGCGACCTGGCTATCCTGGCCGAAGAACCCGCTGACGTTCCCGGAGGAGATTCTCGCGAACGTCGAGGCGATCTATTGCGAATTGATCTTCGCGCTCTCGGAGGGTGAGGGGGTGCGCGTCCTCGTCGAGGACGAAAAGATGAGTGGGAGGGTGGCGGGACTGCTCGAGGATTCCGGCGCTTCGATGAGGAACGTGGAGCTTCTCGAAATCAAGTCCGCTGATGTCTGGATAAGAGACTACGGCCCGACGTTCCTGGTCGGCAGGAACGGAGCTGGAAGGGCCGCGGTCAAATGGCGATTCAACGCCTGGGGAGAGAAGTACGACGACCTAATGTACGATGACAAGACCGGGGAGGATGTGGTCGCACGGTCTGGGGGGAGAGTGTTCCGCCCGGGGATCGTGCTCGAGGGGGGTTCGATCGACGTCAACGGGGAAGGCACCGTGCTCACGACCGAGCAGTGCCTCCTGAACAAGAACCGCAACCCCCTGCTGAGCCGCGAGCAGATCGAAGGCTATCTGCGCGACTACGTTGACGCACCAAATGTGATTTGGCTCACGTCGGGCATTGAAGGGGACGACACCGACGGGCACGTGGACGACTTCGCGCGCTTCGTCTCGCCGAACCGAGTGGTGTGCGCGCACTCGACCTCAAAGCTCACTGAGAACCGCGCGGTCCTAGACGTCAACCTGAAGCTCCTGAGCAAGGCGACCGACCAGGACGGCCGTGCTTTGCAAATATCCAAGCTGCCGATGCCCAGGCCGCTATGGCTGGAAGAGGAACAGCGCTGGCTCCCCGCCTCCTACGCCAACTTCTACATTGGCAACCGTGCCGTTCTGCTCCCGGTGTTCAGGGACCGGAACGACAAGAAGGCGATTGAGATCATCAGCGAAGCGCTCCCGGAGCGTCGGATCGTTCCCGTCTACGCGGCGGACCTCGTCTACGGGTACGGTGGAATCCACTGCATAACCCAACAGGAGCCCAAGTGCCAGAGTTAGCCAAGCCTCCGCCTTCGACCCCTTATGAGCCGATTCGTGAGTATTAGCAGGGGCGCCACGATCCAGATCAGGAACCGAAGGCGCAAGTCGAAGATCGAGACGCTAATTGAGATGCTCCAGAAGAACGGAAGCATCGATATCACGAAGCCGGCGCCGGCAAGCAGATATGCGTTCCGCCGGCCTCTGAACAGACGGCGGAGCTCGTCCTCCACGCGCTCTTGATTCATTACCGCGCGGGAAAAGAAGGCGAGGGCGAACATCAGGCCCGCGAGATCGGTGGCGTACAACATCGATGCGAGTTCGTCGATTTTCTCCACGCTCGTCGCCGTCGGCGGGGGCGCGGTAATGAGATTGAAGAGATAGGGTTCGATGGCCACCAGGAACAGCATCAGGTATGTGGCCCACAGAAGTCCCTTCGTCTCCACCTTGATGACGAGCATGTGTTGACTGAAGGCCTGCCAGATCGCCACCAGTATGATGAAGCCGTAGGCGAAGGCGATCACGTCTTCGAGGATCTGTCGCGAGCTCGTCGGCGGGGTTGAAACGAGGATCAGGGAGCCGATCGAAAGCGCAAGGCCGAAGATCATGTCCGCGAGATTCTCGACCTCGGGTATCAGGTCCCGGAAGCGAGTGCGCTCTTTCGCGGCCATGCCAGTCGGATTCCACCTGGGTCTATATCACTGTTCTCCCTGCGCCCCGCAGATCAAGTCAATTGATGCAGCGGTGGAGCATCGCCGGCAACGATCCTCGCCTTCGCGCGGTGGTAGGAGTCCTCGACCAGATTGACCGTGCACGGCCTCACCCCATTCTGCGGTCCGAACACCTCCGCGAACTCATTGATGCGTTCATCGAACTCTGGATCCCTCAGGCCAGTTTGCAGCTTGGCGACCTTCTTGTGGTCATGAGCTCGAAGACCATCTTCACCTCTTCCACGTTCGAAGGGTCCGAGGTCATTTGCGTTTCCTGCATGAACTGCTTCACCAGGTGATCAACACCATCGGCGAAGGCGACCTTCATGAACTCGAGGTCGAACTCGGCGCCCTTCCGCAGCAGCCTCTTGCAGTTCGGGCTCGTTGACCGTGTCGAACGTCGCCGTGGCGGCCCCGCGCAGCTGCATCGCCAGCATCAGCGGCAGGTCGAGGCGCTCATCGGGCAAATGCACGCTGGTCGATCGACTTCCTCGCCGTCCAGAATAAGCTCCAGGCGCTGCCTCTCGTCATTGTCATGGTCTCCAACCCCCGCTCTTCCTCATCCCGCCCATTTCGGAAGGCGTCGTTCCGCCCACAGAATTGTTCGCCCCGCCACCGAGGAGCACAACGCCCTTCTCCTCACGAGACCCTTCCCCACCTAGGTCGAGTCGCTAATAGCTGACTTTCAGCATGTATTGGTTGCGCAGGAGGGTAGTTGGCATGAGACGCAAGGAGAAGGAGATCGTCGAGCGGGAGAGGCTGATGAGCATTCTTGAGCGGAGCAGGACCGTTCGCCTCGGACTTAGCGACGGTGACGAGCCGTACGTCGTTCCAGTCTCGTTCGGGGTCGAAGGCAACGCGATATACGTGCATTCAGCGCCGGAAGGGCGCAAGCTCGACGTGATCCGCAAGACCCCGATGGTCTGCTTCGAGGTGGACGAGGGCGAACTCCGCGTCAAAGGCGAGCCGTGCACATGGGGAATGCGCTACGAGAGCGTCATCGGTTGGGGAAGAGCGAAGATCATTGAGGAGCGCGAGGCGAAGGAGGCGGGACTCGGGGCGATCGTTAGGCACTACGGCGCAAGTCCTCCGTTCCGCTTCGACGACAGCATCGACCGCACCGTCGTGATTAGGATTGAAATCGAACGGATGACCGGGAAGGCGTCCAGCTGATCTCCGAGCTTTCGCGCCTAGCGCCAAGCTACCAAACGGATTAATAGTGCCGCTTCGAATTGAACCACAATCCGATAAGGAGGCATTGTATGGCTGACAAGAAGTACTACGAGCTGATGCCGCTGCCTTATGACTACAAGGCGCTGGCACCGGTGATCTCCGAAGACCTGCTCCGCCTGCACCACGACAAGCATCACGCTGCGTACGTAAACGGAGCGAATGCGATCCTGCAGAAGCTGGAGAAGGCGAGGGGCGAGAACGTTGACCTGGACATGAAAGCGATCGCGAAGGAATACTCGTTTCACTTCGGCGGGCTGTTCTTGCACGAGAAGTTCTGGAAGAACATGGCGCCTGCGGGCAAGGCAGGAGGCAAGCCCGGGGGCAAGATCGGCGACGTCCTGAACAAGGAGTTCGGCTCGTTCGAGCGATTCAAGAAGGAGTTCTCCGCGGTCGCAAGCTCGGTTGAAGGTTCCGGCTGGGCGGCGGTCTCGTTCTGCGGGCACACGGACCGCCCGGTGCTCGTACAGATCGAGAAGCACAACGTGAACGTCACTCCGCAGCAGAAGGTGCTCCTCGTCCTCGACGTCTGGGAGCATGCCTACTACCTCGACTACAAGAACGACCGCGGCAAGTTCATTGAGAACTGGTGGAACGTGGTGAACTGGGACGAGGTCGAAAAGCGCCTGCCGATCTAGACGCCCGAGGCGGGATCCCTGAGCGCTCTTCCCGTCATCCTTTCATTCTTCCAGCCCGCGCCCGACCGGGCCGCTCCCACCAGGCGCGACAACATCGTCTCGCTGATGAAGATGATCCGCCTGAAGGACGCGCAGAGACACGACAAGAAGGCGACGGAACTTGCGGAGGCCAAAGACTGGGCGGGAGCGAGAGAGGAGTTCGTGACGGCCGCCTCGCTCTACGGAGCGCAGGAGGCGGTCGACCTGCAAGCGAAAATGCTGTCGGCGGCGGCGCTCTGCGATTTCGCGCTCGGCAGGCTGCCCGAGGCGCTCGCTTCGTTGCGGCGTTCCGCTGACCTGATGGCGAGCGTCAAGGACATTGAGGGAGAGGCGACCGCAATCCTCGAGTCAGGTCATGTTCTTCTCAAGCTCGGCAGGGCGGACGAGGCGGAAGCCGCCTACGAAAGGGCGCTTCGGCTTTTCCGCTCCGAGGACAATCACGACGGGCTCGTTCGGGTCTACCGCGGGTTAGAGAACCTGTTCAGATCGAAGTGCGACGACGCCAAGGCGGAGGAGATGCGCGACCGCTGTGAGGCGGCGCGCAGGCTTCTGGCAGCTGAGTAGGTTCGAAGCTCATCTGCGCCGGCGGAGCACGACCAGGCCCACCGCCAGCGCCCACGCAGCCCCGACCAAGAGCACCAGCAGCCACGGTCCGTAAGGACCTCCAGGACTCAGGGGGCTCGTGTCAACAGTGAGCACCATGCTCTGCTGCGCCGAGTTCCCCGCCGAGTCGCTCGCGATCACGGTCACATTGTGCTCGCCATCGCTCAGGCCCTGCAGTCTCAACTCATGGGTGCCATTGGCGATCGCCTCAGGATGACCATCGACCAACACTTGGGCCGATGACGCGAAGGACACCGAATCCCCGTCTGCCCACCGAACCAGGAACGATCCGTCCGTGGAGTGGACGTCGGTCGCGTTGATCGAGAGCGTTGGAGGCGTCTTGTCGATGCCGAACTCGATGGTGACAGGCATTTCCACGTTCCCGGCGAGGTCGGTCGAACGGAGCTGCAGGACGTGCCATCCCTCGCCTGTAACCTGGATCGGACCAGCCCATGACGTCCATCCGCCTCCGTCGAGCTGCGAC
>Ga0335071_10003251_pt1 | contig 17208 bp, 14 predicted proteins | sample Lox_Sample_15_FD_206724 | JGI IMG/M metagenome (GOLD analysis project Ga0335071, IMG submission 206724) | Soil microbial communities from Loxahatchee National Wildlife Refuge, Florida, United States - Lox_Sample_1.5 | ecosystem: Environmental > Terrestrial > Soil > Wetlands | place: USA... | reverse complement strand
CGTCAAGAATTACAGTTAAAAGGAGTAAGTGGTGCATTAGATTCTACAACAAAAATGACGATGGAGTTCAACCATGTCTTAGAGGCAATGGAAGCACGCCTGAAGGCAGTAGGAACTCCTGCTACTACACTCCCAGAATTATTTACACAGTTCCATAATGTACAGAAAAATTTCATAGATGATCTTGCGATTGCTATTTCCAAGAGCCAAGGTTACAAAGATGCCGTAGCGTCATTATCGCAAGCTCTATTTTCACTAGAACCAGTGTTAGGAAAAGTTGTACAAGTTTTAGCTAAATTAACTGATGCTTTTGAAATTCTAACACCTGCTGTAAAGATGTTCATGTCCGTTGCTGATATTGGATATGAATTTGTAGCGATATGGGTTAGGTTTGGTGCAGCGCTTACTAATACTAGTGTAAAATTTAAATCCATATTCGAAGGCGGAACTGCCGACAAATTTAGACAATTCACTGCCCAGTTAGCCATGGGCTTTTTAAATATAAGTCAGTATGCTACAGAAACTGCTATAAGAGTACATGCAGTAGGCAGTGCACTAATGGCTGTAGTAGGAATGGATTTAAGTAAACTTAAAAACGTCCAGAAAGAAATGGATGAAAGTATACAAAAGTCTAGAGAAGGTTATCTGCAAGATGCAATGGGTATTGCTAAATTTGGCTTGGGCATAGATAAAGGAACTCCAGCAGCAGGAGCCCAGACAAATGTTGATGCAAACGCTATTGCTCGTGTTAAGCAATTGCAGAAGTTACAATTAGAAATTACAAGAGAGACAAATAAACTTGAACTTGATGAAACAATGGAACGTCTGAAAGCTGAAGAAGAAGCTGTCAAACAGTCATACGATAAAGGAATTATTGATTTACAAGGAAAGATTGCAAGAGAAAAACAGATCTACATGCAGGAACATGCTGCTAGATTGCGGCAGATAGAAGAAGATAGACAAGCACAAGTAGGAAATATAGTATCTACTGGGAAAGAATCATCTACACCACAGTCAATAATTGATAAACAGGTTGCTCTTGCAAATAGAAAAGCACAGGATGAAGTAACAAAAGCCAATACTCAGTTAAATCAGCAAATTGGTGGGCTAGATGAACAGACTCTAAGAGATCAGCAGGAAGCATATAAGAAGTACACCGAAGAATTAATGCGTATCGCCCAACAGGGTGTGCAAGAAAGAACAGCCGTTTTAGAAAAAGAATTTTCCCAAGGGCGTATGGATGCTGATTCGTACTTGATGGAAAAACGTGATCTAATTAACCAAGAGTATTTGGCAACAAAAGAAGGATTAGATAAACAGCTTGCAGAATTTGGATTAACAGAAAAACAGAAAATAGATATCCAAGCACAAAGAATACAAGCTCAAATGAAGGCGGAGAAAGAGCTTAGTGTTCTAGTTGCTTCTGAGAATGAAGTTCGTCTGAAAGCCGAAGAGAATAGATTTAATCTCCAGAAACGTCTGATAGAATCTCAGATAAGTGGCTCTAAAGCTATGATGGGATTCGGAGGAGAGGAAGACACTGCTGGATTAACTGAAGTTGAAATGCAGATGATTCAACAGCATATATCAGCTTTAGATAAACTGCGATCTGATAGTTCAGTAAAAGAAGGTTCAGATGAATGGTTAAAGTATACAGAACAAATTCAAGCAGCTAATACCCAGTTAATTCAGTTACAGATGCACTTGTTGCAGATGAAAGATATTGGCGGATCTATTGGATCTTTAGGATCAGCATTTAGTGGGTTGTTCGGAGCGTTCCCAAGATCTAGATTTGCTGGAGGTGTATCCTCTGCATTTGGAACTGCATCGTCATCTGCAGGAATGATAAGTCCATTTACACAAGATATTTCACGTTCAGGTGGTATTGGAAATTTTGCATCTAATTTAGGATCATCGTTCTCCAGTTTATTCCAAGGTAATCAAACAAAAACGGTTACTACTGTAGATGAGTTCGGAAAGAAAATGGAACAAGTAGTAAAGATTCCATTCGCAGAAAAGTTACAAGGGTTTACAAAGAATCTTGGAGATACAATAAACGCTATTTCTGGAATGGTAAAGAGTGTAACAAGCGGAAAAACAGGAGGCGAGGGTGCTCTAAGTGGTGCAGCATCATTCGCTCAGATGGGTGCTCAGTTTGGCCCGTGGGGAGCACTGGCAGGAGGCGTAGCTGGCGGAGTATTAGGTGGTATTTTTGGTGCTAAAGAAAAAGAACTACAGCAACAAGTCCACAAAATTCAAGCACAGTTGCAATCTATTGTGTCTGACTTACAGACAGGAACTATTTCATTAACACAAGCGATTGCTGATTTACGGCAAGAACGTCAGCAAGCAATTCAGACATTATCACAAGGAAGTCTTGGAAAGAAAGGAAATAAAGGATCTAAGAAAGGCTTAAACGCATCACAAGCACAGGCTGTTATTGAACAGATTGACAGTCAGATTTCACAACTGGTGAATGAACAAACAGAATTGTTGCAGCAATTACATTCATCGTTGATGGAGTTGTCGCAGCCTGTAGCGTTCCAAGAATATGTACAGAGCTTAGATACTATCATACAGAAATATCAGCAGTTTGCATCTGCTGCACAAGGCAATGCACAAGAAGTAGCGGCAGCGAACCAGTATTTAAATGATAGCTTGCAGCAGTATGTATATACGTTGAGTCAGCAATTAAATCAAGCTCAGCAGCAGGCAATACAGGATGCATTGACATTAATTAATCTTGAATATCAACGTCAACAGTTGATAAATCAGGAAGCACAATCTGAATATGATATCATGTCTCAAGGTGTATTGACACGGCAGAGAACGACTGCCATGACGAAAGGCCAAGAAATCGGCTATCTTCGCTATCAGAGAGACATGCAGTTAGAACAGATCAACGAACAAATTTCATTACAGCAATACAAGGTAAGTACAGAACAACAGATATTCGGATTAGCAACAACAAGAATAGGATTGGAGACACAGTTATTAGCAGCTCAGGAAGAGCAAGCTAATTATCAGATTGCACAAGTACAAGCACTGGCACAAGTTGTCGCCGCATTACAAAGTGGTTTAGCCACTGGACAGACAATGCAGACGATAACTAGCCTTATGGCAGGCGGAACAATGCCTACTGGTCCAGGTTTGTTATATGTACTGTTGCAGGAATTAGGATTAGCGGGAAATGTGCCAGGACTTGCTACACAAGGACAATATGGAATAACGAATTGGTTATCAGCCATTCCTGCCCAGTATGCAAGTGCTGCACAGTATGTTGCGTCATTAGATCCTAATTTCGTAAATATGATAATGGCTGGTCAGTATAGTGCAGCAGCTACTGATGCACAACAGTATGCAAGTCAAGGACAAATAGATGGCTATGATATGAGTGGTTTAATTTCATGGCTTGAAGGCGGAGGAAGTGGAAATAATCAAGGCGGTGGTAGTGGTGGTGGAAATGGTGGTGGCTGGCCTGGATACGATAAAGGCGGATTAGTTGAAGATACAGGACCTGCTATAGTACACGCAGGGGAATGGGTATTACCTAAGCCTATAGTATCTTTATTATCTTCCATGGGAGGAATGGGAGGAACGCCTGTTAAAGGAACAGCAATTACTGATTCAAGACTTGGAGTTGAACAGCATTTAAATGATTTAACTTCCAATCGTGTTGATATGGAAATGCAGATAGTTACAGCAAGATCAGCATTACTACAAGGAGAAATGGCGTATCTCCAGCAGTTACAAGATACATATAGTAATTTACAAGGCGGCGGAGATTTCGAGGCTTTATTACAGAAAACATATGAAACTAGAGGACGCTACGGAAGTGCTGGATTCCGTCGTGAGTACCTATAACTACCTGTAAAAGATTTACGTGCGCCATTTCAAGCCGTAATGCGACGGCGAGCATATTGTAAGTACAGTATACATGAGAGTTTTAATAAATAACGGCCAGGGTCCACAGGATTACACTAAATATGTAATGGATGGTACTTTGACGTTAGAAGATAGTATTAACGTACCAACGTTAATTACGTTTTTACTATGTCCTACAGATAATACATTTATTGTACCGCGTAGAAGTTCTTATGTAACAATTGTTAGCGATGTATTAGCTCCAAGTGGAGGATATGGATCTGGAAAGATATTAGCAACTGGATTCATTACAGAAGAACCAGAGCGTTCTTTTCTAGGACTTGGAGCAACAAGTGGCCCGTACAAGTTTATTAAATATTCGTATAGTATCAATGTAACGTCAGATGAGTGGCTGTTAAATTGTAAAACAGTACCTTATATTCCTGCCTTTGTAAACCAGACTGATAGTCAAATTCTTGCTGCTATTGCACAAGCACTAGCTCCTGGATTCTACGATACAACATCGTTGATGGCAACAGGTACTTTAATTCCATATTATGCCTATGATCCTACTCAGACATGGTCTGATATTGCCAAGACGTTTGCTGATCAGAATAGATATCACTACAAAGTAGTAAATCGTCAAATTCTGTACCAGCCATTCGGAGATCAGCCACTAGGTATTAGTTATGACGAGAATGTACAAAAAGAATCTCAGATAAATCCAACAGAATTATTAACCCATGTAGTAAGTGTTCCACCAGTAAATGATTGTACAGTCCTAGGAGATACTGAACCACAAACAAACTGGGAGAATTATTTCTGTGGAGATGGATTTACAAGTAATTTTCCATTACGTCACCAAGTATTTGATGGAACTACAGTAGAAGTACTAAAAGATGATTGGAGTGAAAGTGAACTCACTACCGGAACGTGGATTGAAAATGATCCACAAGGAGTAATAACTCTTGTAGATGGTGATGGTAATGCTCTAGGAGCATTAAACGTTGTACAAAAAGGAGTAACAGGAGTCTATACTCCGCAAGTAAACGCAACATATCTGCAAGCTCAAAATGGATTAGAATTAGGTGGGGGAATTAATCTCCAGCATGGACAAGTTACATTCAATGATGCATGTAACGGATTAATTGGCTGCTTATATCCAAGCTCAACGTTTGTACCTGGAAATGTGATAGCAGGGTTTGCTATCACAGGACAGCCGGGATTAGGGAATTTCAACTGTTTTTCTGCCCAAAGATTTGCTAATACAAATCAAGTAATATTAACAGTAGATATGGGTTATGATATTACTACTGTTTTACGAATAGGATATGTTGTTGTAGGATCAGCGTTTGCTGGTGCTACATACATGAACGGTAATAAATTTCAGATTACTACTATATATAATCAAGGGCGTTCTGATGCTCCCACAGCATATTCAGTTGTACTAATAGGATTAACAACATATTCGACAGATCAAACGAACATTGAAACAGGAACGATTACAGTAAATAAGAATGATGTTTTCCTGACAGCATCAGGCGCTGGTGGTGTAGTAATTCAGCCGTTATTCTCTGGAGCATTAGTAGGACAACCAGTAGTAACCATAGCAAATCATCAATATGTGTTACAGACTTGGATAGGAGCAGGAGCGGCAACAAGATACACACGTCCGTACACTAATCTTATTAATTCAGTAACGTACGGAGCACAGAATCTAGCTGCGTCTGGAACTGTGACTTGGGTAATAACAGACTATGATTTGGGTCAGTATGTAATTGAACAGCAGAATCCGTTATTTGGACTGTTTCCAGCAGCACCACCACCTGTAGTAACGAAGTACTCTACATTTAATGCAAGTCTTCCACCGTTTGCAGTGTACTGTCTTTTAAACGGAATTAATCTGAATGTCTCGATTAATTACACCGATATTTCATTACCACCGCAAGGATATTTAACTGTACAGTCGTTAACAGGAGCTAGTGGTGGGAATCTTCCATGGCTTCCAAGTCAATTAAGTCCGCCCATTCACTATCAAATGGGATTCGGAATGATAAACCAGACAGCACAGATTTCACAGTCTGGCGAAGTCAACGAATTATCGTTCTATACTGATGATATTCCATCAGTCGGGGCAAGAATAGTATTCCAGAGCTGGGCGTATGGCCAAAGTGTGGCCAGAGTACAGGATCCTATTGCTATTGCCAATGAGGCTGCAATATCAGGAGACGATGGTGTACGATCTGCAATTATGACAAATCTGTCTCCGTTGCCAAGAACATCGGATGAATGTGAAGCAGCAGCGGCAGCAGCAATTCTAGACAGAGAATATCCACAATTCCAAGGAACGTATTCAGTAGAAAGTATTCCAGGAAGATTTGAGAATCTATATGCCCCGTCATTGTATCCGTATCCAATGACAGGAAGATTTTTGTATATCAATGCTCCTACGAGAGCAGTAACAGGACAGAATTTCTTTGTAAATACAGTACGTATACAGATCGTAGAACTTCGTGCAGAAGTAATGTCGATCTCGTTAGACTACGGACCGGATCTTTATTTAGAAAAGTTACTTCCGTCATTTTTAGAGCGTGAACAGAATCTGTTAGTACCACAACAGACAAGTCCACCGCCAAATCCGATAACTCTGCCTGAAGTATTAAATGCTTATCTACCAACGTTGGATAATGCACATATTATTTTAATTTCGAATTCGTTAACAGGAAATTATATACAGGTAGATTTAGGTGCATTACCAGCGAGCGCATGTGAAGTTCGTAATGTAGATAATGGATGGGGAGTAGCGAATCAAGGACGTATAGGATTATTTACTACACAGCAGTTTACATTGCCTCGTACTGCACGTGATCAGACATGGTATTTACGAACATTAAATGGAGATCTGTACTCGAGATTTAGTAAGGCATTGCGTGTAGTTTATCCGTTAGTGCCAAGTTCTCCGTCAATTGTACAAAGTAATGCCCAGCAGATTGTAGTAGGATTTGCAGGAGATGTACGTGATATTTATGGATTAGAATTAAGAGCATTAGCTGCTAGTGGCATAAGCGGAAGTTATTTTATACAGTTACCAACAAATAATACGAATCCAATTTGTAATGCTGAAGCATTTGATCGTGAAGTTGTAGGTACATGGTATAATGTATCTTTTGTGGATACATATGTAGGTGTAGCCAAAACAAATGTTAGAAATCAGCTTTCACCGGGCGGATTTGGAGTTGCTAAACCCAATTACCAGATTGGCGATATAATTTACCTGACGTGTCCCACTGATTCATCTTTTGCATCACTACGAGTAGTGGCTGCAACGGGTCAAATTGCTACTATATTAACGGTAACACCACAGTACTACACGTTCGATTATGGAAATCCGTTTCCTGACAAGGTAGGTCCAAGTGCAGGAATAGTTGGAACAGCACAATTAATTTCAAGAAATGGGTATGCACTAGTAATTAGTGGTAGTTTAGTCAATGGTGTAGCAACCATAAAGACATCTACGCCTCATAATCTGCAAGTTGGACAGGCTGTAGTAATAGGTGCTGCCTATAATGCAACACCAACGTTTATTACTCCGTATTCACATTCATTACAAGATGCCTCAGTATTTTCAACAGTAAATCAAGTTTCGAATGTAATTGATTCAACGACATTCCAATATCTGGATGGAATAAATAATCAAGGTGGAGTAAATAATGTAGCACTGGTAGGGTTATGTGCTGGAATGCCTTTAAATTTTAATATAGGTAATTATTTCATACCAGGAGCGCCTCCAGGAACGATTCTACAAAGACCAGTATTTGCACCATCAGATTTAGTAATAGATTTAAACCAGGCAGATATACAAGCAACATTAAAGTATCTAGAATCGTTAACACCGGGAAGTAGAGTCGGTGGCCTGTCTGTTTATTTCTTTAATTTGACATGGGATTATTCTGCTCCAACAACTGTACCAGCCTTTGTTGCTCCTAGTATTTCAGGAGTGTTTGTAGATTTTAATTCACAGACACTACAGTGGAGTTTAGCAGAAGGAATACCTGATGGACATAGAGTTGAAACCTATGATGTAACACTAGGAACAGTTTTAAGTAGATATACAATTGACCACCCAAGTAATCCGCAATTGTTAACTCGTGCAGATATACCAGCAGCAGACTGGTTAAGTCCACGTATATTTAAAGTAACTCCGTTTGATGCATTAGGAGATGGAAGACCTACATTTATTAGTTGGGGTGGCTCTTCCGGCACAGGAGTTATTGGTGGAGGTGGAGGTTCTTTACCAACAGGACAAGGATGTTTTATAAGTAGCGCTCAAAGTTGGATGAAAGGTTTATCACAAGGCGCTAGTCAGGTATTACAAGCAGGCTGGGTGCAAGTTGGAAATCAAGGATTTACTTCGGGGGGAAGTAATGATGATTCATACATATATTGTTATCGAATACAAGTAGATGTTCAGATAACGATAGCAAAAATGAGTTATTACATAACGAATAACAGTGGATCATTTCCTGCTGGTGTTACTGGGTATCTTAATTTTGGAATTTATTCCATAGATGGGAACACAAAACTAATTGACGGTGGTGCTCAGTCATACAATAGTTCGTCTACGTCTCCATTATTAGTTACAGTAACGTTAGGTACTCCAGTAACACTTGCTCCAGGAGCATATTGGTTTGTATATGCATTTCCGACAGTTAACGGATCTGGAGTGTTCCAAGGCGATTCAATGTTTTTGGTAGGTATAAATGGCGGAACTACCTTTAGTAATACAGGAACACCATTAGGCGGAGGTTCTGAAGGAAGTACACCATCCGTTTCGTTATTCAAGTTATTGAATAATGGCCCGTACATGAGATTTGCGATAACTGCGAGCGGTAAAGTCAGTGCACCGGGAGGAGTATACTCCGGATTACCATCTAGTTTAGGAACACTAAGTGCACCGTCAACATCGTTTGGAGTGCATGGAACAGCGGCAATATACGGAATACCAGAAGTTATTTTTGAGAGCTAGATTAGATATGTAGAAACTGTATATTATTACATGGGAAGACTACGTGTAAAAGTCGTATTAACAAACGCACAAGCAATTCTGCTCAAGCCCTACCCGTTAGATTCTATGATCAAGTACTGGTCATTCTCACATCCACAGTGGTTTCATATGCGCAGTAAATGGGCTTTCCGTTACCACGGACAAACAAGATACCGTTGGGACGGGAAAGTAAGGTTCTTGAAGAGAGACCGGGTGCCAGCCGGACTGTTCTGGGCCACGAAAAAAGAAATAGAATCAAAAGAAAATATCAAGTTCAAGATAATCAGAAAAGTAGAACGTCCTAAATTACGTAAGTTAGATAAATGGATTAATTCAACCGGAGAATATAGTTTTCAGAATACATGTGCAAACAAAGTTGCAAGTAGAATAAGTAAGTATGGAAAAGGTGGATTAATTGTCAATGCAACGGGAAGTGGAAAAACAAGAATTGCAGCAATGATAGCATCCAGATTGGATACAGATTTCCTGTTTGTAGTAGATCAACTTGACTTGTTAGAACAAGCAAGGAAAGATATTGGAAAGCATCTAGGAGAAAAGATAGGAAAAGTAGGAGAATCAAAGTTCAAGTTAAAAAGATTTACAGTAGCGACACGTCAGACATTGGCTGGGCATATAAAAGATCCAGTGTTTAAACTATGGTACGAAAGAGTAGGAGTGATATTCATAGATGAAATACATGAACAAATGAACAAGTCGAACTTTGATGTAATAAAGTCGGCAAAGCCAATGGCAGTAATAGGTTTAACGGCAACATTAGGTTTAACGAAAAAACCAGTGCGAATGAAGGCATATTCATTAACAGGACCTGTACTGTTTACGTACCCATTACAACAGGGGATGGAAGAGGGAGTTTTATCACACGGAATCGCAATACAGTTTCTGTATAATAATAGCATCAAGGAAAGAAACGCCTACACTCCGCAAGAAGCATATGATTTGAAGATTGTGAACAACGGAGAAAGGGATTGGCTTATTTCCAGGATTGTGAGACGTGCAAACAAGTTAGGAAAGTATATAATAGTACTGGTAGAACGTTTGAAACATTTGGATCATTTGTCAAAAAGGTTAGAGTTATACGATGTACCACATATTGTTGTGGCAGGCTCGTTTAGAGGAAAGAAAATCAAGGTCTCTAGACGATATAAGGCGAAAGATAAGTTCGAGAAAGGAAAGATCAGAGTCATACTTGCTAATAAGGTATTTAAGAAAGGTGTTGACATCAAACGCGTCGACTTTATTATCGACGCTGCGGGAAGGCAATCTGCAAATGACGCTATTCAGAAGTTTGGAAGAGGTATCAGAAGACATGCAGATAAAGAAGGACTAGTATACATAGATATTTCTGATTACGATGATTATGATGTGGATAGAAAGAAAAAGAATTGGTTAGCGGTAGCAGCTAAACGTAGAAGACGTGCTCTGCGTAAGGCAGGTATTAAAGTCTATCGTTACGATTCAGAACAAGGAATAAAAGGATTATTCAAGAACGCAGATAAATGGCTAAGAAAGGAATTAAGAAGGTAGTATGAAAATATTCACAATGGATTTTAAATGTCCTAAATGTGGTAATGATACGAATCTTACTTCATTTATTAAATCCAGGGATGTAATAAGAAGAAGATGTCTAGTGTGTGATTACGAAGAAGATTTTATTCCTCTGGATAGAAGTAACGGAGGTAATGGAAAAGATACTGATCCCGATGTAACAAACAAGGCACCAAATATTCATTAAAGGATGGCTAGAATGGATGATGCAAAGGCAGTAGACTTCAAAGAAACAATCAAACAAGTATCTGGAGAAGGAACTATTGTACCAATAAAAAACAGTAGAGATATTGTAGAAAAATATGGTAATGATCCGTATCCTAATATAGTAAAAACTCTGGTGGATGAACATTTTATTATATTAGAAGGTGGTGCTACAGTAGAGAATGTGGCTCCAACGGCAGTAATGAAAGTATTGTATGATTCAATAAAACAAGCATCTGAAATGTTAAAAGTATCTAACAGGGAAATAAAACATCTAAAGGAAGTAACATACAATACAGATAATCAATTAAGAACATACTATAGAAAGAATCTCCCTGTAGATCCTGATAAAGCAAAACCTGGTTTTGAAACAGAATTATTGTATGCAGAACAGAGATTCATTAATGCTGCAGAAAGATGTGCTCATTTAATTAATAGTTTTTCCTCTGATGAGGTAGTAGAATTTAAAATGGCTTACGCTAATCTGGAAAAGATAAGATCTCAATTTCCAGACTTGTATTCAAAATTAAATGAACAAAGAAATAGGATCGGTAAGCTGGAAGATAAATAGTTAAGCAAAGTTAGTTTAAGTAGCTTCCAGCACTATTCCCGTAGGGAATATATCTAAGAACTAGTATCTAGATATTAGATATAAGACTTAGATATATAAATATAGACGTATACACCAACCGTCACTACGGCCTATACGTCACCAGAAATAATAATAGAAGAAACAGAAGAAAGGAACAACGAATGGCAAGTTATAAAGTAGTTTTAGTTGATGCTACAGAACTTAGAATTACTGCAGATGATGTTGATCTTGAAGGTAGTTGCTACGAAGATGATGAAAAAGAATATATAAGTGATAATTTTGCTTTCTTTAATTTCTGGAAGGAACTTTCCTCAGAAGAGATTATCACAGTTGCTGCAATTCCATATGCACAAGTTCGTTATATAACCAGTTGAAGGGAGACGTACACCATGACGGACAAGCTTGATACATTAACTCTACTTTCTGTTTGCAACATAGCCGTCGTTCTTATAATAGCTATGATCTTCGCTCCAGCGGTTGACAAGATATTGGACGGGTTGCGGCGGCTGAAGGACGGGGAGGGGCGGAAATGAATGCACAGGCCGTGATCGTCGGAAGTTCCAAATTAGAACCATCCGTACATACTCCAGAGGATAAGAAATGACGCAAATATGCCCGTGGTGTGACGTTGAATACTCCCTCGACGGAGGGTATTCGCCAGCAGAAGTTGAGCAGGAGCATCTTGATAGGTGTCCTATTTTCCAGTCGAAACCAATAGCGGAAATTACGCCTGAGGGCATCTCATTTGTGGAATACGAGCCGGGAATTCTGGTCGAACGCAGACGGAAAATCAATTGAGGGGGCGCCCAAAGGAGTAATTACAAGCAACCAGCAAAAGGGGGAGACTTATGGCAGATAAAAAAGTCGAGAGTATCGAGGAAGTAAACCAGCAATTGACTTCACAGACAGGCTATCAGTTCAATCCGTGTTGGAGTGCGGTTGAGAACTATGGTGCTTTCCGAAAGGCTATGGGAATCGCAAGTGGTGACGCACTAACCTTCCATCAATGGATGCAGTTTGCAGATGCTTGTTTTCGGGCTGGACAAGAAGCCGGGAAAATGGCGATGGGGCAGGAATTATTTGAAGCTCGTCAGCGGGCTTCGTCCCTACCGCAAGCAACGCCACAGGACGGACTCTCAGAGAGACTCGTGAACTCATGCTTTAACCAGTTCTACGATACAGATAATTCTAGCGGCCAATGTGCTATCTGTCGGCACTACGCCCCATCCCGAGAGCAGTTCAAGAAAGACGAACAATGGCACGAGAAAGATTGCGATCTCTTGCTGCAACTTAAGGCCGCGCCCAAAGGAGCCTAGCCCATGAGTTGGCACTATAAGTTTTTCGCACCCGACAAAGATTCGATACTGATCGGCCTAGACGCCCACATGGGTCAAGTTGACAGCGATTATCTCTGTGAACTGACCACGATGATGCGCAAAGCCGTTCACAACTTAGCGGATCACGAAGGAATTGGCTGGAACGTAGAAGCGTTCGGCCATGTGCCGGACTGCCAAGGAGATGGCTGCAATTTCACCTTCAAGGTAGAGCCCGTCAACACAACCGACAATCCGTTCTACAAAGCCGGGCCGCGCTATAAGGGTCGAACTCGTGGAGGAGCCTAGCCCATAAAGATAAAGTTTACTCCGCTCAAATTAAATAAGGAGAAAACAAATGCAAACGTTAAGTGAAACCTTAGGACACCCGGTATTATTTCATATACTGTGTTACTACGGGAAAAATGGTATAGCATCATCGACACCTGGGTATCTTTCAACAGATCCTAATATAATTGATCATCAATTAGAATGTATGCAAGCATTTGGGGGAGGAGGAACTGGTTTAATTGCTCTGACGTATGGACCGTTTGTGTCGCCTTTTATACATGAAGCGTGCATGAGATTATGTACTGCTGCAAATGCCTTAGATATGCCATTCGCTTTATGCTTTGATCCATGGACAGTAAAGAATTCAGATGGAAGTATGCCTCCATTGGCTACGTGTAATTCCAAAATGATATCAGTGTTGCAGAATGCTGACATTCAATCATTACTGAGTGCTGATAATTACTTACCAGGTAAACCAGTTTTAGATTTCAGTATAGGATGTACCCCGTCAGTAATTACAGCTTCGGTTCCTAATATTGAGTACTGGTTAAATGGTACTGATTATGATTGGGAGTATATTCCGAATAAACCAAATAAAACAAAATTACCTTGCGCCTATGTCCAGTTTGATGACGGAACAGGAGCCGATCGTAACAAGGAAGTTTGGAATCAAAGTAATCCAGCACGCATAGTTAAGTCCATGGGTGGAAAAACTTTCTGGTCTTGTAATTTCTCTACAGTTAACAATTGTAACGGAAAGAATTACGTTCAGTTTGTAACGTGGAACGATTACGATGAACAAACAGCTGTTGAAGCTTGGGCATCAATGGCAACAGGAATTAAAATTTGAAAGTAGTAAAAGGAGTAAGATGGACGTTCCAAAAAGGTTGCGTAGACTAGCAAGGAAAGAAATGCGTAATCTTGATTCCTTGGCTACTGAATACACTTATAAGGTGGCCAAGGAATTATCCAAGATACGTAAAGAACAAGTAACGTTGTACATAAGAATGCCAGACAAGTATCGTTTGTTAAAATTAAAAGTATGGTCGGAAAAATATCGTGTGCCGTTAATATTCATTCTCAGTACACTAATTCCATTATGGGAATCGTTTATCCAGAGACGAAGTAGGCAAGTAAAACGTGAAGGATTAAATGTAAGAGTATCAACATTAACAGGAAAGAAATCAGAAGAGTTTCTGAAAGAGGCTATAAAGAAAGAATTTCCTGATGGAGCAAATAAGCAATTATGGATAGCCAAACACAGAGAAAGAATATTAGCCAAGGCAATTCTAGACAGTCAAGACAAAGATCTTTTAACCAGATCTCAGAAGGTTCAAGACTTGAGCGAGTTTACTACTCCAAAGCAATACGTGGCCTATTATCGCAGAAGAGTCCGTTATCTAAGCTCATCGCGGGAAAAGATAATTCAACAAATGGAAGAAAGACCATACAGGTCAAATCCATTCGTAGAAAGAACAGTGTAAGAAGAAAGAGAGTACATGGAGTAGATGCAGATGGAACATTATTCAAGACACTGCATCCGTATGATCCGAATAAACTAGGAGCACCAGTACCTGGAATGGTACGTAGAATACGTAGATGGCTGAAAGCAGGAGACGATGTAATAATCCTAACCGCACGTATGAATAAAGTAGTACATTCTCCAGGTAGATTACGTAAGACACGTCTTATGATAAATGCAGTATGTAAGCAACTATTCGGAAGACAATTTGTAATTACGGCAGAAAAACATCCTGCTATGACAGACTTTTGGGATAACAATGCACATAGAATTGGCAGCAGAGGACAGGTAATAAAGGGTGGGGCATTTTATGATTATGAGAATGCACTAGAAGAAGATGAACTGTAGGAGCCTATGTCATATTGGAGAGATGAGAGTTGGCAGGAAACTTTATTAAAGTTTATATGTCGAGATAGAAATTTTCTTAAAAAGATTTCTGGGATGTTATCCGAAAAGCATTTCAAGCCTCGTAAAGGCGAAGGAATGCATGAAGCATATATTGTTGCACAGAAGGCATTCGAATATTGGCGAGATTACAGAGAACCAATTGGAGGGATGCTTCAACCAGAAATTCTAGATTACATCAGACAGAATAAAAAGAAAATAGGACGTAAGAGTCGTGAACGTCTGATGGAACTGGTAAATACCATCAAGCGTGCAGATGGATTAGTAGCAGTAGAAGCAGTAGAAAAGAAAGTTTCAGAATATCTACAGCGGCAGGATATGTCTCGAGCTGTACGTGAAATTATAGAAGTGCAGGAAAAAGGTGAATTAACTCCCAGTAAATTTCAACGTATAGTAAAGAATGCAGTGAAAACTTATGACAACGCTCTAAAGGTAAGTCACTTTACAGATGAAGATGCTGTAGAGAAAAGAATCAAACGTAGAGAGAAAAGAGCACAACAAGAATTCCCTGCGATAATGATAGAACAGTTTGATCAGGAATTAAGAACATTTCCCAGAGGCGAATATGGATTAGGATTAGCCAAGTACAAAACAGGCAAGTCAACATTGGCTTGTCATTTAGCAAAAGCATATGCATTGCAAGGTTACAATGTATTGATGTTTACTTTAGAAGATCCATCAGAGATGGTGGAAGATCGTCTTGATGCATCGTTTACATTTATCAAGATGAAGAAGTTAGCGACAAAGTCAAATAGACTTCGTCGTAGAATGAAAAAAGCGTTAATAAAGATTCGTGGAAGAATAAAAGTAGTAGACGGATCAGATGAAGGATTAACGATACAGCGAATGGAGGAAATTTGGGAAAACTTTAGAAACCAAGGATTCACAGCAGACATGGTACTGGTAGACGCAGATGAAGGTGTATTACCAACAGAAAGAATGAAGGGGGACAGTGGCGAACGTAGAGAGATGAAAGCCATCCATATAGAATTTAAAAAATGGATGTCTCGTAAAGAAACTTGGGGTTGGATGATGGCCCAGACTCGTAGAGGAAAAAGTGGAGTACGTAAAACATTAGTAACAGCAGATGACAGTGCAGAAGATATTTCCAAAGCGAGAAGAGCAGCACTAGTACTTGGAATAGGTGATGGACCAGAAGGAATGGATGAAGATAATACCCGTTATCTTAATGTACCAGTACATAGATACGATAAAGCAAAGAAAGGATGGCCAGTTGTAGGAGATTATAGTAGGGCCATATTTTATGACCCTGTAAAGACAGCAGAAGCTATATCAGAACAGAAGGAAGATTAGGAATACAAAAACTGTACAATAAAGGTAGGCCAAATCTATGGCTATAGAAAAAGATTCAAGATGTTTTTCAGTAGGATTCGATATTACAAATAGAAAGGGGGAAGTGCATCATATATGTATCGAATGGTATGACGCAGTTGGTTTGGGTATTTTAGGATTATGCTGTGCAGTAGTTGCTATACCAGAATCAGTATTTGGATTTTTTAATTGGGTATTTGGAAAGGAAACATGAGCAGGACATTTGAAGAAGTACGTGCATTACTGGCAACTGCCTTTAAGAAAGAAAAAGAAAGGCTGAAGTCATTTGGAACAAAGGCCAATTCGTTCGACCTTGCGAATGTAGTTGCCAGATATGTTCTTGCATTGATGGCTGAGTCCCGTTATAGAGAACTTAAGTTATTCAAGAAGAAAGGTCTTAAGACAAAGAAAGAAGGTTGGACACCAGTTATTGAATATATTGATGATAGAATGAAAGCCACAAAAAGTATGTCAAGGGCTATAAGACATTTGGCAGAAGATGCTGATTCAAAACGTCCTTGGCAACCTAGACATGAAAGGGAATATCGTGAGCACAATAAGAGGTTTGAAAAATCAAGCCGACATAAATCGTCTAAAAAGAAAAGAAATAGATCTGGTGAGTAGGGTACCAGAATTTTATTACCATAAGTTTCAGTGGTGGTACACATACGATAATGGGGAAATACAAGGACCATTTGATTCAGAACATGAAGCCAGATTAGAAAAGTTAATTATACAACACGTAAATGGACATAATTGAGGCACTAGAAGCGGCAGAAATAGAATATCATCCAAGTGAAAGTGATGAAGATGAGATAAGTATTTGTTGTCCGTTCTGTGTGGAAGAGGGTCAACCGGATCTAGATACAAGATTTCGTCTAGGAATAAATGTATCAACAGGCGAAATGCATTGCTTTAAGGATTAATTATGAGTCAAGACTCTAGATTTGAAGATAACAGAGAAAAATGTGTGACGATATTTCTCTCTAGTGTTATTGTAACTGAAAAAGGGTGTTGGCAATGGTGGGGTAAAGTAGATTATCAGGGATATGCAGTTGTACGAGGGATCAAAGCT
>Ga0335071_10003250_pt1 | contig 17221 bp, 17 predicted proteins | sample Lox_Sample_15_FD_206724 | JGI IMG/M metagenome (GOLD analysis project Ga0335071, IMG submission 206724) | Soil microbial communities from Loxahatchee National Wildlife Refuge, Florida, United States - Lox_Sample_1.5 | ecosystem: Environmental > Terrestrial > Soil > Wetlands | place: USA... | reverse complement strand
GGTTCGGGCAAGACGACGCTGCTGAACCTGATTGCCGGCATCGATCGCGCTACGTCCGGTCGAGTGTGGGTCGCGGGCACCGATCTCTCGCCGCTGTCGGAAGGCGAGCTGGCGAAATGGCGCAGCCAGAATATCGGCTTCATCTTCCAGTTCTATAACCTGATTCCGGTACTGAATGCGGTGGAGAACGTGGAGCTGCCGCTGCTGCTGAGTCACCTGTCGAAGAAGGAGCGACGTGAGCGCGCACTGACTGCGCTGCGCATTGTAGGGCTGGCGGACCGTTCGAAGCATTATCCGCGGCAGCTCTCCGGCGGACAGGAGCAGCGCGTCGCCATTGCGCGCGCCATTGTCACCGATCCTGCGGTGCTGGTAGCCGACGAGCCGACTGGCGACCTCGACAGCCGAAGCGCGGAAGAAATCCTCGACCTGATGCAGACGTTCAATAAGGAATTTGGCAAGACGATTGTGATGGTGACGCACGATCCGCGCGCCGCGGCGCGCGCCCATTCGCAGCGTCACCTCGAGAAGGGAGTGCTGACGGCCTGATATGAAGTTCGCACCTCTGATTCTCAAGCACTTGCGGAAAAACTGGGTCCGGACGCTCAGTACCGTGCTGGCGATGTCGGTGTGCATCTTCCTGATTTGCGTACTGCAGACGGTGTTGGCGGCGGTGAACTTCGGACTACACTCCGGCAGCACGCGCCGCCTAGTCGTACGCGACTATGTGAGCCTCGCCAACAATCTGCCCATCAGCTACAAGCAGAAAATTTCTGCCTTGCCCGGAGTAACCGATTCCACCATCGTCACCTGGTTCGGAGGACGACAAGGCGACGACTTCAAGAACTTTTTCGCCAACTTGGCGGTCGAGCCCGAAGCGTTCCTCAGGATTTATCCGGAGATCATGTTGCCCGAAGACCAGAAGCAGAAATGGCTCAGCGATCTCCGCGGTTGCATTATCGGTCGTAAACTGGCCGACCGCATGGGCTGGAAAGTTGGCAGCACCTTTCAACTGGAAAGCTTCATCCCGCCGTATCGCGTCGGCAAGCCGTTTGAGTTTGTCGTCGACGGTATCTACGACACCGACGAAGCCAGATATCCCGGCACCAATCTGGATTCGATGTACTTCAACTTCAAGTACCTGTACGAGGCCACAGGCGAGCGCATTGGCATTGGGACACTTACCGTGCAGATCGACGATCCTTCCCATGCCGGCGCCATCTCGAAGGAAATCGACGAGCACTTCGAAAACAGCGACAACCCGACCAAGACGGAAACTGAACAGGCGTTTCGCGCCGGTTTTATTTCGCTGGCGGGCAATCTGGCTCTGTTACTGAACGTAATTGGCATGGCGGTGGCGTTTACCATTCTGCTGGTAACGGCGAACACCATGAGCATCGCGGTGCGCGAACGGCAGCAGGAAATAGCCGTGCTGAAGACCCTGGGATTCTCCAGTGGGCTGGTGATGGCCCTGATCTTGAGTGAGTCCCTCTTGCTTGGGCTGATGGGTGGACTGCTGGGCATATTTATCTCGCGAGGCATCATCTCCGTCTTGAAAGAGGTGCCGTTTCTGGGCGACATATTGCGCGGATTCCCCAACCTGGGACTCTCGCCAACCATTGCCGCAATCGGCGTCGGCGTTGCCTTGCTCCTGGGACTGCTGGCGGGCTTCGTGCCGGCCTTGCTCGCCTATCGGGCGCGCATTACTGAATCCTTGAGGCAGGTGTAGGATGGCGCTTCCCATTCGCTACAACATTCGCAACCTGCGGCAGCGCTGGAAGGTGACGCTGCTGGCGATCTTCGGTATCGCGCTGGTGGTGGCGGCCGTGGTCGTCATCTCGTCGATGGCGGCTGGCTTCCAGGCGACACTACGCTCGACGGGGTCGGATCAAAATGCGATTGTGACGCAGCGCGGCTCGCTGTCGGAGCTGACTTCGTGGATCAGCATCGGCAACGCACAGACCATCATGACGGACCCACGGATCGTGCGCGACAGCAATGGAACGCCGCTGGCTTCGTGCGAGATTGTCGTGATTGCCAGCTTGCTCAAAAAAAGCGACAACCTGGCGACAAATGTGACCCTGCGAGGAGTCTCTCCCCTGGCGTTCAAGGTGCGCAACGGCATCAAACTGGTGCAGGGCAGAATGTTTGAGCCGGGACTGTTCGAGATCATCGTGGGAAAGAACATCGCCGACCGGGTCAAGGGCCTCGACATCGGGGACACCATCAAGGTACAACGCAAAGAGCTGAAGGTCGTGGGGCAGTTCACCGCGGAAGGTAGTGCGTTTGAAAGTGAGATGTGGGGCGACTACAACGCGTTGGGTCCGGCCGTTGGGCGCAATGGCGGCTGCGAGTCACTGACCGTACGCCTGAGCAGCCCCTCGGTGCTGGCCGGCTTCGACAAAGACCTCCGCGCCAACCCGCAAATGCAGGTGCAGGCCGATTCGGAGAAGACGTACTACGAGAACCAGTCTGGTGGCCTTTCCATGGCCCTCAAAATCCTGGCAGGGTTTGTCGGGATCGTCATGGGCATCGGGGCGGTGTTTGGAGCCATGAACACGATGTACGCCATCGTGTCGCAGCGAACGCGCGAAATTGGGACGCTGCGGGCGCTGGGCTTCTCGCGCTTGAGCATCCTGCTGTCGTTTGTGATGGAGTCGGTGTTGCTGGCCCTCGTGGGAGGAATCGTGGGATGCCTGCTGGCGGTGCCGATGAACGGCTTCACCGCCGCAACCGGACAAACGGCGAGCTTCAGCGAGCTGGCATTCGCGTTCAAGATCACGCCGGCAATTGTGCTGGTCGGATTGGTCTTTGCGGTGCTTATGGGGTTTGTGGGCGGTCTGCTTCCTGCGCTACGAGCGTCGCAAATGCCGATTACGAAGGCGCTACGCGAGGCATGAGCTAACTGACAATTAGCCTGTGTTGGATAAGTCTGTCGTCTAGATGCCCAGGCCGGTAATGCGTATTCCCGCGCTGTGGACTTTGTGCCTGATGTTCAGGGTGATGAGTAGCGCGGTGATGGATTCGACGATGCGGGCATTTTCGAGCTTGCCGCCGTCGACCGCGCGTACGCCGGGAATTTTCACGGCCAGATCGGAAGCGACTTGGCGGGCGCGATCGTCGTCGCTGCAAATGATGACGTCGCAATCGACGTCGTGGTCGCTGTCGAGCAGTGGCGCCGAAAGGCTGTGGAAGGCTGCCACGACAGATACATTCTTGCCGACGATCTCGGCAGCCTGTTCGGCGGCGGACCCTTGCCACACGCCGAGCATGCGTGTGGCACGCCCGCCTACCGCCGTGGCTAGAGGGACGGTGGCGTCGATGAGCACAGTTCCCTGCCGAAATGCCGGCTTGAGTTGCTTGAGGAGATCGGCTTGTCCTGCGAAGGGGACGGTGAGTACCACAATATCGCACATCTTCACGGCGACAGCGTTTTCCACCCCTTCAATACTACCGAGCGCACCAGCTTTCTCCGCAAGCTGCGCGGCCGAAGCCTGAGCGCGTGAAGCATCGCGCGAGCCGATGACGACCTGCTCGCCGGAGCGGGCCCAGCGCAGAGCCAATCCGGAGCCTTCGGGGCCGGTGCCACCAACGATGGCGATCAAGCAACCCCTCCGGCGGCAACGGGCTGGGCGACCTCAGTGGAGTAGCGAGTATAGGTAGTGTTGCGTTGCGCGGGGGTGCGGCCGAGTTCGTGAATACGCTCGTGGAATTCATCGACCGAGAGGTACTGGCCGGCGGTCGCGCCCGCAAGGCGCGAGATGTTCTCCTCGAAGAGCGTGCCGCCGTAATCGTCGGCGCCAACGAGTAAGGCCAACTGCGAAAGTTCGCGGCCAAGCTTCACCCAGGAGACCTGGATGTGATTGATCGATCCGGCAAGCAAGACGCGTGCGAGTGCGTGGACCTTGATGTGCTCTTCGGCCACTCCGCCCGAGCGACTCAGCCCTTGCGCGAACAGCAACGTGTTGTCATGGATGAATCCGAGGGGCACGAACTCGGTGAAGCCGCCCGTCCGGGACTGGATCTCGCGCAGCAGGAGCATCTGGTTGACCCAGTGTTCGGGGGTCTCGCGGTGACCGTACATCATGGTCGAAGTGCTACGGATGGCGCACTCGTGCGCAGTCGTAATGACCTCAATCCACTGCGCGGTCGAGAGCTTGTTGTGCGAGAGGACCATGCGGATCGAGTCGTCAAGGATTTCGGCGGCGGTGCCCGGAAGAGTGTCGAGTCCGTTCCCTTGCAGCATCAGCAGGTAGTCACGGACCGACATGCCGGTGAGCTCAACGCCATAAACGATCTCCATCGGCGAAAAGGCGTGAGCGTGCATGCCGGGCGCAGCAGCCTTCACGGCACGGAGGACGTCACGGTAGTAGAACGGCGGCAGATTGCGAGGCAGTCCACCTTGGATGCAGACCTCGGTAGCACCCCACGATGCGGCCTCACGGGCTTTCTCGCCGACTTGCTCTGGCGTATGGAAGTAGGCGGTCTCATCGCGCGGGCCAACGCTGAAGGCGCAGAACTTGCACCCTACGAAGCAGACGTTGGTGAAATTGATGTTGCGGGTGATGACGTAGCTGATGACGTCGCCGACCATTTGTCGGCGGATGTCGTTGGCAGCAACCGCAAGTCCAAGGAGGTCGTCCCCGGAAGCGTAGGCGAGAGCTAGACACTCATCGCGGGTGAGGACGCTTCCATCCAGCGACGCCAGGACTTTCTCGAGTGCAACACGAACGGGAAAAGAGACACAATCGCGAATGTCACTCCAAGACGTTTCCTGTAAGGTTTGCCGACTACACCAACTCATCGCCTGCATGACTTCAAGTGCTCCGTGAGCGCGGCCCGCAGGCAACGCGCCCTGGTTAGGTCCGATAGGATGGAATCGAGTCTAGCGGAATAAATCCGTGGCCGCGGGACGGACAATCTGCTTCGCACTCCCTTTCCCACGACGATATCGATAACCTCGAATTATACAGGCCGGAACGCCAGAGTTTTTCGCACAGACCAGTCCCGCCGCGCAGGCGAGTTCGTCAGCGACACACTCTTCGGTCGCATGCAGCGTGTAGCCATGGGTGTCGACTTGGCCACGATAGTCGTGAATCGGATCCATGCCGGCGAGACCGATAGCGACCTCATGAAGCGCTTCGCGCCAGGCGCGTCCGAAGCTGTCGGCGATGATGACGGGAATGTGCAGGGTGGTGCGGCGCTTAATCCTCTGCAAGATACGTTTGGCGGAGCGGTCGGGATCGACGGGAAGCAGCACGGCCGTGTGCCCGCCATCCACATTGGAGACGTCGACACCGCTATTGGCGCAGACGAAGCCGTGTTGGGTTTCTGTAATTAAGACGTGCTTCTTGCGCACGATGCGTTTGGCTTCACGCAAGGCGAGTTCAACTACGCGGGCATCGGCGCCGTTTTCGGCGGAGAACTTGCGCGCCGCCTTCGAGGGCTTGACGGTCGAAAGATCGACCAAACGGCCCTCGGACTTGGAAACGATCTTGTGTTTCACGACCAGAATGTCGCCAACATGCAGACGAAAGCCGCCGAGCGCGAGTGCATCGACGACAAGGTCGCCGATGGAATCGCCAGGAACCACTTCGTCCATGCCCCAGATCGGAATGGAACGCAATTCAGCGCAGGTCGCAAGATCCGGCGGCGGAGGGGGTGAAGGCATCAGCCGGCTGCTTCCAAGGCAGCCGCCGATCGTGTTTCGAGATCCCAGGCGCGGAGCAGGCGCTGCGAACAGGTATCGCCGCGGAGCCGGCGGAGCATTTCGAGCTCGTGGGGATGGTCGATATCGAGACTGATGCCGGGCAACTCGAGAATGATGAGCGGCTTGCCGGTTTGCCGCATCGCAGCACAGTGCGGTAGAAAGCTGTCGTTACCGAAGCGCAACGGTATGATGCTCGCCGGACGACGAAGAATACAGTTGCTGCCGCGACGATCGTAGGCCGGCACGATAACCATGCCTACGTCGGGCGCGGCATCGAGGGCGCGTCGCAGTTCATCACTGGTGACTAGCGGAACGTCGGCAGGAATCACGATCGTTGTGTCGTAACCGCGCGCTTCGCACCATGCAGTTGCCATTTCGATGGCAGCGGACTCGCTCTCATTGCGATCGTCGGGAATCACCCCAAAATGGAATTCCGAGGCGAGGGAGCGTGCAGTTTCGTCACCCGTAACAAGATAGACGTCGACCAGCTCCCGGAGGCCCGTCACGGCCGTCAGCACGTCATGAAGCATCGCCTGGGCCAGTAGAGTGCGATGCTGCTGGTCGAAAGCGTCGCCAAGGCGCTGCTTGGCGTTGCCGAGGGTCTTAATGGGAATCAATAGGGCTGGACGCATAGACTAGACCTTCGTCGTGCCTGCCTGCAATGCCGCGTGTACGGTGAAGCGGGCGAGTTCCTGCTTGTCCTGAGACGATTTCATAATCGTGTTTGCGCAGAGCACGTGAAGCCCACCTTCGCGAAGGTGGTCGGCATCGGCATGGTCGGCGAGGTCCACGACAAGGACATCGAGAAAGTCTTCATACGCCCGGGCGACGCCGGCGATCGTGCTGGGCCAACCTTTCCGCCGCATCAGAGTGCCAGCCGGACCGGAGTAGGCATCGCCACCGATGATAGGACTGACTGCCGCGACAGGAGCAGACGTTTGACGCAGCGCATCGCGGATACCGGGCACGTTGAGAATCGGACCGATGCTGGTCACTGGATTACTAGGTGCGAAGATTATGGCTTCGGCGGACGCGATGGCCTGCAACAGGCCCGGTGCCGGCCGGGCATGCTCGGCTCCTTCGAACTGGATGCCGCGCACCTCGACCTGGTGGCGCTCGCGCACAAAGTACTCCTGAAAGCTCAAGGTGCCGTTGGGAGTCTCGACGAGAGTAGCCACGCGATCATCCGACATGGGCAGCACGCGGCTACGAATGCCCATTCGCTGAGCCAGCTCCGCGGTGGCAGCACTGAGCGGCTTGCCTGAACGGAGCAGATTGGTACGCGCAAGATGAGTGGCAAGGTCAAGATCGCCGAGCCGGAACCATGATGGCTGGCCAAGCTGCGACATGCGCTCAAGGCAGCGGAAGCTCTCGCCTTCCAATCCCCAGCCTCGCTCGGCGCTGATGGCGTCAGCCAGGGCGTATACGATCGAATCCAGATCGGGTGAAATGTGCAGCCCCCACCACTCCAAGTCATCGCCCGTGTTGACGATAATCGTGAGGTTCTCAGGAGGGACAACGTGCTTTAATCCCCAAACCAGCTTGGCGCCACCGGTACCACCCGACAGGACGACAATCATTTAGGCGGCCCTCGCATAGCCGTGGTCATCGGAGGCGGCCAGCAGACGTCCAGCGAGCAGGCCGCCGCGGTCGATAATGTCGGGAACAAACTCAGGGTACACGGGCAGACGCTGGCGAAGCTCCTGACCGGAGGCGCTTGTCCGACGCCGCAGTTCCTCGAGGTGCGGCCACGGTTTCTCGGGATTGATGTAGTCGGGTGTGAGGGGCGACACACCGCCCCAGTCGTCGATGCCAGCTTCCAACAAACACTCGTAGTGATCGTCGCTGAGGTTGGGTGGCGCCTGAATGTTCATGTCACGCAGCAGAAGGCGGGCAACTGCAATGGTGCGGAGGTGATCATCAGGGTCGGGTTCGGGAGCGCCCGCCATCGGAATGTCGGGCTTGGCGCGGAAGTTCTGAATGATCACTTCCTGAATATATCCATACTGGCGATGCAAAGCCTGAATCGCCAGCAGTGCATCAATACGTTCTTCAGGAGTCTCGCCAATTCCAATCAGAATACCCGTAGTGAACGGCACACCGAGCTTGCCGGCGTCTGCGATGGTCTTGAGCCGCAAGGCCGGAAGCTTATCCGGCGCGACGGCATGCGGGCCACCGGTCTGCCCGAGACGAAGGCTGGTCGTTTCGAGCATGAGCCCAAGACTGGCGTTCGTTCGGCGCAAACGCTCGATCCAGCTGGGGCTCATGAGTCCCGGGTTGGAGTGCGGCAAAAGCGAAGTCTCGCTAAGCACGAGGTCGCACATAGCTTCGAGATAGTGAAGCGTGCTGCGATAGCCGCGCTTGCGCAGCAACTCGCGCATCTCGGGGAATTGCGACTCCGGTTTGTCGCCTAGCGAGAACAGCGCTTCGGTGCAACCCAGAGCTTCGCCCTGTTTCGCGACGGCGAGAACCTCATCTGGCGACATGGTGTGCGCCCCGGGCTGACCGGGATCGCGACGGTAGGTACAGTATCCACAGTAGTCGCGGCAAAGATTCGTCAGAGGGAGAAAGACCTTGCGAGAGTAAGTAATGATCCCCGGACGATATTGCTCCTTCAGGTAGCGTGCCGTGCGAAGCAACTCCGGCATGATGTCAGGGCCAGCATGCAGGAGTTCGACGGCAGCCTCGCGCGAGACGGTGAGGCCGTCGCGAACCTGGCGCAAATATAACTTCGAAGCCTCTAGAGGAGCGGCCGGGGCCGTCTGCCGGGTTATGACCTTTATAGACATCGAACCGGAAAGCGGGGCGAGATATCCCCGCAAATCGCTTACCGAAGGATAGCGCAAGATAAGTCTTACCGCATCTTCAGGGACGTTTCGTTGGCGCACCGGCGCTACGGCTCTTGGTGTGCGCGATGGATGGCATAGCGTCCGCGAAAATAGACCAGCGGCCTTCCCTCAGCGACGCTAACTTCCTTGACTTCAGCTACAAATATGGTGTGGTCGCCGGCCGCGTGGGCCTGTACAACGACACAATCCAGAGTTGCAAGCGTGTCCGATACGACCGGGGTACCGCTTTTCATGTGGTTGTAGTGAATGCCGAGTCGGCGAGCTGCGTCGGGATTGCGCTCAGGGTCGGCAAAAAACTCAGAGAGGGCGTCCTGATCTTCGCGCAGAATGCTCACACCAAACTTGCCACGCTCGCGAACATGGAGATACGTTTCGGCCAGGTGGTCAATGCAGACGAGCACGAGAGGCGGTCGCAGTGACACGGAGCAGAACGAGCTTGCCGTCATACCGTGGACGTCGCCTTCTCGGGTCTCAACCGTGATGACGGTGACGCCTGAGCTGAAGCGGCCAAGCGCGGCGCGGAAATCGTGAGGCGTGACAAGTGTGGATTCGCTCATTGTTCTGGGCCCGTGTCGGTTGCCCGGATGCCGACTGGGTTACATTGGCAGCTTACTGGGCCACTATACCTTAGTGACGGATCAAGAAGCATCGCGAGGCAGAACGATTTGGTCTGCGACGATACGCCCAGGCGCAGACACGGCGCCCCCTGCGAACCGTCACACTATGGCACATTCCGGCATGTTCACCGTGCAGCGCAGCGAGGAAGATGTCTTTGAACTTCTCGCCGATCCGTAGCAGTTCGCACCGCTGTTTCCAGACTTTGGAAGCGTGGAAACACAAGATGCAACCCACTTCAAGCTGCAAACCGTCAGTGCTGCGGGGCTGGTTCGTGGCGATGCCACTCTGGCCATAGAGTGATACGAGGCCATTAAGCCGGACGGAGTCGGATACTGCGGTGCGGGAATCGTTACCGCCGGTCAGCTTCGAATGGAGATGGATTTTGCAATCTGGGCAAACGGCATCGAGGCCACGTTCACTGGCAGGGATGGGTCAGCTTGGAAGGTGCACTGGCGGTTCTTGCGGGTCATGTAATCGAAACCTTGGGGCGTGAGAAATTCGGCCGAATGCCAGTGCAGCTGCCGCAAGGAGCAGTGCCAAGCCGGAACCAGTGCCGCCAGAGACTCCATCAGCAAGTGGCTCCAAGACGTAGACTTTACGTTTCTTTACAGTGTTCCCAAGACTGAAACATTTGGTTCAGTCTCACACCTCGCTGTGACGAGGCTCACGGATTACTGATTTCTCAATATCTTAGACTACGTGTGGACTAATATGGCACCGCCAAATAACGGGATTGATGGAGGAAGTATGGACTCGCAGAAACGAATGTTCGTTGTACTATTGGCCGCCCTTGTGGTAGTCGGAACGGTCACAATCGTCATGGCAAAAGATAATCCGATGGGTGTCGCCCCAAAGCAGGAAATCACGTTCACAGCGCCGACAGTAGTCGGCGGGACTCTGCTTCCGGCTGGAGAGTACAAGGTGCTACATGAGATGAATGGCAGCGAGCACATTATGGTCTTCAAGCAGGTTGACGGCAAAGCCGAAGTGAAGGCGAAGTGCAGCTTGGTTCCGATGGACGGAAAGGTGAAGTCCACCGAACTTCGGTATACAGAAAATGCCAAGAGTGAGCGCGTACTGGTCGAAATGCAGTTCCGCGGCGACACTGCGAAGCATGTATTGGTTCAGTAACCGTCTTCGACCTGAGTTTCGGGGCAGCCCAGCAGGGCTGCCCGTCTTTTTTGCTTACGGGGCGCCCGGCGGCCTATCGAACCGCGTCCTGCAAGGCTAAGCGGAGCTGCGTTTGCCAATCGGGCAAGGCGAGGGAGAATGTCGATTTCAGTTTCTCGTTGGAGAGAACTGAATTCGACGGTCTGCGGGCAGGCGTGGGGTATTGATCGCTGGTAATGGCAACGACTCGCTTTGCCGCGAGCGGGGCGCCCCATTCACCTGTATCAGCCGGCCACTCGGCGAGCGACTCGAACTCCTGGAGGATGCGCTCGGCAAAGCCCGCCCAGGTCGTCTCTCCAGCGGCCGTCAGGTGATAGATGCCGCTGTAGCCCCATCCGGGCTCGCCGCGATGACGCACACATGATGCCGTGATATGCGCTGTAGCCTCGGCGACAGCGCGTGCCCAGGTTGGCGCGCCGTGCTGATCGCCCACCATCCGCAACTCTTCTCGCTCGCGGGCGAGGCGAAGAACGGTGCGCAGAAAGTTCTTGCCGCGAATGTCGTAGATCCAAGTGGTTCGTAAGATGACGTGCGCGCAGCCGCTGGCAGCGATACTGCGTTCGCCTACAAGTTTGGTTTGGCCATAGACGTTCAGCGGGGCGGCAGGGTCTTCTTCGTAGTAGGGGCTAGATTTCTGGCCGTCGAAGACATAATCAGTCGAGTAATGAATGAGGAGGCTGCCGGTGCGCGCGAGTTCGTCGGCGATGCGGCCTGGAGCGACGCCGTTGATGGTGCGAGCCAGTTCCGGCTCGCTTTCTGCGCGGTCAACGGCGGTGTAAGCGGCGGCGTTGACAACAATGTCGGGCGCAAGCGCGCGGACCGTCGAAGCAACCGCCTCGGGATCCAACAAGTCTGCCTCAGTCCGAGTGAGAGTGGTCAGCGTGCCAAGCGGCGCGAGCGTCCTCTGTAACTGCCAACCGATCTGGCCAGTGGCACCAGTGACCAGGATTCGCAGGCTCATGGCTCGTAAACCGGCAGCCGGTCGTGCGGAATCTGACGTAAGGGCAGGTAAAGTTGGTCCTTAGCTGACAGAATCGGGTGTGCGACTTCCCAGTCGATGCCAAGTTCAGGATCGTTCCACAGCACACCGCAGTCGTCTTCCGCGTCAAAATAGTCGCTGCATTTATAAAGAAAGTCGGCCGCCTGGGAGCGGACGACGAAGCCGTGCGCGAATCCCTTGGGAAGGTAGAGCGCCCGGCGGTTCTCCGCTGAAAGCACTACACCGACCCACTTTCCAAAATGAGGAGAACCCAGCCGGATGTCGACGGCGATATCGAGCACCTCGCCAGAAGTGACGCGGCACAGTTTCGCCTGGGGTCGCCGATGTTGGTAGTGCAATCCGCGAAGCACTCCGTGAGTCGAGCGAGAATGGTTGTCTTGAACAAAATGCTCGCTGGCGCCCGCGGCGGCGAGCATGTCTGCCCGGTAGGTTTCCATGAAGAACCCACGGGCATCTTCAATGACACGCGGTTGAATTAACAACACACCGGGTAAAGAGGTTTTTACGATTTCCAAGAAGGCCTCTGAAGACTCGCGCGGCTCGCTGCGTGCCACAACGCTTGTCAGCATGAAGCGACGATTATAATCCGTGCTTCGCACCCATGCCTCTCTGTTCGATCATCATCGTGACCTACAATTCCGGCGCAGACATCGAAGCCTGCCTGCACGCCTTGGCGTCGCGGGACTGCGAAATCATCGTGGTCGATAACGCATCGCAAGACGATACCATTGCATGCGTCAAGGCCGTAGCGGTCGAGTTGCCGCTAAAACTCATCGCGCTGTCGCGGAATGTCGGGTTTGCCGCAGGTATCAATCATGGTGCTCGGTCAGCGAGCGGCGATGTGCTTTTGATGTTGAATCCGGATGCGATTGCTGAGCCAGACGCAGTCTCGAACCTGATGAAGTGTCTGGAGCGAACGAGAGCAGGAGCAGCAGGGGGTGCATTGCTCGCGCTCGATGGCGAACCTGCACGGGGATTTTCCTTTCGCCGCCTGCCCACTCTCGCCAGTTTGTTGTTCGAAGCTGTGTTGCTCAACCGCGTCTGGCCGAGCAACCCAGTGAACCGACAATACCGCTGCCTTGACGCCGACTATTCGCGCGTGCAGGAAGTCGAGCAACCCGCGGGCGCGTGCCTTGCCGTGACGCGCGAGATCTGGGATTTCGTCGGCGGCATGGACGAGCGATTCTTCCCGGTGTGGTTTGAAGACGTGGACTTGTGCGCCCGGATACGTGCAGCAGGGCAGCACATCTATTACTGCCCGGGAGCGCGATTCCTCCACGGCGGCGCACACAGCGTGGGAGAAATCACGTTCGCGAACAGACAACTCTACTGGTATGGCAATATGCTGCGTTATGCAGCGAAGCACTTCTCCGTATGGGAAGTAGTCGTTCTGCGCGGCGGGATTGTTGCCGGAATGCTGATGCGAGTGATCGCTTCCCTGCTCGGCGACAGGCCTCGGGTAGTGCCGCTGGGGGGCGCTATAGGCAGCTACTCTCGCGTGATGATGTTGGCGCTTGGGATGGCTCGACCAGTTAGCTACTAGGGAAAACCGTCAATCAATGTCGTCGCAGCAATTCCTCGAAGAGATTCTCGTACTTTATGGCGACGTCATCCCATTGATAGAAACGCTGTGCGCGGGCTACAGCAAGGTCCGCCCAGTGCTTTCTCAGTGTCGGATCGTCAAGCAGTGGCTGCAGCTTGCCGGCTAGATCGTGAGGCGACTTGCTGAAGCGAATCGCTGCATCACCAGCGGTCTCGTTGTTCTCCGGCGAGCCGAGATACAGAACGGCGTTTTGTGAAGCCATGGCTTCAATCAGCGCAGGATGAACGCCTCCAACCTCGCAGGCAAACAGGAAGATCGAGGCGTTGCGCTGCAGGGCCCAGTAGTTGTCGCCGTATATCGCGCCTGTAAAGATGACGCGCCCGTCGGCCAGCGACTTCAGACGGTCGAGATACCGGCCATCGTAGCGATTGTCGCCAACCATCACCAATGGCCAGTCTGATCGCACTTTGCTCCACTCCTCAAGCACGAGTTCAGGATTATTTTCCGGCTCCAACCGGCTGACGTAGAGGACATACCGACCTGTCTGTAGCCCATACTGGTCCACGTGCAGATTGCCTGCAGGACCGTCGGAACCGTAACCGATTACTGTCGATTCCTTGCGATAGCGGTCGAGATAGTAGCGACGAATGGACTCGGCATCGGTGACGACGCGAGTGGGCGTGAACGTCGACATCCACTCGCACATGTGCAATACGGCCTGACCGAGAGCGTTCCATTTGCCGCGGCGCCGGTCGAGGCCGTCAACATTAAGGACGACGGGAGTTCCTGTCACGCGTGGCAACCAGGCGAACGGACTATTGGCGACATTGCAGAACAGCACGACGTCGTTGTCGGTGAACGCAACGTGCAAGCTCGAAAGAAGCCCGCTCGACCAAGTGTCCAGATGCTTCTGATGAACCGTCGGCAGAATAACGCGGCGAACGCGGCGATCGTATTCGTCGTTGGGCGTCGTAAACGGCTTGCGGCAATACACCGTAACGCAATGATCCCGGTCAGCGAGCCTCGAGCTCACGTTCTCGGCGAACTGCTCAAAGCCTCCATAGCGATTTGGAATGCCACGGGTACCGACGATCGCGATCTTCAAGGGCGGTCCCCGATGACAGTTCCGCGGCTGCCTGCCCCGCCGGCAGCGGCCTGCTGCGGGACGGATGCAAGCGAATCCAAGGGAATGGCTCGCGGCTCGTCACTGAACCACCAAAGCAACTCTTGGTCCGAAACACGACGGCGAGACTGCACGATGGCTCGTTTGCGCCGCAGGGCCGCGAGGTTTCGCAACGGATATCCAATTGCAGAAAGCAGTTGCCAATCGCGAAGCAGAGCGTATCCGATTACCATGAGATCGCGCGCCGCAACAGGCCAAAACAGACGGCGACAGAGCCATCCGGAAGCATTCTTGCCGCGCATCAGGAATCGGTTCTTCGCCGAATGCCAGTTGATCTCCACCGGCAGGCTCTCACGGCGCTCGGGAGTAACGCGGCGCACGTGCCACCCAACAGCCTTCGGAACGTAAAGACACTTCCAACCCATTAACTGGCCGCGCCACGCGAGGTCGGCGTCTTCCCGATAGCAAAAGAACTCCTCGTCGAAAAATTGTCCTTCGACGGAGACGTCGTCCACGAATTCACGCCGAAACAGCGCGGCAGCTCCGGTGGCGCCAAACACCCACTCCTGCTTCTCGTAGAGTCCGTGGTCCAGTTCTTCGGCGCCGCGATCCAGATGCCGCATGTTGCGCGTGAAATAGATTCCCGTCGAATCGAGGACCTGGGATTGCGGCGGATTCGTCCCGGCAGGCCATCGCAGCAGCTTGCCGGTCAGAGAACCGGCCTCGGGATGGGCCGAGCCCGTGTCCACCATGTGCTGGACAAAGTCCATTGATAACACTACATCGGGATTGAGGCACAGCAGCCAATCGCCACGAGAAGCTGCAATGGCCTGGTTCTGTCCGGCGGCAAAGCCGCGATTCACGTCGTTCAGAATGACTTTCCAGGCACCTTCGCGAGCACGAAGCAGCTCCCTGGTTCCGTCGTTCGAAGCATTGTCGACGACCACGACTTCCAGCTCGCGGTAGTGTTGCCGATTCAGAGAATCAAAGCACTCTGGCAGGAATCGCGCGGAGTTCCAAGTGACAATCAGGACTGAAACCATCAGCCCCTAGTATGCACCCTTGCCCGAGATCACGATGGGAATGGTCCGGAAGAAGATCTTGCAATCCAGCCACAGCGACCAGTTGTCGATGTAGGCGAGGTCGAGCTGGATCCAGCGGTGAAACTCAACGTGGCTGCGGCCTTCCAGCACCCAGATGCATGTCAGCCCGGGACGCATGCGAAGCCTCCGCCGCTGCCATGGTTCGTACTTCTCCACCTCATCGGGGACGGCCGGACGCGGCCCAACGAACGACATGTCGCCGCGAAGGATGTTCCAGAGTTGGGGCAACTCGTCGAGGCTGAAGCGCCGCAGGATTCGGCCAATAGGCGTAATGCGAGGATCATCAGCCATTTTGAAAGCCGGGCCATCGAGATCGTTCAACTGGTGCAACTCCGCGCGCAGCTGCTCGGCGTTGTTGACCATGGAGCGGAACTTGTAGAGCGTAAACCGTCTGCCGCCCAGCCCGCAGCGCGTCTGGCGAAAGAGAACCTCACCGGGCGAGGTAATTGTTATGGCAGCGCCGATAATCAACAGGACCGGCAAGAGCAGCACCAGCGCGACACCTGCCATCACTACATCAGCGATCCGCTTCAGAGCAAGCAGCAGCTCGCTCTCCGGCGCGCTGGAAAGGCTCAGCAGCGGCACCTCACGAAAATTCTCGAGATAGATGCGCGAATAGGGCGAAGGCAAGAACTCCAATTGCACGCGGGCCTTAACTCCAACATTGCCGCAATGAGACATCAGGGGTTCCAGGCGCGCGAGTTCTTGCATGCTGACGGCGAAAACTACTTCGTCAATCACGCGATCTTCCAGGATCCTCTCCACTAATCCGAGCGGAAACACCTCGTAGCCGCCGAACCATTCGGTCAATTTGGAGTCTTCGCTGTTGGGATCGACAAATCCCACGAGCCGCAGTCCCATGCCTCGACTTTCTTCAATCAGGCCCGCCATTTCGCGCGCCCGCGCTCCACACCCGACGATCAGGAAGTAGTGATACCTGTGAAGTCGACGACGCATCCAAGCGATGCCGTTATAGGAAACATACCGCCCCGCGACGAGAAGAATGAAATCCACCGCCGCGACCAATAGCACGTAGGTACGGCTGATATCGCCCCGCCGGAACAGGTACAGCCCCGCATAGATCAGCACGAGAACGATCGCAAGCTGATTTAGGAGGTTGAGACCAACCTGGATCGGGTTCGACATCTCCAGGTCTCGATAGAACTTGGAGGTGTAACCGATGACAGCCCAGGCAACGACAAACGCCACCATCAGCGAGAAGTAGTGGGAGAACGGGTAGATGATGGGGAGGTGATGGCTGAAAAATTCGAATCTTACCAAAAGGATGCGCAGCCAGTACGCCACCGCGAACGCTGTGCAAGTGATGGCCAGGTCCTGAGCCAGCGTCACGACGCTTAGTAGTTTGGATCGTCGGTCAAACACAAACTTGCATGTCTCAAACTGCGGTCTGTATCCGGAAACTCAGGCACCTGCTTGCTCGCGCACGTCAAGCATACTCGCCCGCCACCCGAAATCGATAGGCAACCCTGGCGTGCGACAAGTCAACAATTGCAAATACTTTCCTCTTTGATTTTATACTGATTTTGAGATCACAAAACGATTTGAGCAGGCGAACCTAATTCAAATGTTAGTATCCCGAGCACATCCGCGCCAGGTCAGCACGATCGTGCAGAGTGAGTCACCTCGATGTGAGTACCCACTTGCAGAGTTCCAAAACCGGTTCCGCTTCCGTTAGAAGAGGAATTCCAGTTCACAGAGTCGTCCGTCAGGCATTGGGAAAGATGCCGACGTTATTGAGACTTTCTACCGAACGTCGAATGTGCATGTTGCAGTTTAAGATAGTCAGGTAGTCTTTTCTCGATGCCAGTGGCGGACAGCACTCTCGACGCGACTCCGGATCCCTACGTAAATCATTCTTTCGAGACTCCGCGCGGCGGCGGGTCGATGAGGATTGTTCTAGTCGCGTGGCTCGACAAAGCGATTTATGCGTTTCTTGCATTATTCGCAATCCTGCTTCCGCACTCGATCAAAGGGGCCGAGCGCGCCTGGAAAGCGGCATTTTTATTGTGGCTGATCAAGCTTATCGCGAGCCGTACGCGGCCTCTGAAGCAGGCGCTGACAGCGCCACTGCTGGCTTACGTCGTACT